>Ga0193702_1000256_pt1 | contig 21351 bp, 19 predicted proteins | sample U3a1metaG_FD_143060 | JGI IMG/M metagenome (GOLD analysis project Ga0193702, IMG submission 143060) | Soil microbial communities from a riparian zone of the East river system, Colorado, United States - U3a1 | ecosystem: Environmental > Terrestrial > Soil > Riparian zone | place: USA: East River... | reverse complement strand
TGCTCATAAACCCTTTGAATCATGCTTTTTCCTGCAATGTCAACCAGGGGCTTTCCCGGAAAGCGGGTAGAGGCGAAGCGTGCCGGAATGATGCCGAGGATTTGCATTTTTATGAGGTTGTAAATGTTGTAGTGAGTTGTAAGGGTTGTAGTAAGTTGTAAAATCTAACGTTTACAACAATTACAACCTTTACAACACTTTTAACCTAGAATAGCCCGTTCAATTCCCTCTCAACCAATTGCACAATCGTGGCTAAATCTTCAGTATTGTTGGCGAAGTCAATATTGTCTTTATCAATTATCAGCAGCTTGCCCAGTTTGTAACCTTTTATCCATTTATCGTATTTATCATTCAGTTTTGATAAATAATCAAGTCGGATACCGCTTTCATATTCCCGGCCCCGGCGCTGGATGTTGTTTACCAGCGTAGGCACTGATGCCTTCAGATAAATAAGCAGGTCAGGTGGTTTTATAAACTCAGTAATATTATCAAATATGGCAGCATAATTTTCATAATCGCGGGTGGTCATTAAACCCATATCATGCAGGTTCTCCGCAAAAATATAAGCATCCTCATATATGGTCCTGTCCTGGATAATATTATGATCGTTTTTCTGAATATCAATGATCTGGCGGTACCGGGTATTTAAAAAGTAGATCTGCAGGTTAAAACTCCAGCGTTTCATGTCGCTGTAAAAATCTTCCAGGTATGGGTTGTTATCAGCAGCTTCATACAATGGATCCCAGCCGTAATTTTTTGCCAGTAATTCGGTAAGTGTGGTTTTACCGGCGCCTATGTTTCCTACAATAGCAATGTGCATTCTTAGTTGATGGTTAATGGTTCATAGTTCATAGCAGAAAGCTCGTGGTTGGCAGATAATAGTCTAATGGTTCTAAGCTCAATTTTAATGTGCATTTGCTATTTTTGCTGAAATGAAACTCCGACTAAGATACAGCATGCACCATGAACTATCAACAATGAATTGCTTTTTTTCTAGCCATGAACTGTGAACCATCAACTATAAACCAACTCAAAAACTCTTGAATCCAATAATTTCCCGTACTTCTTTAATTGTTTTTGATGCACTTTCACGGGCTTTTATAGCTCCATGACGGGCAACCTGGCGTAAGTATGATGCATCCTGCGATATATCATTAATCTTCTCGCGGATCGGCGCCGTAGCTATAATTATATCTTCCGCAAGCTGTTTTTTAAGGTCGCCATAACGGATCTGGCAGGTATTATACAGGTTATCAAAGTGTTCATAAGTATCAGCAGATGAAACAACTTTTATAATGTCAAACAGGTTTTGGATCTCCACAGGCTTTTCCTGGTTTTCAACTGTTGGGCCACCGTCAGTAACCGCCCGCATAACCTTTTTACGGATAATTTCAGGCGAATCTGAAAGATATACAGCATTTCCTTCACCTTCTGATTTACCCATTTTTCCTTTGCCGTCAAGTCCCGGGATCTTTACCAGGTTATCGCTAAAGTTAAAAGCGTATGGCTCAGGGAAATACTCGTTATTATAAAGCCTGTTAAAACGGTTAGCAAACGTGCGGGCCATTTCAAGGTGTTGTTCCTGGTCTTTACCCACGGGTACCTTGGTAGCGCGGTGCAAAATAATATCAGCAGCCATTAAAACAGGATAAGTTAACAACCCTGCATTAACATTATCGGGGTTTGCACGTACCTTGTCTTTAAAAGAGGTGGCGCGTTCCAACTCACCTAAGTAGGCGTTCATATTTAAATACAGATAGAGCTCAGAAGTTTCCGGCACATCTGATTGGATATAAATAGTAGCCCTGTCAGGATCAATACCTGCGGCTAAATATTCAACCAGCACCTGTTTTACGTTCCCATGAAGATCGGCAGGGGTGGGGTGCGTAGTTAATGAATGCAAATCGGCAATAAAAAAATAGCAGTTATATTCATGCTGCATTTTTACAAAGTTTTGTATTGCCCCGTAATAATTTCCTAAGTGTAAGTTCCCGGTTGAACGAATACCACTAACAACAGTTTCCATGGCGCGAAAGTAAGGAATTTTTATATTTTTGATGGTGATGAAATTGATCTTAAAGAAAGTACACGTTTATATATATGTACTTAGCGTAGCCTTATCATACTTTATCTTCTGGCCACTATTTAAGTATTTTTCCCTTAAGCCGGACAGGTACCGGAACATGAATCGTTTCAGACGTTATTGGGCTATTTTCAGTTCGGCGCTTGCTGGTTTTTTTTATCGCTTTGAATATGAACAAGCTATTGACTGGAGCAAAACTTATATTGTTTGTCCCAATCATACCTCAACCCTTGATATTTCAGCTATGTGTGTGCTGGTAAACAGCAATTGCAGCTTTATGGGGAAGGAAGAACTAAAGGATGGCCTGGTAACCGGGTTGTTTTTTCGCACGGTCGACATCCCTGTTAACCGGGATAGTAAGATGTCGTCATACAGGGCTTTTAAAAAGGCATCAGAAAAGCTGCAGGAAGGTATTACGCTTATTATTTTCCCCGAGGGAAAGATCAGTGATGATTATCCGCCAACGCTGCATGAGTTTAAAAATGGCCCGTTTAAGCTGGCCATTGACCATAAAATTCCTATTATTCCTGTATCTTCATCAAATACCTGGAAAAAGCTTTGGGATGATGGAACAAAATATGGCACAAGGCCTGGGATTTGTAAATTTTATATTCATAAACCGATAGAAACCTCCCAACTCACCCAGGATGATGCCGATAATCTGCGCGACGAGGTTTATAACGTAATTAGCAAAAAAGTAGGACCCGCAGGTATTGCTGCTGCTATAAATCAGGATTGAAAGATATGAACCTAACCAAATTAAAATACACAGCGCCTGTTTTAATCATTGCCACGATATTAATGGTGATTTTGAAACTTTATCAGCTTAATAAAATAGATTTTGATATAGATATTTTAGCAAAACAGTTAGCACCGCTGCCAAAATATATCAAGCCGAATTCAACTATTGGTCTTTATACCAACAATAGTGATCCTCAACTTTTCATGGAAGTACAATACATAATGGCGCCACAAATAGTTTCAAATACGTCTGTACCTGATACAATCCTGTTAATACAAAATAAAGCCGGTTTAGTAAAAACGTTTGAACATTACCGCACCATTATACAGAACCAGGATAATGGCAGAATTGTATCGCTAATAACAAAGGATAAATAATATGATAACGCTTTTACTGACCTTAATAAACGTTTTTCTTTTATTTACGGGGATCTATACAATTGTAAAAAGAGTATCAGCAGGCGATAGCAAGCCGCTATTACTATTATCGTCAGTCGTGATTTTGTTTATAGTGATCAGTCTTTTTTATTTTCCGATGTTGGCTTTAAACCAGTCATTTATAACGCTGCAACTGCTGATTTTAATTATAAACCTTGCACATATTTATTTTACAAAAACTACTTTGTATGATTTTTTTAAATACAGATCTTTTTCATCTGTTAATTTAAACTGCTTTTGGGCTTTAGGCGCTGTGTTATTTTTAACTGTTTATTTTATTTTATTTGCAAGTAAATATGGTAGCTGGGATGCATGGGCAATTTGGAATTTGCACGCCAAGCTTATAAGCCGCCCGGAATTGTGGCATAATTTATTTTCAAATAATGTTGCTTATTCTCATTCCGATTATCCTTTAATGCTTCCATCAATTGTTGCATTTTTCTGGAATGGTGTTGGTTCTTTATCACCAATTATTCCTATACTGGTATCTTACAGTTTACTATTGATTATTCCACTACTAATTTATTTTTCATTACTAAATGAGGGGGATAAATTATATGCGTATTTAGCCTTAATAATATTTGTAATTGATAACAATTATAAAACAATTGCAATTTCACAATGTGCTGATACCTTATTGTCATTGCTTATTTTATTGACCTTTATTCAGTATAAAAATTTAAAAACGGATGCAGCTAACCGGGTTTATATTTTAGGCTTCATTTGTGCATCATGTGCCTGGGTTAAAAATGAAGGAGTGGTATTTTATATATTATTTACAATCGGATTTTTGCTGTCGAATTATAAGAATATTCAAACTTTAAAAAAGTATTTTATTGGAATGATTATCCCGGCGTTGGTTGTTGTATCCTTTAAATTATTTTTCTCCCCTGCTAATGACCTGATTTCAGCAAATAATAAACAGCTATTCTCGCTTGTAACAGTCCTGTCAGATACGGGGAGGTATTTAACTATTTTTAAATTTGGGATAAATACATTGATTAGTAATTATATGCCTGCCTTAATTTTGATTTTTGTAGTCCTTACACTTAATCGTAAAGCCTTTTTGTCTTTTCCTTCTATAATCATATCATCCTTGCTTGTAATCTATTTTGTAATATATTTAATTACACCCCATGATTTAAGCTGGCATTTATCAACTTCACTTTATCGCCTGTTTCAGCAAATTTACCCCGCTTTAATTTATTTATTATTGCTATCGCTTAAAAACATCAGGCTAAACGGCTTTTCTGTAGCGCATAACACAGGTAACCGATGAAAGTAAAAAAACGACTATTGGAATTGGATTGCCTGAGGGGCATTGCCGCTGCCATGGTAGTGATTTCGCATTTTACATTAGGGCGAAGCGGACTGCAGATATTTAATATGGGGAGCACTGGTGTCGACCTGTTTTTTATGATAAGCGGTTTTGTTATATTTTTAACAATAGAAAAAACAACTAACTATAAAAGCTTTCTTTTATCAAGATTTGCAAGGCTGTACCCTGCATATTGGGCCTGTGTAACAATAACAACTTTAGCTATTATCTTATGGTCGGTAATGGTTAAAACGCCTGTTATTTTTCCCGATTTAAAAGACTACCTGGCTAATTTAACAATGCTTCAATATTATTTTAAGATAAAAAACATTGATGGGGTGTATTGGACCCTTACAATAGAGCTTTTGTTTTACCTGTTTATTTTAATTGTTTATTTATTAAAGCAATTGCCTAAAATAGAGGTCATGAGCTTTTTTATTCTTTTAATTTGTATTGCCAACGGAACCATAATAAAAGCGAAAGTTCCCAATATTTATGGGCATCTTAATGAATATTTACCCATATTAACCTATTTTCCACTGTTTATTGCAGGGATAGTTTTTTATAAGATTAAGTTTTATAAAATTAATGCCTTCAGGATTTCATTACTGGCATTATGTTTTATAACTAAAATATTTTTGTTTAAAAGTATAGGTAAGATTGTCTTCATTTCACAAACTCAGTATATTTTCGCCATATCTGCTTTTTTCTTATTTTTCGTTTTGTATTGTTTTGATCATTTACAGTTTATTATAAATAGAGTTACCTTATTTTTAGGAAAGATTTCATATAGCCTGTACCTTATCCATGGTTATATTTCGTTTTATTTGTTAACACCTATACTTACGCATTCCAGAATTTTTCATATCAACTACTGGATCGTGATTTTATTTTTTACTACTCCCATCGTATTAATCTTAGCTACATTAATAAACAAATTTATTGAAGTGCCGGCGATGAAATATTTAAAAGAAAAATTTGAGTAAATTATCCTGATTAAATAGGGGTAAAGGAATTTAACTTCTATAAAAATGTTTGCCGGATAAAATCGGGATAATTTAAATATTGAAACTTTAAACAGGTTGAAGGTATTTAGTAATTAGCCTTATCAAAATTTTAACCAAATCAACTTTTTTATATTTTTGATGCCCATGAAACTCATCTTAAAAAGGATCCATACCCATTTTTATAGGTATAGCGTTGCTTTTTTTTTCCTGTTGATCTGGCCGCTTTTATACTTTCTGTCGCGCAAGCAATCCCGGTATAAACACATTAACGGCCTTAGGCGGTTCATCATTTTTTGCAGTACGGTTATTTCAGGCATATTTTTTAACGTTGATTATGAGGTTCCCGTTGATTGGAAACGTACCTATATAATTTGCGGCAACCATACTTCAAATCTTGACGTTTCTGCTTTTAACCTGGCTGCAAAAAATAATCATTGTTTTATAGGAAAGGAAGAATTGCTGAGTAACATGGTGCTTAGCTTTTTTTTCAGAACGATAGATATTACCGTTAACAGGGATAGTAAGATATCATCGTTCAGGGCTTTTAAAACGGCTGCAGAAAGGATAAAAAATGGTGTAAGCGTAGTTATTTTTCCTGAAGCCACCATTCCGGAAGAATATCCACCTACATTATACCCATTTAAAAATGGCGCTTTTCGCCTGGCAATTGAATTAAAAGTGCCTATTATTCCTATAACTTCGCTTAATACATGGAAAGTTTTATGGGATACGGGGAGCAAATATGGCAGCAGACCCGGCATTTGTGATATATTTGTACACAAACCAATTGAAACGGCTCATTTAACTGTGGATGATGCTGATACATTACGGGATGAGGTTCACAGTATTATTAAACAAAAATTAGGACTAGCATGACAATTGATGAAGAAACAGTTGATAAAATAGCACATCTTGCACGACTGGAACTGAGCGGCGATGAAAAGCAGGAAATGATAAAGGATATGAGTAAGATCCTCGATTTTATGGCTAAGCTTAATGAAATTGATACATCAGGCATTGAGCCGCTTGTTTATATGACCAATGAAGTAAATGTTTTAAGGGAAGATGAAGTAAAGCAGGAGATAACCCACCAGGAAGCTTTACAAAACGCCCCAAAACACGACGATGATTACTTTTTGGTAGCTAAGGTGATAGATTTGAAGTCCGAAAGTCAGTAAAGTCCGGAAGTCCGAAAGACGGAAAATTAAATGTCGGGTAGTAAGATGATCAAATAATCTTTCGGACTTGCGGACTTTCCGACTTTTCTGACTTCACCTGTAACAAAACATACCCCACCGCAGTCAAAACAAGAAAAAATATGGAACCACTTATCACCCTTAAAGATATCGGACGGAAATATGTTATCGGCACGGAAATAATTCATGCCCTTAAATCTGTTTCGCTAACTATTAATAAAGGGGAATTTGTGGCGCTTATGGGGCCTTCAGGGTCGGGTAAATCAACCCTTATGAATATATTAGGCTGTTTGGATACCCCCACCAAAGGCGTGTATATTTTAAATGGTATTGACGTAAGCCATATGACGGATAATGAGCTGGCGGAAGTTAGAAATACAGAGATTGGCTTTGTATTCCAGACTTTTAACCTGCTGCCACGTAATACAGCTTTGGATAATGTAGCTCTTCCCTTAGTTTATGCAGGTATTAATAAGGAAAACAGGCAGGCCCGTGCAAAGAAAAGTTTAGAGAATGTTGGTTTAGGCAACCGTATGGACCATAAACCAAATGAGCTATCGGGCGGGCAGCGCCAGCGTGTGGCAGTGGCCCGGGCGCTGATCAATAATCCATCAATTATATTGGCCGATGAGCCTACGGGTAACCTTGATACCAAAACATCAATTGAAATAATGGGATTGGTGGAAGATATTCACGCTAAAGGCAACACTATTATATTAGTAACCCACGAAGAGGATATTGCCCTGCATGCACACCGTATTGTGCGGATGCGCGATGGTTTGGTAGAAAATGATTACGCTAATACCAATATCCAAAAGGTTGACCGAAATAGTACAACGCTAAAAGAATTGGTTGAAGTACCAACCAAAGAAGGTCACGTTAAATAAATTTATTTTACCTATCGACTACTTACAATCCTGATAAAATTCCGTCGGGGTAATGAACTTTGTCAGCTTTTTAAAAGCTGACAAAGTTGGTGTTGATTTACGTTAACAGCATGCTAATACCTCACCAGGAAGGCAATATAAACCTGGGTTAGCTCCTAAATTACAATCAGGATCCAAACCTCCCATGGGTTCTCCTATGTCTCCACCTGTATCCGGATTAAAACAAAAGCATCCTGGTGGCGGGTCCTGTAAGCCGCCTGTAACATTTTTCAGTTCGTTTCTGGTTAATTTTTTCATTGCGTGGTATAGGTTTTATTAAGTGTAAGATTTCAGGTTCTAAAATAATAAAAGATATCAGGATTATATAACCTGGTTTTTAATTAATTTAATGTGAGTTTGATATAAAGGTTGGTGGTACAGGACTTGATTACCTGATATTTATATTTTGATAAAAATTAAAACTGCTGATAATGAGTGTGTTTCACAGCGTTCCGGGTGTTCCATGTGCAAAAATGGAACGCTTTCCCGGCGTGGACACACAAACTTGCACTTCGCCTCGTCTAAAGCTACGCGCGGTTGGAGAAGATTTTTAGGGTGAAATGACCGTTTGCTTATGTCGAATTCACGTTATTTTAATAAAACTACTCGCAGGTTGTGCATAGCCTTGATACAAATTCGGCCATATAAATAGCTTTTTCAGGCGATACAGGTTTGCGGTTCCCAATAATAAGCGTGTGCTCAACTATCTCTATCACAAAATCATCTGCCCGCACATCCATTACAACATTACGGAAATTGCGGTTTATCCCGGCAATAGCTTTTTCGTAGTCATTAATTAATACATAAAATGTATCGCTAAAGGCTTTGTCTTCCGCAAAATCAAGCTCAACGGGGTGGATCAGCTCAATTATTTTATCAGCAAGGGTTTCCCTTCTTATCAGTACACGGCCAAAGTCGTGCTTTAAATAAGCCAACGCCCAGGTTTGATACTCGCAAGTTCCGCTGATGTGGCCTTTGCCCAAATTTCTTGACTGATTTTCTACAAAAAGAACATAGCTGTCATTATTCTCATGTTTTATTACATAGGAGTCTCTTACTTTAACATCAAGATAGTGCTTAAATAATTCAAACTGCTCCAGGTGGAAATCAATCTCACCGGTAAGTTCTATATGGAATTTTGCTCTGAGGGCCTGGTAGGTATCATGAAACCTGTCTATTTCTTCAGAGCAGAGCCCGGTAGTATCAAATGGGTAATTATCCATTAGCAAATTTAAAGTTCGCTAAAAATACTTAATGGATGGAGAAAAACAAAAAGCTTAATTCGGACACCTGAAGTTAGTAAGACTTCATCTTACCGCATGAGCAGGCACAATTAGGGTCAGTAATGCCAAAGCTCTTTAAAAAGTATTGGTAAAAGCCTATCCTGTCATTCATGCTGAATATGTTTTCACCTTTATTGCACTCAACCTCGCCGTTTATAATATTAATGGTCATGCCAAAGCCTGGTGTGCGGTTTGCTGCTTTATCGGTGGCATTTGGCTGCCATTTACCTATCATAACATCATGTGCGGATGGTTTAGCGGTTTGCGGGGTCATCCAAAAATAAATAGCTGTTTTAAAAGCAACTACCGGGTCGGTTTCAACCAGGTCGGGATTGTTCAGCAAGATCTTTTTATCGCCGAAAATACAATCGGAAGCATAGCCGTAATTACCGTTATAACTGAGCTGCAACGGGCCGCGGCCATAGTATTTTTTACCCGGCACAGCAGGGTAGGTGTCGTTATCAGCAATATAAGGCAATGAGGTGTTGTTTTCATGTATAAACATTAAACCATCATTATACTTGCCATTTTCGCCATGGCGGGTTTCATGCGCAATGTTTGCAAAAAAGGCAGCCAATTCTTTTTTGTTGGTTTGCAGATCTTTTTCGGCACAAAAACTCCCATAGTCAATCACATAGCTGCTATCGGGCTTCTTTTTAGCCCAGTCTTCGTTCCAGTCCTCATCCTGGCGAACAATATTTGCTTTGCCGGTATTTTTATCTGTGCGGGTAAACTGATAAACGGAAACGCCGCGCCTGCTTATTTTAACAGATACCGGCGCCATTTCCTTTAAAGCTTTTACAAATGCAGCGTAGGTGTAAAACTTATCGCGCTGCGGGAATAATGCATTAAACTGTGCTTCGCTTAAAAAGCTTGTTACGGGTATTTTAGGGGAAGGATTGCTGGCTACGGCTGCTTTATCAGTTTTACTCACACATTTAAGGCTTGATAGTGTTATTACAGCTATTAAAAAGAAAGATATGTTGAAAAGGGGCTTTTTCACGGTGATTTGTTTTTTCAAAGATTATGATCAAAATTGAGATATTCAAAATCAACACAAATTTGATAATTAATTTTATACAACATTTAAAACGGGATAGTGTTTCTATTATAAAAACTTTGTAAACTTTACGTTTAAAACAGTAACATCCAAAATCAAAACCCTAAATTCGAAATCGAACATCCGAAGTTAAAATGAAGATCTATACAAAAACAGGCGATAAAGGCTTTACATCGTTGATTGGCGGTACACGGGTTGCCAAGCACCATATCCGTATTGAAAGTTATGGAACTGTTGATGAACTCAATTCGTATATCGGGCTCATAAGGGACCAGGATATTACGCCACACGATAAAGAAATATTGAAACAGATCCAGGACAGGCTGTTTACAATCGGATCATCGCTGGCTGCTGATCCTGAAAAATCAAGAATGGTAATACCGGATCTTCACTTTGCAGATATTGAATTACTTGAGCAGGAAATGGATACAATGAATGAACAATTACCCGAACTGCGTCATTTTATTTTGCCGGGTGGAAGCAGTACGATATCTTACTGTCACATAGCTCGTTGTGTATGCCGCAGGGCGGAGAGAATTACAGTACATCTTGCCGAAGAAAGTACGGTGGATGAAAAAGTGAATATTTATTTAAACAGGTTGAGCGATTATCTGTTTACATTAGCCCGGAAGATTGGGAATGACAGCAAGATTCCCGAAAATCAATGGATTCCGCGGATGGGAGTTGATTAGTTTATAGCAGCATTTAGACCATTTAATTGCCATTTTTACCATGAACTACGAACCATGAACTATGAACCGCGATTAAATGAGAAAAAATATTGATAATCGAATAAAAAATATTATACTTTTGCGAAAAAGTAAATTTACCGAATAAAAATAAATAAGAGAATATGTATTGGACACTTGAACTGGCATCGCACTTAGAAGATGCACCATGGCCTGCAACAAAAGATGAATTGATTGACTATGCTATCCGTTCCGGAGCGCCTGTTGAGGTTATTGAAAACTTACAAGCATTAGAGGATGATGGTGAGCCGTACGAAAATATTGAAGAGATATGGCCTGATTACCCTACAAAAGATGACTTCTTTTTTAACGAAGACGAATACTAAAGTACTTGTAATCAATAAAAAACCTTGCTAAGCAGGGTTTTTTTGTTCCCGCTGCTTTTTGGAATGGTTTTGGTTAATAGGTGAAACAACATTATCAACTAAAACTTTACAAATATGAGAAGCTTACTTTATTTAATCGCAGTTATCCTGGTAATAGGATGGATCTTTGGGTTTTTCATTTACCCAGTTGGAGGTGGCATTATTCACGTTCTTTTAGTAATTGCCGTAATTGCATTGCTTTTAGGAATTATCAGGAGGGCATAGTCTGAAGTCCATAGACAGTGGTCCATAGTCCATAGTTTGAATTATTCTGCTATCGGCTATGGTCCATGGACTATCGACTCTTCAAAATCGCCTCCGCAATCGCAATATCTTCCGGAAAAGTGATCTTTATATTTTGATAGTTCCCATCTATCAGGTTAATTTTTATACCCGTTTCTTCAACAACACTGGCATCATCAGTAAATTTTTCATTATAAGTTTGCAGGTAGGCCTTTTTTATTTGCGTCGATTGAAATGTTTGGGGTGTTTGCACCAGGTAAACGTCGTCGCGTGTTAAACTCGTAGAAACCCCATTTTTCATCAACCTTGCAGAATCCCGGCTTTTAACGGCTGTAACGGCGTTTCCATGTTCAGCGGCATATTGGTATGACTTTTCAATAATTTGGCTGCTGGTCAACGGCCTGACGGCGTCATGCACCGCTATAAGCACATCATTAGTATCGTTGATTATATCGAGCCCGTTTTTTACGGAATAAAAGCGGGTTTCACCACCTGTTATTAATTGATGAGGGATGTTAAAGTTGTGATCAGTACAAAGCTGTAACCAATAGGCATGATACTCGGCAGGGAGTACTAAAATAATAGCAGGTTTAACAGCGGAGAAATGAAAAGCTTCAATGGCATGCATTAAAACAGGTTTCCCACGCAATAGCAAAAACTGTTTGGGTACAGCTGATTGCATCCGGGTGCCCGAACCGCCGGCAACTATAATTGCGAAAGATTTGAGATTTGAGATTTGAGATTTGAGATTTTCTGAAGCCATCGTTAATCAAAGCTATAAATCAATCTTAAATAAGCAAAAATGAAAAAGCCCCTTTAAACTTAAAGAGGCCTTTTGCAATTCCGAAATCGAAACTCCGAATTTCGAAATTAAATTATCAGCATGGCATCGCCATAGCTGTAAAAACGATATTTTTCTTTTACTGCAACTTCGTAGGCATTCATTACATTTTCAAAGCCTCCAAAAGCACTAACCATCATCAATAGTGTCGATTCAGGCATGTGGAAATTGGTGATCATTGAATTGGCAATGCTAAAATCGTACGGAGGGAAAATAAACTTGCTGGTCCAGTCATTTGCCGGTTTCAGCGTTTTATTTGCAGATACTGCCGACTCAATGGCGCGCATTGATGTTGTACCAACTGCACAGATGCGACTTTTACGGTCAATAGCTTTGTTTACAATATTTGCCTGTTTTTCTTCAATAATAAATTGCTCAGAGTCCATTTTATGCTTGGTCAGGTCTTCAACCTCAACCGGGCGAAAAGTACCTAAGCCAACGTGAAGGGTAACTTCTGCAAATTCAATGCCTTTAAGCTCAAGGCGTTTCATTAGCTCACGGCTAAAGTGTAAGCCTGCCGTTGGGGCCGCAACTGCACCTTCGTGTTTTGCAAATATGGTTTGGTAACGCTCTTTGTCTTCGGTAGTTGCTTTACGTTTGATGTATTTTGGCAGCGGGGTTTCACCAAGGATCTCCACATTTTTGCGGAATTCTTCATCAGTACCGTCAAATAAAAAGCGAATGGTACGACCGCGTGAAGTAGTGTTATCAACTACTTCGGCAATTAAAAGGTCATCATCGCCAAAATATAACTTGTTACCAACACGGATCTTACGGGCGGGATCAACCAAAACGTCCCATAACCGTAATTCTTTATTTAATTCGCGTAATAAAAAAACTTCGATGGTTGCACCGGTTTTTTCTTTATTACCATACATGCGGGCCGGAAATACTTTGGTATTGTTAAGGATCATTACATCCTTATCATCAAAATAATCCAACACATCTTTGAATATTTTGTGCTCAATTTTGCCTGAATCGCGATGTAAAACCATTAATTTTGCTTCATCGCGGATGCCTGCCGGGGTGTGGGCAACCAATGATTCGGGTAGATTGAATTTAAATTGAGATAATTTCATGCTAAAAGATATGAATTTTCAAGGGCGCAAATGTACGGAATTTTTTTTGATTTAATCCACTGTAAAATGATTGCACTGATTGAATATTAAATGATTATGCCGATTGCTTTAAATATGATTGTACCGATTGTAAAATGACTACACCGATTTCCTGATCTGATAAACATAGGCTTGCTTATTATTACACCAAATTTCAATAATAGTTTGAAATATTGTAACTTAATTGCAATTGAATGGTCTAAAATTATCAAACCTTGGTATCACGCTTTATAATCGGTGTAATCAAAGTTTTTTAATCAGTGAAATCACCCGGTAACAGGTGAAGTCAATACTAAAATCTGCGTAATCATTATATCATGATATTTTTAAAACTTTTCAGGGAAAGCTTTCTGTTTGCTTACGATGCATTGAGGCAAAATAAGCTGCGTACCTTTCTGTCGTTACTTGGGGTTACCATTGGAATCTTTACCATTATCTCTGTTTTTTCGGCAGTTGATACTTTAAAAAATAACCTGCAAAAAAGTGTGAATAAGCTGGGCAGCAATAGTATTTATATTCAGAAATGGCCCTGGGTAAATAATGAGGATTCGCCCTGGTGGAAATACTTACAACGCCCTACTCCTAAATTGCGTGAATTTGATGAGCTGCAGAAGCGAAGCCAGACAGCTTTTGCTGTTTCGTACGAAATAAATATAGATAACCGTATTGTAAAATATCAAAGTAATACGGTTGATGGGGCACAAATTGATGCTACATCACATGATCATGATAAAACATGGAATTTTGATTTTGAAGACGGCCGTTATTTTACCGAAATGGAATCACGCGCCGGCAGCCCGGTTACTGTAATAGGGCATGACATTGCTGCTGATCTTTTCCCGAATGGGGGAGCTGTTGGCAAACAATTAAAAATAATGGGTCGTAATATTACTGTTATTGGGGTTTTTAAAAAGGAGGGCAATGACATTTTAGGGATCTCTGACGATAAAGAAATTTTATTGCCATTAAATTTTGCCAAGAACGTTATTGACGTACAAAATGCAAATTATAATCCCAATATAGTTGTGCGCGGCAAAAGCGGCATAAGTGACCTGGAAGTTGAAAGCGAGGTTAGGGGCTTAATGCGTTCGATCAGGCGTTTAGGGCCGGGGATAGAAGACAATTTCGCTTTAAATAAAACAACCATACTCTCCAACCAACTGGATATTGTTTTTGGCGTATTGAAAAAGGTTGGTTTCGTGATAGGGCTTTTTTCAATACTGGTAGGCGGCTTTGGTATTGCCAATATTATGTTTGTTTCGGTTAAGGAACGCACCAATATTATAGGAATTCAAAAATCATTGGGTGCTAAAAACTATTTTATATTACTGCAGTTTTTGATTGAATCTGTTGTTTTATGCTTGATGGGGGGCATAATTGGGCTTAGCATGGTTTTTGGAGCTACAGCCGCAGTTAAGGCAGCGGCAGATATACAGGTGGTGCTTGATGTTTCAAATATAATTTTTGGAGTTAGTCTGTCAATTGGTATTGGAATAATATCAGGCATTATCCCGGCTTATTTTGCCGCCCGGCTTGATCCCGTTGAAGCGATAAGGAGTAATTAGTAAGTGGTTGATTAAGTTGATTAAGTTGATTAAGTGAGTGGTTGATTGGGTTGTATGAAAGATAGTTTTTTTACTTAATCAACTCAATCCAACCTATTCAACTCAATCAACTAATTAAAACTCAATCAACTACAGCCACATAGTGCCCTGCAATTTTCTCATATAAGGTTTCCGGAACAAATGGTTTGGTTAAATAGCCGCACATCCCTGCGGATAAGGCCTTGTTATGGGTTTCGGGCATAGCATCAGCGGTTAAGGCTATAACGGGAACGTCAGGATTTGTTTTTCTTATTATCCGTGTTGTTTGAAAGCCATCCATTTCCGGCATTTGCAGGTCCATTATTATCAGGTCGTAGTTATTGTTTTTAACCATTTCAATGGCCACATCTCCGCTAATTGCCTCATCTGATTCTACCTGCCATTTTTTTAGGAATTTCGATGCTATCATCAAATTCATTTTATTATCGTCAACAATAAGTACCCGCATTCCCGGTAAGCTGCGCTCCAGGTTGGTGCTGGCCGGTGATGCCAGGTCAGTATTTTGTGATTGTGTGCCTATATTAAATGATATAGAAAAAGAGAATTGAGTACCTTTCCCGGGCTCGCTTGATGCTGAAATATTACTTTGATGCAGCTCAATTAAACGTTTGGTGATGGCAAGTCCTAATCCCGTGCCGCCATAATCATTATCGTGGTTTTGCGACTCCTGCATAAACGGGTCAAATATGAGTGCAAGATTTCCTGGCGCTATACCTATCCCTGTATCAGCAACAGTGAATTTAATAGTAACCTGTTTACTGTCGATGGCCTCTTTATTAAGCAGGATGCTTACTTTTCCTTCGTGCGTGAATTTAATAGCGTTACTTAAAAGATTATTGAGTACCTGGCCCAACCTTATTTGGTCGCCGATTAAACATTCAGGGATGCCGGTATCAACAAATAGCTCAATTTCAAGATCTTTTTCGGCTGCTTTGGCATAAAACGACTGCTTTATTTTTTGAGCCAGGTTTAAAATATTAAAAGGCAATGCATTAAGCGCCAGTTTCCCGGCCTCAATTTTATTGTAATCTAAAATATCGTTGATAATAGCCAGCAGGTTCTCGCCCGAAAACTTGAGGATGTTTAAATATTCCAACTGTTCAGGCGATGGATTTTCGCTAAGCAACAGGTTGGTTGTACCAATTACCGCGTTCATAGGCGTTCTTATCTCATGACTCATGGTTGATAAAAACTCCGATTTAAAATGTGATGACTTCTCAGCCTCTTCTTTTGCAGAAATTAGGGCTTGTGTTGCTCTTTGCCTTAATGTGATATCTTCTCCAATACTGGTAACCTCTTTTATATTTCCGTTTTCATCATAACTTACCGTGTTTTGCCAGCTAATATTTCGCCGCTCACCATTGCGGCAGATTACTGAGCTAATATATTGAGCTTCAAAACTCCCGTTTATAAACCATTTTGATAAGCCATTTCTTTGATCTTCAGGTAAAAATTTTTCTAACCAGTTTAAACCCAGTATTTCGCTTTGGTCATAACCAAGTATGTGCGACATGAACTTATTGCAAAAAATAAGGTTCCCGTTTTTGTCAACAGATATGGCCGGCAACTTAATGGTTTCCAAAACCAGCTTGTATTTATTTTCAGTTCTCAGGTAATCAATTTCAGCCTGTTTACGGTCGGTTATATCCTGTATGGTGCCTATTACTTTACGTACGATACCATCTTCCCGCCTTAATAATTTACCAACAATAATGCTCAGGTATTTAACATTCCCCCCTGCCGTAATTATCCGGTACTCGTAGGATGTATTGGTAATATTCGAAATGTCTTTTAAATGCTTTTTAAGGATGTGTATGTCATTAGGATGGGCATATTTCACCAATAGTTTGATGAAATTATTTTCATCGGTAGATTTTCTATCAATTTCAAAAATGTTATTGATCTCATCACTCCACGTCAGTTTATTTACTATGATATCCCATTTCCAGTTCCCTATTTTGGCTATAACCTGGGCCTCCAGTAATTCCGACTGGCTAACTTTTATTTTCTTTTCTGATAGTTTGGCTTCGGTAACGTCCTGTAAAATACCGATAATACGTTTTATGTTACCTTCGTTATCTTTTAACAGCTCACCTTTTAATACCTTTATATACTTTAAGTTACCGGCCGGTGTGATTAACTTATGTTCAAATTCATCTTTACCCAGTTCATGAATATTTGTAAAATATGTATAGGCGCTTTCACGGTCATCAATGTGGATAAGGTCTAAATAGTATTCAAACTTTTCTGTATTTTCAGGGATGCTTTCAACTTCCAAGATTTTATACAGGCTTTCAGACCAAAATGTTTCCCTGGTTTCCATGTCAAAATACCAGTTCCCGATTTTAGCAATTGACTGGGCTTCAAGCAGCAAGTTCTCGTTCTCTTTTAGGGCATCGGCATATTTTTTCTGTTCAGATATATCAGTAACCGATGCCGAGATCCTTGATGTATAGTTCCCGGTCCGGTCATATACCGGGCTCAATTTGGCTACAAACCAATTCCCTGTCCCAAAATCAGAAAGATAGGTTATGGAAATAGATTCGCGATGCTCTATTACATAATCCATTGCATCGTCAAACTTTTTGGCCTTTTCCTCTCCCAAAACCTCGCTTAATCTTTTACCAATACAGGTTTCAGGATCAATTATCCGGCCCTCTATTCGGCTAAACCAGGTATTTAGACAAATTTTATTTTCATCAAATTCAAAAATTACGTCGTTTAGTGAATTGATAAGCGCATCGAGTTTTTTACTGCTCTTGCGTAATTCCTCGTCATTAGCCAGCAGGCTTTTATTCAGATCAATAACATTATGTAAAGCTTTTGTAAACTTAAGCCTGAAAGCCCTCATAACTAAAAATGATACATAGGCAATGAGTGAAAATGTGAGCAGTAAAACTATCAGTACAGTTATTGATATATATAACCTCGGCGCAGTAACATATGCCACCACTGTGGCCAGTAAATTAAGCGAGCATATAACTACAAATTCCCACCTTTTTTTGCAAAACAGGGTAAGCGCCATAAAAATGGTTATTGAACTAAACAGGTAAACATGTTCAAACCCGTTTTTGCTTAATAAAAGGCCGTTATTAATTGCTAAAAAGGATATTATGGTTAAATACTGGCTTGCCGTGCTGACAAATTTGGCTTTGTAAAGTGAAAACCCCAGTGTAATTAAACACAGTGCGCTGCTGATTAAACGCAGCCATAAAGGATCAAATGAGTTATAAAAACAGAGATAATGAAGCGCCGGGCTTGCGATAAATAGCCCAATAAGTAATAATTGATAAATGTTATTATCGCCTTGAATAAAGAAAAGCAACCTGCTTCTTAGAAACATACTAAAGTTTTTTTTAGATCGGTTATAGGTAACAGCTTCAAAAAATATTATAAATTAAGATGACCTGGCATGAAAATTTTACAAATTGTCAATCATCATAAGGGCTATTAATACGCAGATTTCGTTACATTTGTTGCAAATAAAATATTTTCCTATGTCTGAGACAGCACAATTAAAAATTGGCGATAAAACTTATGATCTTCCCGTAATTGAGGGTACCGAAGGTGAAAAAGCTATTGATATCTCAAAATTAAGGGACCAAACCGGTTACGTAACATTTGATACCGGCTACAAAAACACAGGCGCCACAAAAAGTGCAATCACGTTTTTAGATGGTGAACAGGGGATATTGAAATACCGCGGTTACCCTATAGAAGAGCTTGCCGAAAAATCGAGCTTTATTGAGGTAGCTTACCTGCTTATCCATGGCGAACTGCCTACTGAAAAAGATTTGAGCAATTTTCAGTACGAAATAAGCAGACATACACTGGTGCATGAGGATATGAAAAAGTTTTTTGATGGTTTTCCGTCAAAAGCACATCCTATGGGCCAGTTGTCATCGTTGGTATGTGCTTTATCCGCATTTTATCCTGAGTCATTAAAATCTGTACAAACACAAGAAGAGCTTCATTTAAGCATTATTAAAATGCTTGCTAAAATGGCCACTGTTGTTTCATGGATCTACAAAAAATCACTTGGGCACCCCCTTATTTACCCGCAGAACAAGTATGATTATGTAACCAATTTTCTGTACATGACCTTTGGGCAGCGTACTGAACAAATTGAAATTGACCCTGTAATTGTTAGTGCGATGAATACGCTGCTGATATTACATGCTGACCATGAGCAGAACTGTTCAACGTCAACTGTACGTATTGTAGGGTCATCTGAATCAAATATTTATGCATCGGTTTCGGCAGGCATCTCTGCTTTGTGGGGCCCGCTGCACGGCGGTGCAAACCAGGCCGTAATTGAAATGCTTGAAAAGATAAAAGAGGATGGGGGAGACACCGATAAGTGGATAGCGAAAGCAAAAGATAAAAACGACCCTTTCCGTTTAATGGGATTTGGTCACCGGGTATATAAAAACTTTGACCCGCGTGCAAAGATCATTAAAAAGGCATGCGATGATATTTTAGAGAAGCTGGGTATTGATGATGAAGTGCTTGAGATAGCTAAAAAGCTGGAAGAAGTAGCGTTGAAAGATCCATACTTTGTTGAGCGGAAGCTGTATCCGAATGTTGATTTTTATTCGGGTATTATCTACCGCGCGCTTGGTTTCCCTACCGATATGTTTACCGTATTGTTTGCATTAGGCCGGTTACCCGGTTGGATTGCACAGTGGAAGGAAATGAAAGAAAATAAAGAGCCTATTGGCCGTCCGCGCCAGATTTATGTAGGCGCCGTTAACAGGGATTATGTTGACATAAAGAACAGGTAGTTCTTTTTGGTTCATAGCTGATGGTTCATAGTTCATGAGAGTGAATTGTGAACCATTTTTTTTTGGCATGATTTCACCGATCTACACGGATTTTTAGAAGAATTAATTAAAGATGTGGTTTAACCAATTTCTTATTTAACGCATCCGACATAAGCAAACAGTCACCTTCTCCCAAGCCCTTCTCCAGCCGCATGCATCCATAACTTTAGATGTGGCGAAGCGTAAGTTTGTGCATTCACGCCGGCAAAACGTTCCATTTTTACAGGCGGAACACCCGGAATGCTATGAAATATATTGATTATCAGTATGTTATACTTTGTATTAAATTAAACAGATGTAAGTGATTGATAATCAAGAACTACCTTGGTAATCTATATATCGTACTCGCGTTATTTATGATTGGTGTAATCAACTTAAAAATCAGTGAAATCATAAGCAACAAAAAAGTCCCGCTGGTATTAACCAAACGGGACCTTCAATCAATCCAATCAACTCTGTTTATTGTTTTACAACGTTATAGGTAGCTGTTACAGACGGCTTATTATCAGCACCTGGCGGAATCGTAAAAGTGAACTTATAAGTTCCTGCAGCTGCAAGAGTAATGTTATCATTACTCGAATCATTAAGCGTGTTAGCCACTCCAACGCCGTCACTACCAGGTTTAGGAATACCCCAGCTGTAAGTCCAGTCATGACTTCTCCGGAACTTGTATGTACCTGAAGGAAAAGTAAATGTACCTTCCCATGTTTCAGTAGCATCTCCATTATTTACATATTTTAAATCAGCATCTGTTGAAAAATTACCTCCGGGTGTAATTGTACCTATAATACTATAGTATTCCGTTGCTGGCGCAAATGAAATGGTTTTTGTATTAATGTTAAGCTCAACTTTATAAATGCCCGGAGTGGCAGGTGCAAAAAAGTTATTTGGTGCACCCACAGTTACTGTGCTGCTTGTGGTACCAACAGGGTCGTTAGTAGCGTATTTGTTGTCGTAGCTGCCTCTAACAGGTACTACCAGGAAATCCCTATTGCCTTCTGTGAAATTAATAACTCCGGTATAAATACCGTTGCTGGTGGCCGATATCAGGCTGTCCATGTTATTTTGGGTCCACCCCTGGAAAGAACCTACCGTGTATAAAAAAGATGTCAAATTAAACGGGGTAACGGTAAGTGAAAGCACATTTGAATAGATGGGGGCAGCACCGGCGCCTAAAGAATGCTGAACACGTACCTGTACCTGCGAAGTAACACCGCCTGCTAAATTTAATTTTAACAGTAGGTTGTTAAAATCAGCAGTTGAATAACCTTGTACTCCTTTTTTTGTAGGAATTGTTACTGATGTTGGTTTTGCCCAATTATCACCCGCAGCATCTATTTGCAGGGTATTAGTTACCGCGGCATTATAGCCAAAATTAGGCTGTGTGAATGTAAACGTCATCACTGTATCGGTTAGTTTTGTTTTATCCAATACTAATGTCGTTACTGATGCGCTAAGGGCCCCTGGTTTACCCCCGTTTGTAGTTACCAAACTACCATCTTTTTTACAGGCCGATAGCATGAGCAGCCCAATGCTGCTCAGTGCTAAAAATTTTG
>Ga0193702_1000255_pt1 | contig 21371 bp, 16 predicted proteins | sample U3a1metaG_FD_143060 | JGI IMG/M metagenome (GOLD analysis project Ga0193702, IMG submission 143060) | Soil microbial communities from a riparian zone of the East river system, Colorado, United States - U3a1 | ecosystem: Environmental > Terrestrial > Soil > Riparian zone | place: USA: East River... | reverse complement strand
GCGCCATCGCCTCGCTCGCACCCACGCTGGGGCCGACGGTGGGCGGCTGGATCACCGATAACTACTCGTGGCAGTGGCTGTTCTTCATCAACCTGGTGCCGGGGATCTTCGTCAGCGTCGCGGTGCCGGCCCTGGTGCGCATCGACGCGCCCGACTGGAAGCTGCTGCGCGACGCCGACTACCTCGGCATCGTGCTGATGTCGCTGTTCCTCGGCTGCCTCGAATACACGCTGGAAGAAGGCCCGCGCCTGGACTGGCTCGGCGACCCGGTGATCGCCGCCACCGCCTGGACCGCCGCGATCTCGTTCGTGCTGTTCGTCTGGCGCGGCCTGACGTACGCGCATCCGGTGGTCGACCTGCGCGCGCTGAAGGACCGCAACTTCGCGCTCGGCTGCTTCTTCTCCTTCATGACCGGGGTCGGGATCTTCGCGACGATCTACCTGAGCCCCGTGTTCCTGGGCCGGGTGCGCGGCTTCAGCGCGCTGCAGATCGGGCTCGCGGTGTTTTCGACCGGCGTGTTCCAGGTGCTGTCGATCCCGCTGTATGCGATGCTGGCCAACCGCGTCGACTTGCGCTGGCTGATGATGTTCGGGCTGGCCTGCTTCGGCCTGTCGATGTGGGAATTCTCGCCGATCACCCACGACTGGGGCGCCACCGAACTGCTGCTGCCGCAAGCCTTGCGCGGCATCGGCCAGCAATTCGCGGTGCCGCCGACGGTCACGCTGACGCTGGGCGGCCTCGCGCCGGCGCGCCTGAGGTTCGCCTCCGGCCTGTTCAACCTGATGCGCAACCTGGGCGGCGCGATCGGCATCGCGGTCTGCGCGACGATCCTCAACAACCGCACCAACCTGCACTTCTATCGCCTCGCCGAACACCTCACGGCCGGTAACGACGCGGCCATGGCGATGCTGGACGGGGCCGGCCTGCGCCAATTGTGGCAGCTGACCTACCGCGAGGCGCTGACGCTGACCTTCGCCGACACCTATCTCGTGATCATGGTCTGCTTTGCGATCACGACCGCGGTGGTGCCGCTGATGCGCCGGATCGGCGCGCCCAAGGCGCCGTCGGCAGACGCGCATTGAACGGCTTAAGCTTCCAATCGCGAGTCCGCTGAAATAATATGAAATAATAAAAAAAGGCGGCGCACGCCCCGCTCACGAACAATCTGCCTATAATTGGCGCGGAATTCAGCAAGAACAGTGTTGGCGTACCTGGTCCACAGGAGTTGTCAATTGAAAAACAAGAATTTCAAGCGCTTTCTGTCATCCGCGCGGCGCCTTGGCGCCGCCGCTGCCTTGGGCGCCGCCTTTGCAGGCTGTGCCGTCGGCCCCGATTTTCACCCGCCCGCGCCGCCTGGCGGCGATGCATACACGCCCACGCCGCTGCCGGCCCAGACCGCGTCGGCGCCGGTGGCCGGCGGCGCGGCGCAGCGGCTTGCAATGGGGCAGGATATTCCCGCGCAATGGTGGTCGCTGTTCCGCTCCGAGCCGCTGGACCAGTTGCTGCGCACCGCGCTGGCCAACAGCCCGACCATGGCCGGGGCCGAGGCCGCACTGCGCCAGGCGCAGGAGAATTACCGCGCGCAGACCGGCACCCTGGCCTACCCGGCCGTCAATGCGCAGCTAGGCGCCGCACGCGAGCGCGCCGCGGCGTTCGGCGGCGCGCCTGCCAGCGTCTTCAATCTGTACAACGCGTCGGTGAATGTGTCCTACATACCGGATGTATTCGGCGGCACGCGGCGCACGCTGGAAGGCGCGCGCGCGGCCGTCGATTTCCAGCGCTATCAGGTCGAAGCCACTTACCTCGCACTGACCGCGAACGTGGTCACCACCGCGATCCGCGAGGCCTCCTTGCGTGCGCAGCTGCAGGCCACCAACGAGGTGCTCGACGCGCTGCGCAAGCAACTGACCGTGCTCGAGCAGCAGCTCCAGCTGGGCGCCATCGCGCGCGCTACCGTGCTCACCCAGCGCAACCAGGTGGCGCAAGTGGTGGCCACCGTGGCGCCGCTCGAAAAGCAGCTGGCGCAGGCGCGCCATCAGTTATCGGTTCTGGCCGGCAAGCTGCCGAGCGAAGCGGGCATGCCCGAGTTCGCGCTCGGCTCGCTGACGCTGCCGGAACAATTGCCGGTCTCGCTGCCGTCGGCGCTGGTGCGCCAGCGGCCCGACATCCGCGCCAGCGAAGCCTTGCTGCACCAGGCCAGCGCGCTGGTCGGCGTGGCGACCGCCAACCAGTATCCGCAGTTCACGCTGAGCGCCGCTTACGGCTCGGCGAGTCCGACCGTCGGCGACTTGTTCAAGCGCAGCAATGCGGTATGGAACCTCGCGGCCGGCCTGACCCAGCCGATCTTCAATGGCGGCGCGCTGTCGGCCAGGCGGCGCGCCGCCGAAGCGGCCTACGACCAGGCCGCGGCGCAGTACCGCGCCACCGTGCTGGCCGCGTTCCAGGACGTGGCCGACAGCTTGCGCGCGCTCGACAGCGACGCCGCCGCACTGCAGGCGCAGGCCGAGGCCGAAGCGTTGGCCTCCGAATCGCTGGGTCTCGCGACCCAGCAATACCGGCTGGGCGCGATCAGCTACCTGGTGCTGCTGGACGCCCAACGCACCTACCAGCAATCGCATATCAACCTGGTGCAGGCCCAAGCCGCACGCTATGCCGATACGGCCGCGCTGTTTCAGGCGCTGGGCGGCGGCTGGTGGCAGCGCGCCGGCACCAATAATCCTCAGTAACGTTCGAACCGCGGAGATCGATTCATGACCAAACGAATCATGACCAAGCGCATGTTCATCATGGTGGGCGCTGTGCTGTTGCTGGTCGCCATACTGGCGCTCGGCAAGTTCCTGCAGATCCGGCAGCTGATCGCCAGTTCGCCCAAGCCGGGGCCGCAGACCGTCACCGCGATCAAGGCCAGCGCGCTCGACTGGCAACCGCAGCTGGCCTCGGTCGGCACGCTGACGCCGGTGCGCGGGGTCGACGTCACCACCGAGATCGCGGGCCTGGTCCGGCGCGTGGGGTTCAAGTCGGGCCAGGACGTCAAGGCCGGCCAGGTGCTGATCGAGCTGAACGCCGAGTCCGACATCGCGCAGTTGCGCGCGCTGCAGGCGGCGGCCGACCTGGCCGCCACGGTGCTCGCGCGCGACAAGGCCCAGTTCGCCGTGCAGGCGATCAGCCAGGCCCAGGTCGACAACGACGAGGCCGACCTCAAGAACCGCAAGGCGCTCGCGGCCCAGCAGCAGGCCCAGGTCGACAAGAAGACCATCCGCGCGCCCTTCGCCGGCAAGCTCGGCATCACCGCCGTCAATCCCGGCCAGTACGTCAATCCGGGCGACAAGCTGGTGACCTTGCAGACCATCGATCCGGTGTATGTCGACTTCTTCGTGCCGCAAAAGGACGTGGCCAGCCTCGCCATCGGGCAGAAGCTGACCTTGCGTAACGACGCCTATCCGGCGCTGGCGTTCCCGGCCTCGGTGTCCTCGATCAATCCGAAGGTCGACACCGCGACCCGCAACGTGCAGGTGCAGGCCACGGTGGTCAACAGCAAGCGCCAGCTGTTGCCGGGCATGTTCGCCAACGTCAGCCTCGACCAGGGCGAGCGCAAGCGCTACATCACGCTGCCGCAAACCGCGATCACCTACAACCCTTACGGCTCGACCGTGTTCACGCTCGCGCCCGCCACCGGCAAGGACGCGCCGAAAGACGAGAAAGGCAATCCCCATCTGGTGGCGCAGCAAGTGTTCGTGACGACCGGCACCACGCGCGGCGACCAGGTGGCGGTGCTGACCGGCATCAGCGAGGGCCAGACCGTGGTCACCAGCGGCCAGTTGAAGTTGAAGAACGGCACCCCGGTCGTGATCGACAACAAGGTCCAGCCGGCGAACAATCCACAGCCGACGCCGCAGGAACACTGAGGACGCGCCATGAACTTCACCGACATCTTCATCCGCCGGCCGGTGCTCGCCAGCGTGATCAGCCTGCTGATCGTGGTGCTGGGGCTGCGTTCGCTATTCAGCCTGCCGATCAACCAGTATCCGCATACCGAGAATGCGGTGGTCACCGTCTCCACCGCGTACTACGGGGCCGATGCGCAGACCGTGGCCGGCTTCATCACGCAGCCGCTGGAGTCGGCGATCGCCCAGGCCCAGGGCATCGACTACCTTTCCTCGTCGAGCAACAGCGGGGTCTCGACGATCACCGCCACGCTGCGCCTGAACTACGATTCGAACCGCGCGCTGACCGAGATCACCACGCAGGTCAATTCGGTCAAGAACCAGTTGCCGCCGCAGGCCCAGCAACCGGTGCTGACGGTGCAGACCGGGCAGACCACGGACGCCATGTACCTCGGCTTCTACAGCAATACGCTGCCGACCAATAACGTCACCGACTTCCTGCTGCGGGTGGTCAAGCCCAAGCTCGATTCGGTCGAGGGCGTGCAGACCGCCGAGATCCTCGGCGCGCGCCAGTTCGCGCTGCGCGCCTGGCTCGACGCGTCGAAGATGGCGGCGCACGGCGTGACCGCGGCCGACGTCAGCGCGGCGCTGACCGCCAACAACTACCTGACCGGGCTCGGCACCTCGAAGGGGCAAATGGTCAGCGTGCCGCTGACCGCCGGCACCGACCTGCACACCGTCGCCGAATTCCGCCAGTTGTCGATCAAGCAGAGCGACGGCGCGATCGTGCGCCTGGAAGACGTGGCCACCGTCACGCTGGGGTCGGAGAACTACGACTTCAACGTGGCCTTCAGCGGCGTGCGCTCGGTGTTCATCGGCATCAAGGTGGCGCCCGGCGCCAACATCCTCGACGTGGCCGACCGCGTGCGCACCGCCTTCCCGCCGATCCGCGAGCAGTTGCCGAATGGCTTGACCGGCCAGATCGTCTACGACTCGACCGACTTCATCAACACCTCGATCCATGAAGTCATCAAGACGCTGGTGGAGGCGCTGATCATCGTCACCATCGTGATCTACCTGTTCCTCGGCAGCCTGCGCGCGGTGATCGTGCCGGTGATCGCGATGCCGCTGTCGCTGGTCGGCACCTTCTTCGTGATGCTGGCGATGGGCTATTCGATCAACCTGCTGACCCTGCTGGCGATCGTGCTGGCGATCGGGCTGGTGGTGGACGACGCCATCATCGTGGTCGAGAACGTCGACCGCCACATGAAGAGCGGCATGTCGCCCTTCGATTCGGCGCTGGTGGCGGCGCGCGAGCTGGGCAGTCCGATCCTCGCGATGACGGTGGTGCTGATCGCGGTCTACGTGCCGATCGGCTTCCAGGGCGGGCTGACCGGCGCGCTGTTCACCGAGTTCGCGTTCACGCTGGCCGGCGCGGTGGCGGTGTCGGGCGTGGTCGCGCTGACGCTGTCGCCGATGATGTGCTCGCGCATCTTCCGCGCCAGCCAGGACGAGGGCCGCTTCGTCAAGGCGATCGACCGCGTGTTCGACCGGGTGCACAGCGGCTACCTGCGCACGCTGCACAGCCTGCTCGATACCTGGCCGGTGCTGATCGTCATGGGCGTGCTGCTGAGCCTGTGCCTGGGGCTGATGTTCAAGATGTCGCAGTCGGAACTCGCGCCGGAAGAGGACCAGGGCATCGTGCTGTCGCAAGTGGTGGGCGCGCCGACCGCCACCTCGGACCAGATGCTGGTGTATGCCGACCAGATTTTCGAGATCGCCAAGGCCACGCCCGAGTATGCGCAGATGTTCCAGATCACCGGCGTGCCGACCATCAATGCCGGCTTCGGCGGGGTCTTGCTCAAGCCGTGGGAACAGCGGACCCGCTCGGCCCACGAGATCCAGCAAGATCTGCAGGCGAAGTGGAACAAGATTGCCGGCGCGCGGGTAGCGGCGTTCCAGTTCCCGGCGCTGCCGGGCAGTTCGGGCTTGCCGGTGCAGTTCGTGATCACCACCACCGAGCCGTTCGAAAACCTCAACACGGTGGCCCAGCAATTGCTCGACAAGGTGCGCGCCGCCAACAAGTTCTATTTTGTCGACGTCGACCTGAAAGTCGATTCGCCGCAGGCCAGCGTGGAGGTCGACCGCGACAAGCTCAGCACGCTGGGCATGACCCAGCAGGACTTCGGCACTGCGCTCAGCGCCGCGATGAGCGGCGGCTACGTCAACTACTTCTCGATTGCGGGCCGGTCGTACCGGGTCATCCCGCAGGTGCAGCAGGTGGACCGGCTGAATCCGTCGAACATACTCGACTTCCACATCAAGACGCCGGCTGGCGGCGTGATCCAGGCCAGCACGGTGGCTAGCCTCAAGTACAGCGTGGTGCCGGAGTCGATCACCCGCTTCCAGCAGCTCAACTCGGTGACCTTCTCGGGCGTGACCGGCGCATCGCAGGCGGAAATCCTGCAATACATGCGCGACACGCTGAAGGAAGTGGCGCCCAGCGGCTACACGGTCGACTACTCGGGGCAATCGCGCCAGTTTGTGCAGGAATCGGGCGGCTTTCTTGTGACCATGGCGTTCGCGGTGATCATCGTGTTCCTGGCGCTGGCGGCCCAGTTCGAGAGCTTCCGCGACCCGATCGTGATTTTGGTGTCGGTGCCGTTGGCGCTGTTCGGGGCGATGATCTTCATCTTCCTCGGCTTCGCGTCGATCAACATCTATACGCAGGTCGGGCTGGTGACCTTGATGGGCCTGATCAGCAAGCACGGCATTTTGATTGTGGAGGTGGCGAACCACCGGCGCGCCGACGGCCTGAGCAAGCGCGAGGCGATCGAAGACGCGGCCGGCACGCGGCTGCGCCCGATCCTGATGACCACGGCGGCGATGGTGTTCGGCGTGGTGCCGCTGGTGATCGCCTCAGGCGCCGGCGCGGCGGGACGGCATTCGATGGGCCTGGTGATTTTTACCGGGCTGGCGATCGGGACGCTGTTCACTTTGTTCGTGGTGCCGGCGATGTATATGTTCCTGGCGGGCGAGCACAAGGCGGTGGCGAAGCCAAGCAGCCCGGTGGGCGATGCGACTCCGGTCACGGAAATTTAGGACGGGCCGAGAGCCTCACAGATGAGCTTTGTGAAAGTTTTTTATGGGGCTGCGTTGTTCCTCGGCGCCGGATGCAGTAGCGCGTGGGCAGATAACTTGTCTACGGTCCCGCTTATTTACGGCGTCAACCTGGTCAATTTCGCTGGCGACGGGGTCGCCGGAATGGCGGTGCTGGGTCGCAGGGAAAATTTCAATGCACATGGCTCCGACGTGCTCACGCTCTATCTGAAGCCCGCGCCAACCCAATACGGTCCCAACGATTGGCAGCTGGTGACTTTATTCGACGGTGAGGAAGAAAAATTAACCCTGGGAGCAGGAGGCGGCGCGGACTGCGTCCTGCACGATTTCCGGCTGGTGCGCAAGAGTGTGCATGATCAGGTCCGTTTGCTCATTGCCGATCGTGACTTGGGTGAGGGATATGCCGACTCCGCACTTGTGCACTTCAAGTCTTACGAACTGCGGCGCAACAGCGAGGAAACGGTAGGTCGGCCAGTCTATTATTTCGAACTCGTCAATGACAAGGTTTCCAAAAAACCCTATTGCGATGTTGGGGAAGCGTTCACCAAAGAACTGGGAATAGGCCCGTACAGACGCGCGGCCGAGTAATGCAGGATCGATGCAGTGGCGCTATGATTGCAACATTTGGCGGTCCCGCTGAAACCCGAGACTGCTTATCCGGAGATTACATGCGTTCCATTTTTCATCTCGCCTATCACGTACATGACTTGGAGCAGGCACGTCAGTTTTATGGCGGCGTGCTCGGCTGCAGGGAAGGCCGCAGCACCGAAACCTGGGTCGACTTCGATTTCTTTGGACACCAAATTTCGCTGCACCTCGGGGTACCGTTCGCGACCAGCAACACCGGCAAGGTGGGCGATCACATGGTGCCGATGCCCCATCTTGGCGTCATCTTGGCGATGCCGGACTGGGTCGCGCTCGCAGATCAGCTGACATCCAAAAAGATCTCGTTCATCATGGCGCCGAGCATCCGGTTCGCTGGAGAGTCTGGCGAACAGGCGACCATGTTCTTTTTGGATCCGTCGGGAAATCCGATCGAAATCAAGGGATTCGCTGACCTCGACAGCGTATACGCGAAATGAGCCGCACTTCAGAGGCGAGCTTCGGCCAGAAACCGATATTCAATTAATTTGTGGGACGTCAATAGTGGATTCAGTATGCTTCAGGCTAATCTACGACGGCACTGGGCCGCTTAATTGGAGTCGGAACCCCGGCACGTTCGGGTTGCAGGACAAGGCGGGTCTCATCCATGTGGGCGTCGCTGGCCCAAATCGGACAGTCTTCTTCGACCTGACGCTTCAAGTGAAGCTGGGGAAATCAGAAGCGCCTGTATTGCTAGGCTCCTTTGCACATGGACCGCCTGGCGGACGATTTCTATATCTCGCCTGGTGTGAAACACAAGGTACACTTGCTCAACGTCTAAAGCTGCCCCTTAGCGACATCACATGGGGCGACATACGCAACGCGTCCGACCGACAGAAGGCGTTAGTTGGGATATTGGTTGACCACCACCCTCGTATAACTTCAACTGGAGCGAATATAGGCGGAAGTCGTCCGATTTCCTGGAAGCTGCTATGAATGGCAATGAACGGCCAAAAGCGGCCTCAAAAAAAGAGTACGAATGTGACGATGACATATGAAACTTAAACGTATTCACCGCTGGCTTCTGGGCTTTGCCGGGATTACGTGCCTGATAATGGAGGGAATCTTTTACTACGTTAACCGCATGCTGGCTCTGAAATATTTCCCAGACCAAGCCTGGAGCCGAATAGGAACGTTAGACTCACTCTTCGCAGTTGCCGCATTGTACATCTTACTTGTTGCCACTTCAGGGCGATGGCGACTTTGGTTTGGCAGTTGACGGCCAAAAGCCGCGAGTCTTAAAAGTAGAGGATATGAAGAAAACACTGCCATTAGCAATTCTTGGGATTCTAGTTGCGGCTTGTTCCAATGGCAATTCCGAGAGCCGGGGTTCGAAGCCGATTTCAGTGGATTTTGATTCCGTTACTCTGCAACGGACTGCGTGCTATGGGCAGTGTCCTATCTACGCCGTTGAGATATACGGAAATGGACAGGTAAAATATACGGGTAAAGATTTTGTAAAGGTCAAAGGAATTCGTCAAAGCAGCGTACCACCGGCCAACGTTGAACTTCTGGCAGCAGCACTGCGTCACGTGAAGTTCGAACAGATTCGCGAGAAATACCAATTCGAGACAGACGGTTGTGTAAGCATGCCAACGGACTTCCCCTCATTCTCAATCTCGGTCACAAAGGCGGGGAAAACAAAGAGTGTCGCTTTCTATACTGGGTGCCATGGACCGACTGTACCGGCCGAAGATTTGGAATGGCTATCGAATACTATTGACGTTTTGGCCCAGACTGGTCGGCTGGTCAGTCAGTGGTCCGATGTTAAACAGTGAAAATTGACAGTACCCGGCCATGACCGGTCACTTGGGCCTAGATTGGCTAATGTAATTATGTGATTTTGTGACGGCGTACGCCACAGTTCGCAGACGCGGAAGTACCTCGCTTTGCACCTTTTTCTTGAGACCGCCAGGAATGAATATGACTTCAAGACATTTACATCGGAACGCAATCGTGATCATTTTAATTGTAATCGCGATGTCCTTATTTACCATATCGGCTTCCGCTGCCGACGAGCATAGTAATGTAGGCTCAAGCAAAGTGCATCCGGTCGACGAAATCAAGAAGGCTGCTAAGGCGATCGGTCACGGGGTCAAGAAGACGACCAAAGTGATTGGACATGGCTTTCGTGATGGTGCGCGCGCTGTCGGACATGGAGCAAAGAAAGTTACCCGGGAAGTTGGGCATGCATTTCGTGACGGCGCGCATAAGATAACGGGTAAGAAAGATTAGGATGTGGTGAATTCTGTCTAAATTAATGCGCCAAAAGCGGCGTGAACGACTGAATCCGCAGCTAATAACGGCCGCATGAACTCTTTTGGAAGAATCGATGTCCTTCAACGCTCTATCAATCCACGACGCTACCTTGTTGGCCATCTACGTCAGCTGGGAGGCCGCCCGATGCGACATCCGGTTACTCCCCGTTGGCTTGCCGCCTCATCTACTTGTATTTGAAGGATTTACAAACATCGAACTTCCACGACGCGAGAGTTGGGGCCCCTCCTCCTCGGTCAATAAGTCAGTGGAGCAGGAAGGCGGGAAGTTTGAAATTGAGCTTCAATCTGGTGATACGATTCGGATTGAAGCTGCTCACTGGGCATTTCGTCCAGAAATTCGGTGACGGCCAGCGGCCAAAAGCTGCCGGCCGCCGCAGATTTTTTACCTTATGGAAAGGTATTATCGGCATCATGAATCAGACGCTCCTCATCCATACAGCTGCGCGCTGGAAAATCCCTCGTGCCCTCGCGATAACAGTAATCTCACGCGACGCTCAGTGTATTTACTGCCGATTCACATTTGAAGACCCAATTGGAGCACGAGCCACTTGCCCTTCTTGGGAACATATCGTCAACGACCTATTACTTGTAACTCCAGAGAACATTGCACTGTGTTGTGTAAAATGCAATTCAAGCAAGGGTAAAAAAACACTTAAAATGTGGTTTGAGTCAGATTACTGCAGAGCGAATAAAATTACAAGCCAATCAATGGCAGCTATTGCAGTCAGCACATTGAGCGCAAGCGCGTAACGATCGAAAAATTACTTCAGAATGAATTTTTTCAGTTTGCAGAGGCCTTGCCCATTAGCATTGGATGAACTGTACACTCTCGGCCAAAAGCAGACGGCACCTGGGTCCGTAAAGCGGTAACAATGATGTTTAATTCGATTTAAAATAATCACATGACGACAGTCTTTTTGTATGGCGGCTCTGCCAAGTTTGTCGGTGCACCTGCATTCGACTGGGCATATCCGGTGGTTGGCGATATTCATAAACTCATCTTGTTTTTGGCACAGAACGACAACACGGCTGACACTAATTTAGCTCTAGTGGAGTTGAATAGATTTGGGTTCTCAGAAATTACACTTGGAGACGGCCGACCTATCGTCGCAGAGAGCCTGAATACGCCAAACATGGAGGTATTTCGAAAGCACTATGAAGGCGCTTTAGCAGAAGGCTCCTCGGTCGTTTGGTATCCGTGACGCCGGTAGCTGGCGCGGTTCTCGCTTTGGATACGACGGCAGCAACCGGCCAGAAGCGGGCCTTGTAAATTTGCAGGTTCGATCGCTTACGACAAAGTGCCATCTTATGATGGTCTTTTTGATAAATTCAGGTTAGATACCATGACCACGTACACTACAGAAGAAATGCGTACCGCACGTAAGATACGCCGAAATTTTGGAGTAAGTCGCTACAAATTCATGTCACTTAATCACTTGGGAGCGTTATCGGCCGGCCAAATTTATATCTCAGACCCCGAGAAATTCAATGATCCTTATGATTTGAAGATTGAAATTGAAAATCTCACCGACCGCAGTCCGTTTGATAATGAAGTTGTTCTTCGCGAAGCATTCGCAAAGTTGTTCGTTGGAAATCCCGAAATTTCAAATTTTTGGTATTACGATGAAGAATTCATCGCCACTCTACAAGAGTGGATCGACGGGCATGCTCACTATCGGTTGGTTATTGATGGGTTCAAGCGCCGTTCCAAGGAATTTGGGGTTTCATGCTTTTCTCAGGACTGGGATGTACCTTTACTATGGTCCCACTACGCAGATAGTCATAGAGGAATTTGCGTCGAGTATCAAGTCCATCCAATGAAGATGAGTTACAATCCCGAAGATCTTCACTTCGGACAGCATTACGTGCGCTACACCACTGAGCTGCCAACTCTATGCTTAAGCGAGATACTCTTTTCACCCCATCAAGTACTGTCGAGTCTCCTCGCTACAAAACACGCGGACTGGTCATATGAGAAAGAGTGGCGGCTGGTTCATTACACGGCAAAAGGCAAGATGGTCAGTGCTCCAAAAACTATGGAAATCTCAGCGATTATTGTCGGCTTAGGATTTGATATGACAAGGATGGTCGAGGTGGTGTCCAAGGCTACTGAACTGAACATACCTGTTTATAAGATTAACCGACAGATGGGGTATGACTTAAAATTGGAGCCATATTAGACATCGTAATCAGCCTATCACCGAATCGCTACGTCAATCAACTACGGCGCATTTTCAAGCGAGGCAAGCTTTGTATCGGCGGCCGTTTCGGGGCGGAATCGGCCCCACGTTCCAACTTTCTCGATGTCCGCAACCGCTTGAAACCGCAGGCCGAAGCCGCCTTACGTCCGATTTCTCAATGGCCGCTTCCGCTCTGCAAAGCAGGCACTCAAGATACCCACTCAGCAGCTCATCCAAGGTATCTGGGGGGTGAGCTTTTCATTTTTGTCGCCGTCGCACTCCCGCCAAGCGCACTAAATCGTACTATTTCAGACAGCCCTCGGCGCGAAAACGCACCATTTCACACTAAGGCGCGGTGCAAACGCACTAAACCTCACTATTTTTTTTGATCGACCTACGAAAAATAGCGCGATTTAGTGCGGAATAGTGCAAAAGCGTGCAAACCAGATTGATTTAGGCGACGACCTGAAAATCCCAGCCAATTATGGTCCCCTTTGCCCCAAGAGCGATAACAGGAGGACCATGGAGAGCGAGCGTTTCGCGTCAGTCGACCGACAGGTTAATGAAGGCTTACGGAGTATTTGAGATCGCCGCTTCTGGCTGGACGTGGCCTTGCAACAAGCGCGAAAGCATCATTGACCGATGGTGCGCAAACGGCATACGGCGCACACACGGCATATGGTGCGCAGACAGCGTATGGCGCGCATACGGCGTACGGCGCACATACCGCGGCTTGGAGCTCGCCCAACTGCGCGCCACCTGCCGGCGTCAATTCCTTCAACAGTGACATCAAGGTATCCCCCGCCGCATTCAGGGCGTCCTTGCCGTCCGTCTCTTCCATGCCAAAGTAAGGATTGTGATGCAGAAAACTGCCGAAGATGTCCTGGCAGTCCTTCGCGTATTTGGCGGTGTCGACAATATGGGCGTGCCAGAACATGTCGATGGAATCGGTCGGCGCGATGCGTGCCTCAGGGGCGATGGCGCAGCAGACCAGGAACAGTTTGTAGTGGTATTCGATCAGATCGAGCTCATCCAACGTCTTGATGTGCTCGCTCTCGGATTGCAGCATCTTGAACTTGATCGGTTCCAAATCCAGATCCAATATTTTCTTCACTGTGACGATGTTTTTTTCAGATTGAAAGCGTACTGGAAGATTGACAGTGAATTTTGCGTTTTTCATGAATACTTTCTAAGCGATTTTTACTTCGATAGGAGGGAGTGGTCAAAGCGAATGAAAAAATGTGAAATTCAACCGGGATTGTTTCTTGCCCGCTCAACAACTTATGAGGATGAAATTCGATGTGCATTTTAGCATGCCTTATTGTCAACTTGTCTAGCCAAAACTTCACCCCAGCCTGCCCAAGTCCAGCTCAATCCATGTTGGCGCGTGATCGCTCGGTTTTTCGCGCCCTCGCACGTCCCGGTCGACGTCGGCCGCTTGCAGACAGCCGGCCAGCGCGGGGCTGAGCAGCAGATGGTCGATGCGCAGTCCGGCGTCGCGCCCGGATGCATGGCGCGCAGCGCATCGCACCAGCCCTGCTCCTGCAGCCGGTGGAACGCCGCGCGCGTCTCGGGACGAAACAGCGCATCGTTGACCCAACGCTCCGGCTTGTACACGTCGAGATCGGTCGGCATCACGTTGAAATCGCCGGCCATCACCACTGGGCCGCCACTGGCCAGCAGTTCCGCCCCGTGCAAGATCAGCCGGTCGAACCATTTGAGCTTGTAGTCGAATTTCGGCCCCGGCGCCGGGTTGCCGTTCGGCAGATACAGGCAGGCGATCAGCATGCCGTTGACGACCGCTTCGATATAGCGGCTCTGCTCGTCCTCGGGGTCGCCGGCCAAGCCGCGCCCGACCTCTTGCGGCGCCGTGCCGCGCGCCAGGATCGCCACGCCATTCCAGCTCTTCTGACCATGCCAGACGGCCTGGTAGCCGGCGTCGTTGATCGCCGCTTCCGGGAATTTTTCCTGCGGCGCTTTCAGCTCTTGCAGGCAGGCGACGTCCGGTTGCTTTTCATCCAGCCATTGCAGCAGGGCCGGAAGCCGGCTGGTGATGCCGTTGACGTTGAAGGTGGCGATGCGCATGTTGCTTTCAACTGCCCGGCGTCGGTTCGCCCGCTGCGATCGGCGCGTCCACAAACGGCCGGCAATCGACCGGGACGTCGATGATGAAGGTGGTCCCTGCGGCAGCTGAGCTGTCGAGCGTGACGCTGCCGCCATGGCTTTCGGCGACATTGCGCACGAAGGGCAGGCCGATGCCCCAGCCCTCCTCCTCGCTTTCATCTTCACGCTGCAGGTAATCGAAGATCGCCGAAGAGCATTCCGGAGGAATCGGCTTGCCGCTGTTATGCACCGACAGGATCATCCTCTCGTTGCTCTCGTCGAGCTTGATGCGGATCGGCTGGCTATCGCCGTATTTGATCGCGTTGACCACCAGGTTTTCCAGCGCCCTGCGCATCGAATCGCGGCACCAGTGGCCGTGCACCGGCGCGCCGATCAACTGGCAACGCTCGGGATGCGCCTCATTGACCTGATCGCGCACCTCGGCTGCCAGAAGTGCCATGTCGAAGTGCGACAACAGCAGCGGCAAGCGGGGGCCGCGATGGAAGCGCAGCGCGTCGAGCTGGTCCTGGATCATGTGCTCGAGCCGCTGAGCGTTCCTGATAATCCGGGGAATGATGCGGGCCGCGGTCTGCGCGTCCGGCGTCAGCGCGAGCAACTGCGCGCTGCCGAGGATGACGGTCAAGGGCGTCCGCATGTCGTGCGACAGCGAGGCGGCGATCCGGCTGCGGAATTCATCGTGCATGGCGATGAACTTCTTGACCGACATGCGTACCGCCGCATCGATCGAAGCGTTGATGACTTGCCACTCGGCGGGATTCAAGGCCAGCCCGTTACGCTCCGCCACCAGCGCCAAGGCGGCACGGAACAGCTGATACTCGTAGATGACTTCCTCGGACCCGTAACCCGTCATGCGCGCGCGTTCGCTGCCGTGGTCCGAAGCGATCGTCGTGTTGCTGGTCGCGTTCGAGCGCGGATAGCCGGGCGTCAGCGATTCGGCAATATTGTCGTGGAAAGCCGGCAGCGTGTTGATCAGGATGGGCTGCGGCATGCGGTCGGCGCCCTTGACCGTGCGCCGCACCTGCGCCGTCCATTCGGCAAGCACCTCGTCGCGCAGCGCGAGCAGCCGGCGTGAGGTCGGGGACAGGTCACCGCTGTCCAGCTTTTGATCGGTAGAAAGAGCCATCTGAGGTCCCCCATGTGCCGTGCACCGATCTTACGGCAAGCGCGCAATCGCTGTCGCTCCTATCAAATAGGACGAGCGCGCCGCCGGACCCAGCCAAACAATTAATTGCGTGAACCCAGCCGATATGAACAAGTTTGTAATGCGGCCGTCATCCTGATGCCATTCCGCGGCGTCCATACTGCGTCCCACATTCAACCGAAAGGACCATCATGATCAACCGCCGCTCGTTCGCCGCCGCCCTCCTCGCAGGAAGCATCGCCGCCCTGCTCTCCACGCCCAGCTTCGCGCAGGCCGCGCCGCCGGTGCACAACGTCGTGCTGGTGCACGGCGCCTACGCCGACGGTTCGTCGTGGGCCGAAGTGATCGCCCGACTCCAAAAAGCGGGCATGAAGGTGACCTCGGTGCAGAACCCGCTGACCTCGCTCGCCGACGACGTCGAGGCGACCCGCCGCGCCATCGCGCTGCAGGACGGCCCGACCGTGCTGGTGGCGCACTCGTGGGCCGGCACGGTGATCAGCGAAGCGGGCGTGGATCCGAAAGTATCGGCGCTCGTGTATATCGCCGCGCGCGCACCCGACGCCGGTGAAGATTACGGCGCGCTGGCCGCCACCTTCCCGACACCGCCGGCCAGTGCGGGGCTGGTCAAATCCGGCGACTTCGCGCAATTGAGCGAAGAGGCCTTCCTGCGCGATTTTGCAGGCGACATCGAACCGGCCAAGGCGCGCGTGCTGTATGCCGAACAAGGCCGCATCTCGACGACCCTGTTCGCCTCGCGCACCACGCAGGCCGCCTGGAGATCGAAGCCGAGCTGGTATGCCATCTCGACCCAGGACCGCACCACCTCGCCCGACCTCGAGCGCTTCCTCGCCAAGCGCATGAAGGCGACGACGATCGAACTGACTTCAGGCCATTTGTCGCTGCTCTCGCATCCGGACGAGGTGACCGCCCTGATCCTGGCCGCCGCGGGACGCCGCAATTAAGCGTAGCGCTGCGCGAACAGCGCCTGCACCCACGGCGGCGCCGGCGCAAGGCTGGCGCTGACGGCGTCGTACTGGCGGTCGAAGCGCGAGGCCAGCCAGTACAAGGTGGCGGACTCGTTGCGCCGCCACGGCCCTGCATAGCCTTTGACGCCGGCATCGGCACGCCGCTTGTCGAAGGTGACGCTGCTATGCACGAACTCTTCATGGCCCTTCTCGCCCATCGCGTATGGGCGCAGCCAGTCGAGCGCCTTGCGCAGGCGACCGCCGGTGGCCGGCGCGGCGTACCAGTCCTCGCCGTGGGCCGCCGCCATGCTGGCCGCCATCAGCAGCGGCTCGAGCGAATAGGTCACGTAATGCAGGGCGTCGCGCTGGTCGAAGTCGACCACCTTGCCGCCGCTGTCGATATTGCGCATCACCTGCAGCACGAACTCTTCGCGCGCGGCCGCGATCAAGGCCGCGTCGCCGCTCAGGAAGGCCGCGCCGGTGCCGATCTTGATGCGATGGCTGTGCCAGTTGTTGAAGCCGGTGGAGGCGCCGCCCGACACGATCTTCTTCGCCAGGTAACCGCGCGCGACCTGCTGGCACCATAGTCTTGCGAGCGCCATCTGCGCGGCCGGCAGCTGGTCCTGCACCAGGTCGATGCCGCAGATGACGGCCGCCAGTTCGGTCTCGTCGATCGGGCCGAAGCCTGGCTGATACGGCCCCGCCCACGCCGCCACATAACGCTGCGCGCACGCGAGGTGGGCGGCATCCCCGGAGAGCCGGAACGCCAATGCCTGCAAGCGCAGCTGACGCCAGTCTTCCTGCGCCTGGATGCTGGCGTCGCGTATGCCTTCACCATCGAGCAGCCCCGCGGTGCGCACCGCCGGCAGATAGTGCGGCTGGCGCGAGCTCGCCCCCGCGGCTTGCGCCACGACCTGCTGCGCAAGCGCGGGATCGATGGTCTTCCGCAGCGCCAGCGCGCGCTCCGGCGAGACCAGTGCGAACGCCCGCGCATCCGGATCGGAAGCGGCGCCGAACGCGGCGCGCAGCGGCCAGCCGCAGACCATGATTGCGGCGCCGCCGACGAAGCGGCGCCGCGACCGGCGCAAGGTATTGAATGAGCTCATGATCAGACCAAAGTTAAACGATTTTCAAAGGGTATATCCGGCTTGTCGCCGCCGTCAAGCGCGGGCTTTGGAATGATCGATGGGCGCGCATGCGATCGATGCCGCGGCCATGCGCGTGCGGTCGATTTCTGGCCACGTCTAAACAAAACATCGCCGTTCTGATAACATGTTTTTCATTTTTTTACTCTAGGTATTTACCCATGCGCTTCTTGCTTGTCTTGCCGTTCATCGGCTTGCTATGGATTCCGTTCTACAACCGCGAACTCCCCAGCTTATTCGACTTCCCATTTTTCTACTGGTACCAATTGCTGTGGGTGCCGCTGACCGCCCTGCTGATCTGGATCGTGTACCGCGATGGCCAGAAGAAGGGAGTCGAATAAATGGAATCGACAATCAACTGGACTGCGCTTGGCGTATTCGTCTTCTTCTTCGCCCTGGTAACGGTGATGGGCTTCCTGGCATCGCGCTGGCAAAGCGGCGGCAGCAGCAACAAGGGCGCCCACCTCGACGAATGGGGCCTCGGCGGCCGTAATTTCGGCACCTGGATCACCTGGTTCCTGGTCGGCGGCGACTTCTACACCGCCTACACCGTGATCGCGGTGCCGGCGCTGGTGTACGCAGTCGGCGCCTACGGCTTCTTCGCGCTGCCTTACACCATCCTGGTGTATCCGGTGGTCTTCGTGATCATGCCGCGGCTCTGGCATGCCGCGAACAAGGCCGGCCACGTCACGGCCGCCGACGTCGTGTACGGCCGCTATGCCTCGCGCCCGCTGGAGTTCGCGATCGCGCTGACCGGCGTGCTCGCCACCATGCCTTACATCGCGCTGCAACTGGTCGGCATGGAAGTGGTGATCAAGGCGCTCGGCCTGACCGGCGAACTGCCGCTGGCCGCCGCCTTCATCATCCTCGCGCTGTACACCTACTCGGCCGGCCTGCGCGCGCCGGCGCTGATCGCCTTCGTCAAGGACCTGATGATCTACATCGTGGTGCTGGTCGCGGTGGTGCTGGTGCCGATGAAACTGGGCGGCTACGGCGCGGTGTTCCACTCCGCCGGCGAAGCCTTCGCGGCGAAAGGCGGCGCCACCGGGCTGACGCTCAAGCCGCAGCAGATGCTGCCGTTCGCCACCCTCGCGCTGGGCTCCGCGCTGGCCGCCTTCATGTACCCGCACACGCTGACCGGCATCTTCGCCGCGAAGAGCGCGGACACCATCCGCAAGAACGCGGTGTTCCTGCCCGCCTACACCGTGCTGCTTGGCCTGATCGCCCTGCTCGGCTACATGGCCTACGCTGCCAAGCTCGCGGTGAAGAGCAATAACGACGTGGTACCGGCACTGTTCAACGCGCTGTTCCCGTCCTGGTTCAGCGGTTTCGCGTTCGCCGCGATCGCGATCGGCGCGCTGGTGCCGGCGGCCGTGATGTCGATCGGCGCGGCCAATCTGTTCACCCGCAATTTCTGGAAGCCGTATGTGAACCAGAACGTGACGCCGGCCGGCGAAGCCAAGGTCGCCAAGCTGGTGTCGCTGGTGGTCAAGGTCGGCGCGCTGGTGTTCATCCTGTTCTTGCCGACCAAGTTCGCGCTCGACCTGCAATTGCTGGGCGGCGTGTGGATCCTGCAGACCTTCCCGTCGGTGGTGTTCGGCCTGTTCTTCCGCTGGTTCGGCGCACGCGCCCTGCTGTGCGGCTGGGCGGTCGGCATCGTCGGCGGCAGCTGGATGGCGTTTGCGGACGGGGTCAAGCCGGTCCATGCGCTCGTCATCGGCGGCGACAGCTATACGGTCTACACCGGCCTGCTGGCGCTCGCGCTGAACATCGCCGTTGCAGTGGTGGTGCAACTGGTAGCGGGCGGCCGCAAAACCTGAGGGAGATCGTGATGGCGCGCGGCAGCGCGCGCCTCATCTAGAAATCCGATTTACCGAAACGCGCGACACCCTGGTTCAACCCAGGCGGGTCGAGCGTTTCCAGCTTGAGCGGAAGCGGCGCGCCGATCCAGTGCGCGAGCGTCGTATGGTCGGCGAGATCGTCGTCCGTCAACGGATGCACCAGCGCCGTCAGGCGCGAGGCCTCGAGCAGCTCGAGGATCGCCGGCAGCATACCCTTGGTGAAGTGAATCTCGAATTCGGGAATCGGATGCGGGCCCAGGGCCATGTCGCGTAGCGCGCCGATGAACAGCAGGCCCTGAATCTCGCCCGACGTCTTGGCCTTGTCCAGGCGCCGTTCGAGGGCGACCGCGAGCGCGCGCGTGTCGAGCGTGTAGTAAATGTGGGCGTGATAGGGGGCATTGTCATTGTTCATACGTTTTCCATCCGAGGCGGTGAATTAAGGGCGAAAAGCAAGCCATCTCTCCCATTTTCATCCAATCCGCGTGAACGATAATGATAGTATTCGCCCACCATGCCAGAGTCCACAGAGGAAGTCCATGCCCACATCGTCCAGCACCTCGCTGGATCCGCCTGACTGGCAGGATTTCCGCGCCCAGAGCCATCGCATGCTCGATGACATGCTCGATTACGTCGAATTCATCCGCGAGCGTCCGGTGTGGCAGCCGATTCCGGAACAGACGCGCAGCCGCTTCCAGGCCGCGCTGCCGACCCAGCCTACGCCGCTCGCCGAAGCGCACCGCAGTTTCATGGAGGACGTGCTGCCCCATGCCGTCGGTAACGTGCATCCGCGCTTCATGGGTTGGGTGCACGGCGGCGGCACGCCGGTCGGCATGCTGGCCGAGATGCTGGCCGCGGGCCTGAACGCCAATCTCGGTGGCCGCGACCAGATGCCGGTCGAAGTCGAGCGCCAGGTCGTGCGCTGGATGCGCGAACTGTTCGCCTTCCCCGACACCGCGAGCGGCATTTTCGTCACCGGCACCTCGATGGCGAACTTCATGGGCGTGCTGATCGCGCGCACCTCGGTATTGGGCGCCGCCGCGCGCCGCGCCGGCCTCGGCGAATCCGGCCCGGCGCTGGTTGCCTATACCTCGACCGTGGCGCACGGCTGCATCGCGCGCGCGATGGACATGTCGGGACTGGGCAGCGCTGCGCTGCGCCGCATCGCGGTGGACGACAGCCACCGGATCGACCTCGCGGCCCTCGAGCGCGCGATCGCCGCCGACCGCGCCGCCGGCCTGCGCCCCTTCCTGATCGCCGGCACCGCGGGCACGGTGGACATCGGCGCGATCGACGACCTGACGGGCCTGGCCGACCTCGCCCAGCGCGAGTCGCTGTGGCTGCACGTGGACGGCGCTTACGGCGCGCTGGGCATGCTCGCGCCCGACATCGCCCCGCTGCTGCGCGGGATCGAACGCGCGGATTCGCTGGCGTTCGACTTCCACAAATGGGGCCAGGTGCCCTACGATGCGGGCTTCCTGCTGGTGCGCGACGGTACGCTGCACCAGCAAGCCTTCGCCGCGCCGGCCGACTACCTGCGACGCGAAGCGCGCGGTCTCGCGGCGGGCTCGCCGTGGCCCTGCGACTTCGGCCCCGACCTATCGCGCAGCTTCCGCGCATTGAAGACATGGTTCACCTTCAAGGTCCACGGCGCACAAGGCCTCGGCCGCTCGATCTCGGAGACCTGCCGCCTCGCGCGCTATATGACCGAGCGGATCGCCGCGCACCCCGATTTGGAGCTGCTGGCGCCGGTCGCGCTCAATATCGTATGCTTCCGCTATCGCTGCGCCGATGCCGACCGCGTGAACCGCGAACTGGTCGCCGACCTGCACGAATCGGGCGTCGCCGTGCCGTCCACCACGGTGCTCGACGGCCGCCTGGCGATCCGCGCGGCGCTGGTCAACCACCGTACCTGCGCGCAGGACGTCGATGCGCTGCTCGATGCAGTCGTCGCCGCCGGCGCGACGCGCTGCGCATGACACATCAAGATGGAAGAATCGATGCCTGACAATATCGCCACCGCATCCCAGGCTTTTGCCCCCCTGATCGGCGT
>Ga0193702_1000254_pt1 | contig 21396 bp, 8 predicted proteins | sample U3a1metaG_FD_143060 | JGI IMG/M metagenome (GOLD analysis project Ga0193702, IMG submission 143060) | Soil microbial communities from a riparian zone of the East river system, Colorado, United States - U3a1 | ecosystem: Environmental > Terrestrial > Soil > Riparian zone | place: USA: East River... | reverse complement strand
GAGATACAACAGTCACAAAAATTAATTATATCACAAAAACATGTTTATTATAAATTCACCACTTAGTCAATTCGAGGTAACCAACTTATTTGGGATATTTGCACCAATCTTTGGTCAATTTAATATTATCCTAACAAATTTAGCTTTATATACTTTTTTAATAATTATAATTGTAATAGGATTACACTATTTTGGAAATAATGATTCTAAATTAATTCCTAATAATTGGGCTATTTCTTTAGAAACATCATATGCAAGCATATGTAGTATGGTTAGAGAACAAATAGGATCTCAGAGTGAAAAATACTTTCCTTTCATTTATTCTTTATTTTTCTTCATTTTAATAGGTAATTTAATTTCTAATGTTCCTTATTCATTTGCTGTAACTGCCAGTGGAATAGTCTCCTTAGGGTTAAGTCTCACTATTTTTATAGGTGTAACTATTTTAGCTCTGAAAATACATGGTATAAAATTTTTTTCTTTCTTTATTCCTGCGGGGACTCCTTTAATTTTAGTACGTGCGCCGTATGAGGGCTTGTGTTGAATGAGATCCTGTCCGATCTCTCATGTAAATTTGACCGAATAATAAACGATGCATGCTGCGGGTACTCACGACTCCTTAAGCTAATAATTTCTGGAGATTGGATAGCTGAGTGCAAATGTGATAAATGATTCGGACTGTCACGAAAAGAAGTTATCATAAGCAGGAATAGTCATGTCGAGGATAACAAACCTGATACTTATAAATGCCTTAAAAATACGGGAAATAACCTAAGCAGTAAATGTCTGTATTTTTCTAGATTTGCTTGGTGAAATGGTACTAGTTCATCAAGTTGTCAAATATCTAGGCGTTCTTCCCATATAGGAAGCTACCACAAGTGTAAGCAGGCGACTAAACCTATTTGGACTTTAAACACAACACATAGTCAACTACGGGATTCAACCGCCTATTCAGACGGACCTTTGTCTGTAATGCGGGAACAGAGCTTTCATAGTAGTGTAACATGTAACACAAAGGAAAGCAGCATAGATACTCCTTCTTTCGAAACTTTAGATAGTGCCAGTCTAAAGCCGGTTAGAGCGGTCAAACCTGTAAAGGTGGCTAAACGAGTCGGTGTTACTACTATTGTGATGGGAAAGTTGGAACAATATAGAAAACCTGAACAAAAATATTATAATTTAATTAAATTAATTGCGGATCCCTATTTCTTGGTAGCCTGCTATGAGGAAATAGCCACAAAGAAGGGTAACATGACCCCTGGATCAGAAGGCTATACTATTGAAGGGCTAAATTGGGAATGGTTTGTCAAGACATCAGAATCCCTAAAAAGCGGAATTTTCGTATTTCAACCTAATCGAAGAGTTGAAATACCTAAAGCAAACGGTCAAACACGTCCTCTAGGTATTAGTTCTCCAAGGGATAAAATAGTACAAAAAGCCTTACACGCGGTACTAGAAGCCATTTTCGAACCGAAGTTCCTCTCCTCTTCTCATGGGTTCAGGCCTAACAAGTCTGTTCACTCTGCTCTTCTTAGAGTTTATCTTATTGGCCATAAACATAATTGGGTTATTCAAGGTGGTATCACCAAATGCTTTGATCAAATACCACATGGAATAATAATGAATCGTATAAAGAAATATGTTGGTGACCCTCGATTTCTTGAAATACTTAATAAATTTCTCAAAGCGGGATACCTTGATCCGAAGACTGGTAAACTTGGGCACTCAGACATTGGAACTCCTCAGGGATTCATTCTAAGTCAATTACTGGCCAACATAGTTCTCCATGAATTGGACAAGTACATGTTTAAATACGAAACGAGTTTCAAGAAAGGGCTGAAACGGATAATCAATCCGGAATATAAATCTTTAGCTTCGAAAAGAAGTAGAGCAACGGACCCTATGAAGAGGCGAAGTCTACTAAACCAAATGCGTAATTTAAGAAGAAGCCTCATAGCTGAGCCTGATTTCCGTAGAATGGAGTACATAAGGTATGCTGATGACTTCGTGGTCTTTGTTAGTGGTTCTCTTAAAGATGCTAAGTTCATTCAGTCCAACATTAAAGATGTTCTTAAAACTAACTGTGGGCTGGTACTAAATCAAGAGAAAACAGTTATAAGCAATCTTAGTAAGGAGAAGTGAAGCTTCCTTGGCGCTGAGGTTAAAAAATTTAGACAGAACACACAACTTTTGCCTGTGCTTTTAGATCAAAGTACCTCTGGTCTATGACAAATCGGGCATAGGAAACAGCAAAGGTGAAGAGTTAGACATCTTAGTGGTGTGGGTGTTGGTGTTTCAAAACTGATGCTAAAAGCTCCAAAGAATAAGCTTATAAATGTACTAAAAAAAGGCGGTTTTATAAGGCAGAATAAATTGGGTAAATACATCCCTCAGGCATTTACTTCCATGGTTAACCTGAGTCACTATGAAATAATATCCTTCTATAATTCAAAAATCCATGGTATTTTAAACTTCTACGGTTTTGCCTCAAACAGATTTAGACTAGGCTCGGTGTTATGGTTGCTTAAAGCATCCTGTGCCCTAACCCTAGCTCGGAAATTTAAATTGAGAACAATGAGGAAGGTATTCATAAAGTTCGGATCTAATTTGAAATGCTCTGAAACTGAAAAAGAACTATATCGGCCTTCATCACTTAAGGTCATACACGATTTTAAGGCTGAGTCTAAAACAAAAACTCCCCAATAAACTCTTAACACAAAAACCTCCCCCTGCCTTTTTGCATTTGATTTGTCTGAATTTTTATCTTAATACCTTTGCTTGTGACCCCCCTGGAGCCCTAAGGGTCAAGAGGCAAAGGCTATTGTTTGAATTTTTATCCTAATACATTTGCTCTGTTGTTCTGATATTTATCCTAAGATGAGGAGATTAACCCGAACCGCCATCAGACAGGCTCCACTGTTGCCCAAAGCGCCAACAGCAAGAGTAAAAATAAGAACAACAGTTGCGGTGCGGGCCTTGGCGCAGCCTTTGCCCTTTGGCGCAGCCTTTGCCCTTTGGCGCAGGCCAAGGGGGCCAAGGGGGCCAAGGGGGCCAAGGGGGCCAAGGGGGCCAAGGGGGCCAAGGGGGCCAAGTGGGCCAAGGGGGCCAATAGGAGGCAAGAGGAAAATTAAAAAAAAAATCGTCTTTTGACAAAGTCTGCGCAATCTGCGGCTCAACCCTCGATTTAGAAATGCATCATATCAGATCGGTTAAGAACGTTAGAGCTAAATTTAGGAAAGGGGATATTATCACCTTTGCTGTATTTAAAGGAGCTCTAATGAGAATGCAGGTTCCCCTATGTTCAGATCATCATAATTTATACCATCAGGGAGAGCTAAACTAAGCAGATCTAATAAGAATGGCCGAGGGACATTAACCCCCCTAGCGAAACCCCACCCCTGTGCCTCTCCATAGCTCAATACAACTATTTAAATTTATATATGTTCATAACGTTCCTTCTATACTGGACTCGTATCAATGCGGCGAGCCGTATGATGGGAAACTATCACGTACGGTTCTGAGGGCAGTTGTTATATACGCTGACCCCCTATCTTTATTAGTTTTAATTGAATTAATTTCTTATTTAGCTAGAGCAGTTTCATTAGGAGTACGACTATTTGCAAATATAACCGCTGGACATACACTATTAAAAATACTATCCACTTATTTATTTAAATTATTCTCAGGTAGCCTGTTAGTAGCAATTATTACTTTAATTCCTTTTTCTATCTTTTTAGCATTAATTGGATTAGAAATAGCAGTTTCTTTAATTCAAGCATTTGTATTTACATTATTAGTTTGTTCTTACTTAAAAGATGCTATCGAATTACATTAAGTACATTCGCTTCCTTCGCTTGTGAGCTTCGGCCCTTGTTATTGTGGTACTGTTAAGGCTTTTTTGCTGCTGGCTAAAGGCAACAGGCAAAAGTAAAAATTAATGTTAAAACAACCTCTTTTGCAATTGCGAAATGAAAAGCAAATGTTGCTCTAGCTTCTCGGTTACCGACTCTTGTTTACACTGTGTAAACACTGCGCACCGTGGGTTACCCACTCTTGTCGTTTACCGACTCTTTCGTTAGAACACCGACTGTAAACACTGCGCTCGGTTACCGACGATTGCATCGGTTACCGTGGGTTACCCACCCTTGCTACCAATACCTCTGTGTTACACAGTCTCGGTAACCGTTGGTAATGAAGGCGCTGTTCTGTGTTCACACACTAACTTCTAACGAAGAAGGCCCTTGCTTCCCATACCTCTTGTAACCACTTGTCTCGGTAACCGTTGGTAATGAATTAGGTGTTCTAACGACAGGGCAACAGGCAAAAGTTCAATTCGTTCTTATTTTTATTATAAGATGCAACAGTAACAATAACAATAACATTAATTTATTTATTAAATAAAATTATTTAATTAGTTTAGACTTACCTCCTGCAAAAAGGGTCCATACCCTTCTTAAACGGACAGTCCCCGCTGGGAGAGGGTGGAGTATAGGGAGGCAATTTAAATTTAGAAACACTTTTTTTAATAATGGTTCTCGTAAAGTGAAATCTACACTTTTGTCTGTTTGTATTAATTATTACCCTTTTCCCCTATTGAAGGACCTACCTTTTTTCTCAATTATAAACTCTATTTGTTAGAGTAAAGCCAAGGTTTCCCAGAGGCTGGGGTAACTCTTTCGAGTGAATGGAAGGGAATACAATATCTCTCCATCTATTCGCTTATTATCCCGCGGTAGTGAGGGACGACTAGCACCTAGTGGAGTAATAACTTCCATTTTTATATCTATTCTCACTAGGTCCCCAACCGGGGGGTGGTATACCCACCACATATATTATTATTTCGACTCAGATTTTCTTGAGGAATCATTAACCTCAAAACAATCAATGATGCCTGTTTAATTTAAGGTTTAAGCCACACCAATAATTATTCAAGGTAAACTAATCTTAATTTTATTATCATAAAAAAAAACAAAAATAATTGATTAAGAACTCTATTGTAATGTCCCTTAAGGACTAGGGCTTAAGGGTGTAATTTACTTTAGTAACATTTATTACTTCATTTTATAAGATAGCTCAAATATAGCTATCTAACTAATTTAATTTGATCCCTTGATCCCTTAGTTTTTTGTTTGCTCAAACAAACTAAAGCCCCAGCAAGTGGATAATAAAATTTTAATTAAAAAAATAATTTAAATTAGTAGAAGTATTTTCTTTAAAAACAAACATAAGAAAACCAATAAATTTTAAAAAAAAAACAAATATGTTGAATAGGATTTGATCAAATTTAAAAAAACACGCGGTACCTGTTTTGCTAGGATATTTTTCGTTTGATAGCTGGCTACAAAGCAGAAGAGAGCAATTTAGAGATAAATATCTTGAAGAAGCAAATAAAAATGGTGTTCTAAAAGAACAAGCATCACAACAAGCTGCAGCTAAAGCTGACCATGCTACTACCATGCTACAAAATAAATTAAAAATTGCTTCTGATAACCTAGATACAGCTAATTTAGCAGTAAATGAACACTCAAAGAGAATTTCTGATCTAAGTAGCCAATTAGTTAGTGGTAACTTGAGTGATCTAGAAGTAGAAGCTTTAAAACCGCATTTAGAATACAGTCAATACATGCAAAAAGGAGCTCTACAGCTACAAGCTCAATATATTAAAGAGTTGCAAGACTTAAGTAGTTCAAATGATTCAGATATATTAAAATCTGATTTCTCAGAATTCTTTAATAATTGAGCTGATGCTTGTAAAGATTATATAAGTATTTTGTCTTCAGAACAAATGATTATTCTATTTAATATTTCCGGTTATATAACATTAATTATGATAATGACCTCTATTACAACTATATTAATAGGACAAGATTTAATTAATTATTTCCAACTTGAATTGAAATATCCTAAACTAGCTAAATATATAAAATTTCAATTAACATTACGAAAGTATTCTTTGAGGTTTTATATAGTTTATTTTTATTTTTCAATATTAATATTAATATCCGTAAATATATTTATGTTCTCTTATGATTTTTTTTTATCTTTGTAAATGTAATTAACCCCTTGGCTCCACGGAGTAGGACCTGCTAACAATATTTACCGCCGCTACACGGGCCTTTATATCCTACCCCTTTTGGTTAATTTTATTTTTTATATATATTCAACCCCTTTGCTGAGAATTTTACTATTGGATCTATATGCCTTCCTATATTCCGGTGGTAGGGTTTTACTTTTAGAGGGATAAAAACAAACAACAATTACCACATAGCAGGGTGGTAATTAATAACTCTCTGCTAATAAATATTTCTCCCCCTCCTTTCCCTGCAATATTTTTGCAGGAGGAAGGAAGGAGGTAACCCTGGGGAAAATAACTTAAAATTAACTCTAGAGAGGCCCCTCCCTAAATTAAATAATTAAAATAAAAAAGAAAAGGAGGGAACCCTTGGAAATAAATATTAAAGTAGAGATATTTTGTAAAAAAAAAACAAACATAAGAAAACCAACAAAAAATGATAATAATAATTCAACAAATACTGGTACGAAAATAAAGAAATTGAAAGCATATAATTCATTTATATCTAATTCATTTATATCAAGTCTATCAAGTTTTTCTGTCTATATTAATTAAATTGGCTAGTTCATTTTATCCTCTTTATTTCTTAATTTATTTATTGTAAAATAAATAGTGATTAGTTTAATTACAAAAATTAGCTAATTAGAATTTAAGTATTTTGTAGTTGCGGCACAGGCACTTCATTTATATTTAAGTAAAAGAGTCAATTGATTCTTTTTGGGGCTTTTTTTTAAAAATTATTAATAATAAGATAACCCCTTTTTGTGTTTTTTTATTAAATAAAGAGGATAACTAGTTATTGAGAATACTAACAAAAAGCTATAAAAATAAATTGATAGGTTTAAAAAAACGTAATTAAATACGTTATTCTATATAATTCTTTTTTATTATAAGATTTAAAGTCTTTATATTTTTATTGTATATATTTAACTAAAGCCGTACTAGAGCTCCGTATTGCTACGCTGATAATAAAAGAAAGTTATTAGGGTTCGCGCGCTTCCTGCAGAATAAGGCAACAGTTTGCTACCAACTCTCTTTTGTGATTCCTTATTAGCTAGCGCAGGGTGATTCTACGGATGAGATTAAAAACAAAAATAATATTATCGGTGATCCGAGAGGGGGTGTAACAGATTGTATTTCTTTGTTTAGAAAGGCTCTAATATCTGTAAAGTAATTCAGATAGTAAGTTTTAAATACACACTACAGTGCTCTAGAAAACAAACAAAAAAAAAGAAAAGCTTTTATATATTATTTTTTGTTTTTTCCTTATAGCCACATAGAGTAAAATATTAAGCTATAAGGTTTTTTGGTTTTAATATAGGAACAGCTATCGCAATCTGTCTTAGCGTTATACCCTAGATATAGCTGAAGCCTTACCGCTAACAAACACCTCCTTATTTGCAGATTAACTACTATGGGCGTCCGGTAAAGAGTAAAGAATAAGAGCTAACGCCTATCGCAGCGCTCTATGGTTTAGTGCAGAGCAACGGAGCGTTACGTAGATCTTAGCCGGTGCTAATAAATGCTAATTAGCCCTTAGTTTTAGTTTGAAAAAGATTTGTTTCACTTATGTCGTGTTTAAAGCTGTTGCTGCTTATTACTTGTTACTGCTCTACTCCGGAGTGCTACGTTTCGTTAACTACGTATACTGCCCTACGCTCTTTTACTTTTACTCTCGCTCCATAGGTAGTAGGCGTCCTATTTGTATGTTCCGTTTGTAAGGCGGTAGGAAATAGCAAAAAAAAAAATTGGGCTAGGCATTCCCTTCAACTTATAAATACTAGTAAATAAGTGTAAAAATTAAAAAACAAACAAAAAACAAAAAACAACAAACAAAAAAAATCAGTGATAATTAGAAAGAGGTTTTGAGGTTTTGTACTTCAACTTAATATACTTTCGTATAGTCGGTAACCGAGCAACTGTATAAGAGTTGAGTTGCCACAGCAAAAATGCGGAAGTGTAATTGTAGACTCCAAGATTTAAAGGATAGTTGACAGCTAGGGGGAGTCGTTTTCTGTTAGCAGGTTTGTCTTAATTAAACAAAACAGTCTGACTACGGAGAATATGTGTGCGTTCAAATCGTGCCTATCCTACCAAATCTTTTTTATCTTTAATTTAATCTGTTCTGTCTAATTTCTTCTTTATATCTTAAAAATAAGGATACTTTTGTAAATAATATTCTTATTCTAGTTTGTTGTAGCTCCTGAAAATAAATTGAAAATTAGGTATGCGCTAGTCCATTAAAACTAAAACTAAAATTAAAATATTACCTATGCTCAAAAATTAATTAACTTAATTTATAAAGTTGTTGCAATTAAGTTTAAAACTTGATACTGATTATACTATTTTATTCCAAAAATTTCTCTGAATTATGAGTTTTGTTAATTTTTCTTAACACCTATTTGAAAATGATTATTAAAATTTTGCTGTTTTGGGGTTTCAGCTATTTTGTTTGCTATGTTTTAAATCATTAAAGCATTAAAGCCTTAAAAAAGGATAGTATATCTTCTCAACGTTTTGTCGAGTTTTAGGTTGTTGGTTTTGTGAAGGTATATAGTGGAATTTTTATTTTTATGATACGGTATTATACGAAAATTTGTTAAGGTTTTGGAAAGGGATTGCTACGGTAGAGTTGAAGGGCTTGCTTTATTGCTTGCTCCTGATTTATTTTTTATCTATACAGTTTTAATTTGGGGTGTGTTATGTGGTGGTTAGTGGGATAGTCTCTCTATATTTATTTTTATCTTTGCTGTTCCTCTTTGTGGTAAAGCAGCGGTGGATGAAAGAAGACTTTATGATTTAACTTTACTTTATGCTGTTATTGGTTGTTTTACCTTATCCTACTCAACCTAGTCAAGTTTGTAGTACAGTGCGGAGTAATTAAAGTGGTTGTTGTACTATATTTAATATATTATTGTATTTTTCTTAGTTACATTTATTTGTTACTTTGAATAAGTAAGAGTAAGAAGAATTTATTTAAGATGTGTTACTTATTCTAACTTGTTCTTTATTTGTTCTTTACTTTATAGGTAAATGTGAGGAAGTAGGTTGGATATCTGCTATTGGATGCCCTTAGTATAGTAATAATGGTGAGCAATCTTAAAATAAAGGTTTAATAAAAAAGATTGTTCATACTAGTTATGTAAAATTTATTACTTAATATGTATTTTAACAAAGATAAAAATGTACTGCAGCTAGCGCAGCATAGTAAATTTGACCTATATTAATAAGTTTTTTGATTGTAACTTACTTTTACTTTAAAGATTTAATTTTGCTTCTGGCTTATGGACATTTAAGGGATGGTCGTGATTGTAGTTATATGTTAATATGTAGCTATTCTTCCCTTTTTATATATGGTTGAAAAAAAAACAACAAGAAGATTTAAAAATATACTTCAACATATTTATAAACGATTCCTCATACTTACTGGGGTTTAATTTCTATATAATTCTAAGTATTAATTACCTCAAGATTTTTACACTTTTGGTTTGGTTTGCTTATAAATTGCATATATTCTAAATTCTAAATATTATTTAACTGTTACAACAATGATCACATTTATCACATTTTTGATATTTTAACCTATTTAGTTTATAGTGTAATACTCTTACTAGAGCTGTGTTGAACAAAAAAAAACCCTCTTAAGAAATGACTAATAATAGTTAATATTAATAGTAAAATCTTAAAAGAAGGTTAAAAAACTAATTTAATAATTTTATTTCTATAACACACCCCCAAGCATATAAAGGCAGGAGAAAACGGCACTCAATTGCTATGATTATCCACCATCGAAACGTAGTAATCCTAATTTTCATAGTCTAAACAAAGATTAGAAAGTGTCCGTAGCCAACTAGGGTTCGAATTCAACGTAAGGCCTAGCGTTCCTAATTTATTATGTTTCATATAAGGTCCGCAATAATAATTTGTTTATTATATTAGACTTAATTGATTTTTGGGAAGGGAAAAAAAAAAAAAAAAAACAAAAAAAAAAGGGTTGTATTGGGATTGCATAAAACTGGGTAAAAAGGGGAGCAAAAGGGGAGGCCAGAGTGGGTAACCCACGGTAACCGAGCAAGAGGCAAGGGCGAACCTCATAAGCAAGGGTAGCGAGGGATGAAAAGTAAAAATAAGAACAAATGAAAAAAGTCAGAATACAAATAAGAACTGAATAAATGAATTGAACTTCCCCCTGTAGATTTAGGGGGGTTATTATTTTTTGTGTATACTTATACTTTTATTTTTCTATATATACTTTTTTAATACTTATACTCATTATAATAGATATTTCATAAGCTTATAAAATTTTAGCGGTTATAATAGTTAAAAGCATTAATAGAAGATATACTGTTATTTCTATATAACAATTAGTTTTTAACTCTCTTATACCAGCCTTACTTGTACTCATAATCTCAATCATCTTTAACCAATTAATTACAAATTCTGGTAAAACTTTTGATATTTTTATGTTTTTATTAGAGAATTTGTGTAATAAATATAAAGTAATTAAATGAAAACTGATTATTAAGGAAAAAATTATATAATATATTATTTTGAAAGTATAGTAATTAATTGAAAAAACTGAAATAATACTAAAACCTAATATTTTTAATAATATTATAGTTAAAAATAAGAGTCTAAATAATATTTTGAACCATTTTGGAATTTTGTTATTTAAATTACTAAAAAAGACTAAAAAACTACTATTAATCAAATTAGAATTATTATTTTCTACTTGTGACGCTCCACCTATTGTTAAAGTAAACATATCTTTCAGCGCGATGGTTGTACTTTTTAAAAAAAACAAAGTTAAAGGGGCACCGAGTATACAAAAAAGCACTAATTGACGGTTTCTAAGCATTTTTTGTTGATTATTTTGCACAGTGTTTATTCCTTGGTCCAAAGGCCTATTGTGCACATATTTCATATAACTTTTTAGAATTAAACTATAACCAATTACATTAGAAGCCACAGGTAGACCTTGTACTGTTAGTCTAGTACGGTCATATAAAGATTCCCTATTTATATCCTTAAGATTGTCTTTTAAAGCAACACCTATTTGATTCAAAGTTACTTCTCCAAATTGACCAAAGATTGGTGCAAATATCCCAAATAAGTTGGTTACCTCGAATTGACTAAGTGGTGAATTTATAATAAACATGTTTTTGTGATATAATTAATTTTTGTGACTGTTGTATCTCTTTAATTTTTACTGGTGCAGATCGGGCCTTTGAGGCTTCTCTGTCTGGGTAACCCACGGTAACCGACTAAAAAAGTAGAATAGAACAGCGTGGGTTACCCACTCTTGCCTCTTTTGCATTTGCGAAATGACAAGCAATCATCGGTGTTCTATTCTACTTTTGTACTCGGTTACCGAGAAAGAGTTCTATTCTACTTTTGTAGTCGGTTACCGAGAAAGAGGAAGGTGCGAGAAAAGGTTGTTATTCTTATAATCAAAATACAAAATAAGTGTTCTAACGACAGAAATGACAAGCAATCATCGGTGTTCTAACGAACGAGTTCTAACGACAGAGTAAGCTAGAGCAATGCTTGTTTATATCTTTTTTTTAGCAAAAGGGGTTTAAACTTAAAGCTAATTAAAATTTATATATCCACTAGGGAAGTAGTACCCTCCCCAAAGACTCAATGGTTAAAAGGATACTTTTATTTTATTTTTATCCGGATTGTTATAATTCTAAACAGCGGGGGCTTTAGATAAAGTTCAGCTAGATATTAATTTAATTAAGCTTGCGGAATTCCTAACTTGCATATAAAATAATAACAATAACACCAAAGAAAACTATTGAACTATATAAAAATATTAATTTTAAATAATGCTTATAAACTTTATCAGGGTATTTAAGATAAGCACTAATAGCAATATACTTCGATTCTTTTAACTCGTTTTTAATGAACTTATGGTAGTCGTCTGGATTTATATAATTTTTATTCTTAGCATAGTTTACTATTACATACAATTTTCAAATAAAGTATATAATAACTAAAATGTTTAAAATTAAATATAACTTTAAAAAATATCCCAGATAAACAGTTAAGTTACTATATATTTCTAGAATTGTGTTTGTTTTAACACCCATTACATTAAGTATAACTAAGCCTATAAAGTACAGAGCAAGATAATTTAATATTGCTTTTAACCAAGATTTTAACAAAGAAGGTAATTTTTTTAAAAATATACAGAAAGAACTACTACTAGTCCTACTAGTCCTACTAGTCCTACTAGTCACATCTAATTCATTTTTGTTAACCGAATTTGCTTTGCACATTCCTTCTAATTCATTATTTGCAAGTACATTTACAACTACTTTACCTCCAACTATTTTATTCCCTGCCCACATAAAACCAACTACGAAAGGGACGCCCATTAGCATAAAAAAGGCTAATTCTTTGCTTCTGGTACTAGGTGCTGATAGGACGATATCTGTAAAAGTACTACTATATGCACTTTTCACATATAAATTCACTATAGTCTTATACATAATCATTGAAGTAAGGTAAGTTCCTGCTACACTGATATCTACATTTTCTCGTATCATTTGTACTAATGGTATATCAACTAAGTCTAATCCTTTATTTATTAATTCATTTATAGTAAAATCACCGGCATTACCTAAGGGTTTATTTTTTGCTAAGGGTTTTGTTAATTCTAGTCCTGAACGTACTATTTCTTTATTAGTATGTAAAAATTGAATATAATCATAAATATTTGAATTAGTTAATTCTTTTTTCTCATTTATAATGTTTGTTACTAAATGTTGATTTTTTACCTTTGCTCAAATCTCATCTAATTTGAAATTTAATCCTGCATTTTTGTGTCGTCACTTAGTATACATAGTTAAAGTGTTATTTAAATAATCATTAGTAAAACATCCTTGTTCTCTAGCTTTACCTAAGTTTTTATTTATTATGTTAACAAGCGAGTCTTTGTTTCAAGGTATTGTTACTCTACCTTCTCCCATATGAGCTAAATTATTACTATGCTCAAGCATAATTTCTAAATCAGTTCTAGTTATTATAAGCTCTTTATTTAAATTTTGGCTACTATTGTTTGTATTATTTGTATTATTTGTATTATTTGTATTATTCATCATATAAATTTGTTATTATTTTTATTTTTAAATTATAAGCACACAGCTTATCATTCGTGTATCCATGATGTACGGTGCTTGCAATATAATTTTCTTTGTCCCAACTACAACTATAATTATAGGGTACATCGTTTATTTTTGTATCGTTTAATTTTATTTATTATTCTTCTTATTAGTCTTTAACCAGGTAAATTAGCGATTTTTGTTAGACAGAAGACCAACAATTTATGTTATTTACACCTTATTTTTATTTCGTTTGTTTTTAATAGCTCTTTAACTGTCACCTTATTTTTTTTGTTTTTTTTTTGTTTTTTATTTCTTTTTTAATAGGGCTTTAACTCAATAAACATACCACCTGATTTAAGGTCTTCTGCCTACATCAACGCTCCCTATCTAACTAGCGCACCTAAGTCTCAAGAGATCAGTTGGATTTAAACCCCCTGAAGTTTAAGTTATCATATAAATTCTGTATTTAGCCGTGTACACTCTAAATTGTAGCAATGCAAGCGTTATTTGGTCAGGTTAAAGTTAAATTTACTAGGTTTTATGCAGGGTGCTACGGATAAGCTAGTATTCTTTTATTAAGTAGTAATACCTTTCTATTTTATTAGTTTAATTTAACACCCTGAGTTAACATCTTCCATCAGTAAGTTTGTAGCTATAGACCCTCTCCTATTAAAATTATACTGTATAACACCTAATAATTAAGTTTTAATATCCTAATCGATATCTTGTTAAATGTGTAATGAATGTGTGTAAACTACTCCCTGTGTGTGAGATAATTTCTTTTTGTGTCTCTTTATTTGTCAAAAAGTAGAATAGAACACTCTCATATCTTATAAGAGTTTCTTGTGCGACTGATTCTCTTCTAATTCTTTAAATACTATATTCAATCACACGTTCAGAATATTGTTAGGTGTCCGGTCCGTTTCGTTTTATATCTTTCTAAATTATCTTTTTATCCCTCCCTTATTCATCGTTCGAATTTGTTCTACCAAGTTAAATCCTGTTCTAATTTAATTACGATTCTCTATAGTCTCTAATCTTACTAATCTAGTGTTTATTTCTCCTGTCGCGTCTTCTCCTTTCTAAAGTATGCATTAATCCTTTTTAACTATAACATAAATTCCTCTAAAAAAATTAATGGTGGTGTATAGTAACCAATTTCTAAAGTTTGATTTATAACCTCTTTTAAAGTTAGTTTTATAAATATTGTTTGTTGTACTTATTTTTTTCACTCCTAACGTATTTTACTTTCAAGCTTAAACCAATTACAAAGTTAATGGTATAATCCCGTTCCTAGTCATAAAATTATATTTCTTTTCTCCTAAAAATATAACCCTACCGCTAAAAAAATAAATAGCCTAAACCTCTTTTTTTCCAGTCCTAACTTAAAAATATTTCTTCTTTTCCCTTATAAACTGACTCTTCACCCTACCTAGTCCTAAAACTAATTTTCTTACCCCGTCTTATAAAATTAAAGCGCCGCACAGAATAATTAAATCCCCCCCCTTGTAGCTAGCTAGCTAGCTAGCCAACCAAATAAAAATTAAAAATAAAATTAAATTATTTCCTCATACTCGCTTGCGCACCCTGTTGTTCGTATACTAGTCTTCAAATAAGACGATAACCCGAAGCGCCAACAGACAGGCTCCCCTGTTGCCCTGTTGCCCTTTTCCTTTTTCCTTTTGCCTGTTGCCTGTTGCCCTTCTTCTAGAATAGAACAGCGCAATCATTACCATCGGTTAGCGTGGGTTACCCACGGTTACCGTGGGTTACCCACGGTTACCGAGACTGTGTAACACATGGTCGGTAACCGAGCAAGCCCTTCGTTAGAACAGCGAAAAAGCAAGGGCCGCACCGCATCAGCAAGGGCCGCACCGCATCAGCAAGGGCCGCACCGCAAGTTTTTGTTATTCTTTGTTTGAAAACTAAAAAATAAGAAAAAGTAAAGGTAAAAACTATCGGTATGCGCAGTGTTCACACTGGGTAACCCACGGTAACCGAGTAAACAAGAGAGCAACAGAAAATACAAAATAAACTTTGGACTTTGGAATAAAAAGAAAAGGGGGTATTCACTAAACCTATACTGCATCCTATCGGGTAATTGGAACAAATGACAGAGGAATTGAATTTTAAGTTATACTCCCCACCGAAAGACAACTAGATGAAATAATTTTAGTTTTAGAATTAAAGAAGTTTAAATAAAGTAACGGAGCATCCTCACCTCAGAAGGGCTAACGAAGGATAAGAAGGGCTAACGAAGGATAAGAAGGGATAACGAAGGAATAAAGGAGTGATTGTAAAAGTAAATTTAAAAAGGGAGTATTTACTGGGGATAGTGTAAGTAGTATCAACCACTAAAGAATAATAATAATTTTAGTCGCCAGAACAATAGAAAGTTACAATAGAAACTTAAACTAATTGGTTAACTTAATTGTAATTGTAATTGTAATTGTAATTGTAATTGTAATTGTAATTGTAATTGTGAGTGTACATTAAGTAAGTGCAGTACTCATGAGTAGAGTAGTTAAGTAAAAATAGAAAATAAAAACTAGGCGAAACTAAGCGATTGGTTGAATAATAAGACAATTTGATAATTGCAGCGGAGGAACGTAGGACTATTAAATTTTTTAATTTCCAGACAGAAGGAAAAATAATAGGAATTTAGTATAAATAACTAAAATTTAATTTAACTAAGTAAGTACCCAACAAATGCTGTTCATTTTTCTCGCAAATGTTGCGGGGGGATAATAAACAGAATTTGTTTAACACATGTTTTGGGGATATACCCTTATTATCTCTTAACACAGCTTTGGTTAAATAAAACCAAATTTGATTTAACACAAGATTAGGGATAGGGAGTACTAAATTGGTATAGTGAAAATTTGAGACCTTAAAGATATTACTATTCTAACGAAGAAGGTAAATAAATGACAGAAAAAGATACAAAGAGAAAAATTAAACTACAACTCATAGAATCTGAAAGAAAATTAAACCGAAAAGAAGGTGAGGGGTGAATTTAAAGCTGGCTGAACAAGTGAAGAAATGTGAGACCAGAGCAATAAAAAAAACTATAACTCGAAAATAGAAAACAAAACACAACGGAAGAGATATTATTCTTACGAGGTCTGACAACACACCATTAAAGCCCTATTTATCTTTCGAGATTAATCTTAAGGAGACACCTTAACTAAAAAAGGTAGAGGTTTACTAGAGTTACAGACTAAATTTAGGAATTAATACAATGGAATAAAACCATATATAAAACATCCAGTTTAACTTTAAAGAGAGAAGGAAAAGGGGTTATAAACTAGACCCGTTAATAAAACCAACTTTTAAAAAAAAAAAAAACAAAAAGATCAAAAAAACACAAATTTCACATAAGGAAAGAAGATTACCACACATTATTGAAAGAAGAGCCTAGGTATATTTTCACCACAAGGGGTTGGATAGTGATAGACCTTAGTTCATTCATTTATTTACTCAGAGGATTTAGTGGGGGGACTTTAAGCTTATAAATAATATATTATTAGGTACAATAACAAAAAGCCTTCCAATAACAGCTTATTCCCTAGCTTCAAAAAAAAAATTTTTTTATTAAACAAAATGGATTTACTTTTAAGTAAGTTCTGTATAAATAAGTTGTGCTTAATAAAATATACTAATATAGGTTTCGATTTAAAAGATTTGTATCTTATTATTAATATTTTTTTTGTTTTATATTTGTAATATTTCCTAAAAGACTTTGTAAGGCTAAAATACTATTTTTTTTTATTATTATTATTATTAGACTGAGATATACTATCATTTTCCGAATCAGTAATAAGTTTAAATTCATTAATTGAGGTTTTATTCTTAGATCCATCTAAAAAGGATGATTTATTTTTATCTATTAATTTTTCAATATTACGGTCTGTGGGAAGGTTTTCTGCACTGTTAGCTGTAAAAGTGGTTTCGGTTAAATTCCCACTTTCCTTTAAGGCTTCTAGTACTTTACTACTTGTTGGCAAATCTATGGGAGCTCGGGGAAATAGGTCCTCGCTTAAATTTCCACTTTCCTTTAAGGCTTCCAATATTTTACTGCTTGTTGGATATGTGTATGTTAATCCAGAGTCTTTAGTAACTTCAGAAACACCATATCCTTTTTCAAGATTATCTTTTATTTGTTTTAATATTAATTCTTTATCCCCCTCTATTGCATTATAACGTGTTTTAAATTCTTTTTGTAGCTCTAACCAATCCTCTCTACTTATAATTTGACTGTCATAAAACATTTGGAAAAATGCTTCTTCCTCTTTAGCGCTTAGATGCCTATTGTATACTCCTTTTAAATGTTTTGTTAATATTTTATTATTTTTATCGGCTTCTACACTAGGATCCGCGTCTGTTTCGCTGGAATTGGTTAAAGCTCATTTTGCTAAAGGTAGGAATATTGGGTCGTAGCCAAGGTCACGCATTAGATTATCTATTGTATATAGGCCGGCGATGGCTCCTGCGACGGTACCCCCTGACTCACAAACGCCTTTAGTACAAGCTATCATCCGAGCTATCAAAGAACTCATTCTATCTAGAGACGATTTTCGGATGTCAAAAGCTCCTGCTTTTAATAGTTTTCTTATATTTTTAACTCTAACGATAGTGATATAGAAAGAAAAAATGATATTAAACATAAGAAGGGAAAAAATTAGATATTTGAAATAATTATTAAAATAAACTAAGCTATTAGTTACACAAATATACATACAGAGAGGACCTAATATTCTTAAGATCCTAATTAAAGGATGAGCCAAAAGTTGAAGGGTCTGTGGAGGTAAAGTAGGCGTGGAGATACCCTTTTTAAGACCTGTTAGTATCCTTCTATAATAAGTGGTAATCTTTTTAATAAATCTTGCGATTATACCAAGCTTAATATCCCCTGAACAAGTTTTGTTCTTAGGCTTTTCTGCTTGATAAATAGGCTTTGAGTTTAAACCCTCTAATTTTGTATTTTTTAAACCGCTGGGATCATTAGAGAAAGGCAATTTTGTATCTGATTTTTTAGGCTCTTTTGTAGCTAGAACCTTTTTTTCATTAAAGTTATTCTTGGAGCAAAAAAACAATGTTCTTCGTGAATCTAAAGATAAAGAAGAACCAGCATTAAATAAAGCAAACCCAAATAAAACAGGCCACAGAGAAGGAGTTACCAATTGGAAAGGAAAGTATTTTTCACTTTGAGATCCTATAAGAGCATATAAAAAAATTAAATAAAGAGTTCCGATTTTTTTGGCGTTAGTGGAATTAAACCAGTTCATAAAGTGACCTGAAATTATTAACAACAATTAGCATTTACCTCCAAACTACCTTTGCTTCCCCCCCCTCTGTTTACCTCTTGGTGTGATCAGCCCCCTTCCTTGCTTTTGCGGTGTGGGTTTTAAATTTTATCTTAAATATTCAGATAAAAACTACAGGCAAAAGTTCATTAAATTTGCAACAGTAAAAATTAATGTTAAAAGCCTAAAAAGGGGTTCTAATAATAAAACAAAAAAAAAAACAAAAGCTAAAGCAAAATAATTACACCTTAAGGCTGTAGCCAACTCACTTCTTAATCTTAATTAAGAAATTAATCTAGAGTACAATCAATATTTTCTTTCATTTAATTTAACTATTAACTATTTTTTTATCATTTGCTTCCATTGTCCCTGTGTTACACTCTCCCTTTGTTACACACTCCCATTGTCCTTGTGTTACACAGTCATGGTAATGAGTGAGTTATTATTTTTTAGCCAGTGCCTAGTGGCATAGCCTATAGGTATGCTCTGGCCTTGCCTCCCTCTATGGCTAGAGCGAACCTCAGAATACCAACAATAGCCTTTGCCTCTGGGGCTTAAGTTTATATTCTTATTTGTTATAAAAATCAAAATAAGAAGCCACAGGGTAAAAGCAAAGGTTGCTTCCTGTGTTACACAGTCTGGGTAACCCACGGTAACCGTGGGTAACCCACGGTAACCGATGGTAATGAGTGAGTTCTTAGAGTTAGCCTATGCCTAGGGGAAGGGTGTAGCCAAGTGTAGCCTACCTACCCAATAGGTAAAGTCTTGCCTTACCTCGGGCAAAGGTCATAATAAAAACTGCGCCTTTGAATACTTATTTTTTTTACAAAGTCAAAATCAGAACTAAAGGCAATAGGCAAAAGGCAACAGGGGACCAGGCAAAAGGCAACAGGGACCTGATAGTAACGGTTAAATTAAAGAAAAAAGAAAAGAAAGTAAAGTAAAGAAAATTAAAAGAAATTTTGACCTGAATATATTTTCAAAGTATACGAACCTTTTCTATTTTTGTTAGTAATGGAAGCAGAGTCTAAATAATTAACTTTACCAATAGATCTCGCTCCTCTTTCAAATATTTTCTTCGTTCTTCTTGGGATAAGGGCTTCTCTCAGTAATCTCCCTCCAATTCTAATATGAATCCCAGATAAATAAGTAGGTATAGAATTAACACTCTTATTTTGATAATCATATACATTTTTAACAACTCTTTTTTGGAATAGTTTTGCTATTTGTACATTAGTATTAAATTTTTTATTCCTAATATTTAAAGAAAGAAGGTTAATTAAAATATTATTATCCAGGTAAGGTTTGTGTATTCTAATTAATTGTAATTCTACTGGTTTTTTAAAATTATTATTTAAAATTTCACAAATTAATTTAAATTTAAGAGAAAAAACTCTAAATAAATTATATTTATTTAAATTAAATAAAATATTTTTAACTTTAGTTCGTTTATTATTTAATCTAACTAGAGTTCTGGTTACTTTCCAGTGTACCTTTTTTTTCCTATATTTACGACGACTTTTTTTGTTTTTTTGTAAAGCGTGAATAGAACTAAGTTTTTCTTTGTGGTTTAGTTCCGGTGCTAGCCCTGCATGCGAATATAAATTAAAGTTGTTCTTCTCCAAACTATTTATTTGTTTAATTTGTTTATTTTGTTTAATCCGTGCCGCCCTTTTCTTTCTAATTAGTTTATTTCTAAAAATAGAATACCGTTTAAAAACTTTAAACTTAGGAATATTTAGAAAATAAAGTAATTGTATTACTACTTTATCTGGAGTAATAAGAAAAACAGGTTTACTAATTAAACAATACATACTCTTAAAAAAATAAAATAATAATTTATAACTATATTTTATTAATCTATTGTTTCCCTTGCGGTTGTACCCGGTTTCTCCGCTGACACCCTTTAATCTATTTAATTTTAGTAGTAAGTCTTGGGGTATTTCTCGGTGTACTATTGTTGGGGCATTTGGTTCTTCTGTTATGGCTGTATTTGCAAAAGGGGCTCTCGGGGTATTTTGGTTAGATTCTGGGTTTAGGTTTCCTAGGCCTAATAAAGGTTTATTTAAAAGGTCATTTATATTTATGTTTTTATTGATATTTTGTGTTGTTTTGGCTCGGTTTCGGTTACCGACGACTATTGCTTTTTCTAATTGAAATGCAGATGTGAAAGGAACAGCATTTGTAGGCTTATTTTTATTAGTTTTTATTTTTAAAGAATTGTTATTTTGAGGTTCAACTCCTCTTAATAATAGATTTTGATTATTGAAATTATATGCAATATGTTGATTATAGTTTATTAATACACCATTTTGTCTTTGTCTATAGTTACTTAAAGTCTTTAAATATTCATATATTACTTCTGAGGCATTGGAAGGGGCTGCTATTAGACCAAAGAGTTTTGTAGAGGGGGCTTCATTTAATTTAACCTTTAATTTTGTAGGGTGGACTGAGTTAAGATAGGCAGTACTTGTTTTAGTTAATAAACTCTCTTTTCTATACGTATGTAAGGGAGTTAAAGAAAAGAAAATTTGTTTATTTAATTCTGTTATTTCAGGGGTTGGTTGTTTAAATTCTTCTATTCCTAGTAAGGGCCGGGGTTGGTGTTTAGTTAATGGTGTTTTGTTTTTTAAATTATCAGAGTATTTTTTTAGTAAACTAGTGAATCCTACTAAGGGCTTTGGTTTGTGTTCATTTAATGGTTTCCATTTTCAGATTGTTGGGATGTTTGTATTTGTATTCATGCTATTCATATTGTTTGTATTTGTATTCATCATATTGTGTTGTTTTAAATTATTTAATTTATACAAAAAATGCAAATGTTAAATTAGCTTAAATTTGCTTAAAAGCACTAAAAGCAAAAAAGCACAAAAGCAAAAAAAAGCACAAAAGCAAAAAAAGCAAA
>Ga0193702_1000253_pt1 | contig 21405 bp, 22 predicted proteins | sample U3a1metaG_FD_143060 | JGI IMG/M metagenome (GOLD analysis project Ga0193702, IMG submission 143060) | Soil microbial communities from a riparian zone of the East river system, Colorado, United States - U3a1 | ecosystem: Environmental > Terrestrial > Soil > Riparian zone | place: USA: East River... | reverse complement strand
TTATAACCTGGGCGATAAGATCTGGGGGCCTTACGGTTTTGCCGATGGCTTTAGCGAAACCCATAACTGGTACGCAAAAACACACCTTGCTATTGACCAGGGCCCTATTGTGGTAATGATTGAAAATTACCGGAGCGGGTTGATCTGGAAGCTTTTTATGAACAATCCGGATATTCAGAAAGGGCTGAAAAAATTAGGGTTTAAAAGTAAGTGGATAAAGGAATAGAATTAGCGATTTTGAGCAGATGATAATTATTCCGAAATTTACGATATGGATTTGCAAATTATTAAAACTGACAGTGAGTATCAAAATTTATTGGAATGGATTGATAACCAATTTGATTTGGACATTGCTCCTGAAAGTAAAGAGGGCCAGCAATTGTAAATCGCTTTATTACTTATCAAGCAATATGAAGACCTACATTATCCCATTCCTTCTCCCGATCCTATTGCAGTTGTAAAGCAAAAGATGGATGAACAGGGGCTTATGAATAAGGACCTTGTTAATTGGATAGGAAGCAAGGGATATGTATCAGCGCTGCTTAGCGGGAAAAAGCCGCTTACATTACGAATTGCAAAAGTGCTTCATCAAAAATTGGGCATTCCGGCCAATGTATTGCTGGCGTAATCATTATTTTGCGATTGCTTTTTCAAGAGCCATCGGCTCGACCCATATAGTGGGGCACAATACTTACAAAATGGATTTTTCGCGGTTTATCCGGGCCTTTTTTGCTTTAAAATTTAATGCAACCTGGCCTGTTAAATAAATAGCAGTTTGTCGTAACAAAACAACCCTTTAACTGTTGTAAAAGAAACACTCCATAGCATACTCTTCGCAGAATTCAAAGAATATCCATTTATCTCTCTGTTTTTTCCCGATCAATAGGCGATGTATTCATCATAACGATGGTGAAAGGTGAATTATTTATATTAATCCATTTCCTATGATCATTCTTATCTTCTTTATAGCGCATTGGTTTTTGTCGCTGTTTTCCCAAACCTTTTTCCAGCACCGCTACGCTTCGCACCGAATGTTTACTACAAGTAAAGCCTGGGAACGAATATTTTATTTGATGGCCTATTTTTTTGAAGGCGCATCATTTTTAAACCCGCGCGCCTATGCCACCATGCACCGCGAGCACCATGCCTACAGCGATACTGCAAAGGACCCGCATTCACCGCATTTTTTCACAGACATTTACCAAATGATGATGGCTACCATAAGAACTTTTGGCGATCATTTGCAAAAAACAAAAAATATTGAAGCGCGGTTTACAGGAAATTACCCGGAATGGCCTATAGTAGACAGGATTGGCTCATCCCTGCTTTCCCGGCTGCTTTTTGCCGTTGCTTATACCTGTTTCTACATTGCTTTTGCAACGCATTGGTGGATGTTCCTTTTACTGCCAATTCATTTTATGATGGGGCCAATTCATGGGGCTATTGTAAACTGGTGCGGGCATAAATATGGCTACACCAATTTCGACAATAAGGATAAATCAAAAAACACTACGCCCTTTGACTTTTTGATGCTGGGCGAATTGTTTCAGAACAATCACCATAAGCACCCTAACAGCGCTAACTTTGGCAAGCGGTGGTTTGAAATTGACCCGGTTTACCCCGTTATGAGGCTGATGCACTGGATGCGGATAATTAAGCTCCGTAAAGCGTATTAATTGATTTAACCAATTGGCTGGCAGGGGCAATCTCAGGAGGCCCTTGCTGAAAACTTACTCCAATACCTCGTAAATAGTAACCGGTTTAGCTTTATTTTTAAGCGTTACCTCGCCAATTTTTTCACATTTAAAGGATTCTTTAGCTTTGTGATACACTTCTTCGGTAATGATGATCTGCCCCGCTTTGGCAGCAGATTGCAGGCGTTGCGAAAGATTTACGGTATCGCCAATAACCGTATAATCAAGGCGCCTTAATGACGCGGATCCTCTATTGCCGGAAACCATCTCGCCCGAGTTTATTCCTATAGAAACTGCCGGTTTATAAGAAATATCGCCCAGCTTTATCTCTTCCATGTTCTTCAACTGCTCCCTCACAACCAATGCCACATCAATGGCTTTATCAAGGTGGTAATCCCCTCTAAAAACGGCCATAACAGCATCACCCATAAATTTATCCACATGGCCGCCCTGCGCAAGAATTTCCTTTACTATATTATCAAACAAACCATTAAGTAAAGTTACTACCGTGTTGGCAGGAACCTGCTCGGTAATGGCTGTAAACCCGCATACATCAATAAACACAACTGTTGCGTCAATCAGCTCATTCTTCATCAGGCTGCCTTCAAACTCTTTGTGGTTCATAAAGTTCAGCACGTTCTCATCCACATACATTTTAAGGATGTTGTTTTCCTTAATAGCCTTCATGGTTTCCTGCAATTGCCTAACATGTACTATAGTTTTTTCCATAGTAAGATCAAGGTCTTCAAAGTCAACGGGCTTACACACAAAGTCAAACGCGCCACGGTTCATCGCGGTGCGGATATTTTGCATATCGCCGTAGGCAGATACCACAACGGCTTTAACCATGGGGTTTGCTTCGGGCAGGCGGCTAAGCAGGGTTAGTCCATCCATTACCGGCATATTTATATCGCTCAAAATAATATCCAGGTCGGGATGTTCCTTTACCCGTTCAAGCGCTTCTTCACCATTTTGTGCAAAAACAAATTCATATACATTTTCACGAATTTTACGGCGAAACTTTTGTTTCACCAGTAATTCTAAATCGGCCTCATCATCAACCACTAATATCTTAGCCATTATTCACCAAATGTTTTAAGTTTTTCTTTTAATAAATTAAAATCCAGGGGCTTTGTTAAAAAATCGTTAGCGCCTTTTTCCATGGCCTGCCTGTGGTTTTCTTCATCACCGTATGCGGTTATCATCATTACAACCGGCGGTGGCGGGGCATTAAAATCTTCACGGATATGCGTAAGCAATTCCAGGCCGCTCATTCCCGGCATATTGATATCTGACAGGATCAATACAATTTCTGAATGGGCATTATGCAAAACATTCAGCGCTTCCTCGCCCGAAAGCGCAAACGAAAATTCAATTTCATTATTCTTTATTTCTTTCCTGAAGCGCTGTAAAAAAAGGGGCTGAACATCGGCTTCATCGTCAACTACTAATATTCTCATGGTAATGGGTTAAAATTAGTGATAAGTTTAAACTATAAGGGTAATGAAATGGTAAATTCAGTGTATTCGCCCTCTTTAGTTGTAATATCTATTTTCCCCTGGTGCCCCTTAACCACTATATCATAGCTTAATGATAAACCTAAACCCGTACCCTCGCCGGTTGGTTTTGTAGTAAAAAAAGGCTGCATAATTTTTTCCTTAATATCGTCAGGTATGCCTGTGCCGTTGTCTTTAACTTTTATCTCCAGGGTTTTACCTTTTGCGGCGGTGTTTACCTCAACGGTTGGTTTAAAATCAGGTCCGGCTGTTTTCTGTTTTTGCTGAACGGCATAAAAAGCGTTATTAAATAAATTGAGCAAAACCCGGCCCACATCCTGCGGAACCATATTGGCCGAAGGTAAGTTTTCGCCAAAATGGGTTACTAAATTTGCATTGAACGATTTATCTTTCGCCCTAAGTCCGTGATACGAAAGGCGTAGGTATTCATCAGCCAGTTTGTTTATATCGGTTGGCTCTTTGGTGGTGCTGCTTGCCCGGCTGTGCTGCAACATGCCCTTAACAATTCCGTCGGCGCGCTGGCCGTGGTGGCGGATCTTTTCCAGGTTTTGTTTAATATCAGCGGCAATAGCAATAGCTTCGTCCTTATCCCCTTTTTCCAGTTCCTCTGTCATCTCCTCAATGAGCTCCATACTTACCTCGGAGAAATTATTTACAAAGTTCAGCGGGTTCTGGATCTCGTGTGCTATACCGGCGGTCAGCTCCCCCAATGAGGCCATTTTTTCCGACTGGATCAGCTGGTCCTGGGTAGCTTTCAGCTCTTCAACAATTTCCTGCAGGTTTTCTTTTTGCTTAACCAGTTCGGCTGTGCGCTCATTAACTAATGCTTCAAGCTCTGCCTTGCGTTCGGCAACAATCCGCAATTCTTCCTCCTGTTTGTTTGAGGTTGCCCATTTGCCGAAGATCCAAACAAAGGCGGCAACCGTTACCAGGTTAAAATAAGTATCGTACTTATCGTAAAATTTATGAGCAATAAGTATAGCTATACCATTTAAAAAGCCCACTCCTACCAAAGGGAAATTTGCTTGTACGTAAGCCTTTTGCGATTTGAAATCGGGCTCTTTGTCAACATACAGCAGCAATGCCAGTAATATTCCGCTTGCGATCAGTTCATTTATGCCGTCATCAACGGTAAAGGCAACAGCAAAATAAAGCGCTATTATTACCCAATTAGAGGTAGTTAGCAAACTTTTCCATTTTGGATATAACACAGAGTATTTCAGTCGCTTTATTAAGCGCCTGATCAGTAAAAACGCAGCCAGGTAGTAAAAAAAAGTCATGCCTTAAAATTAAAATAATTACGAACTAAAGTTAATTATAAAAACTGTGCTTGCTAATATTTGATGGTTGTACAAAACATTTAAATATATTAGCCGCCAAAATTTTTACAACATATGCAACTGGATGATGCCGGCGACTTTATTATTAAAAGATTAAACAACGAGTTACCCGGTCATCTTACCTACCATAATGCCGGCCACGCAAAAGATGTTTACGAGGCTACAAAACGCATTGCCGAAGTTGAAGGTATTAGCGGCCATGAGCTGAATTTGTTACTAACCGCTGCTTACTACCACGACTCCGGTTTTTTAGTAAAGGCTCAAGGTCATGAAGAGGAATCATGCCGCATTGCCCGGGAAGCTTTGCCCGGTTATGGTTATACCCAGAATGAGATCGACCAGATCTGCGGGATGATAATGGCTACCCGCTTGCCGCAATCGCCCGCAAATCACCTGGAAGAAATTATAGCCGACGCCGATCTGGATAACCTGGGGCGTGATGATTTTTTTACCATTTCGCATAAGCTATTTCTTGAGAATTTATTTTTTGGCAAGGTTAGCGACGAAAATGAATGGAACCGGCAGCAAATAGATTTTATAAAAAAACATCAATATTTTACCAAAACTGCCATTAATTTGCGGCAAGCTAAAAAGGATGCTAACTTAGGGCGCATTAAAGCACAGGTGAATTCATAAATGAAAAAATTACAATTACCAGCCTGGTTACAGGACACCGTTTATGTAGTAGCAGGCATTTTATTTTGCGGATTTGCGTTAAAAAGCTTTTTAGTGCCAAACAGTTTTTTTGATGGCGGGGTAACCGGGATCTCCCTGTTGCTCCATGAGCTTTATCACCTAAATATAGCTTACGTTATTGTTATAGCAAATATCCCATTTATAATTATGGGGGCGTTCCAGATCAATAAAACCTATGCGGTTAAAACGTTTATAGCTATCATAGGGCTGGGGTTGTGCCTGTCGTTTATAAATTATCCGCTTGTAACATCTGATAAATTGCTTACTTCCATTTTCGGCGGGGTATTTATGGGGATAGGAGTTGGGCTGGCTATACGTGGTGGCTGTGCGCTTGATGGCATTGAGGTACTTGCCTTGTATACCGGAAAAAGGATTGCCTTTACCATCAGCGAGATAATATTAGGCATTAACATCGTCATCTTCCTTATAGCTGCTATAAAATTGGGACTGCCTACTTCGCTTTATTCGATATTAACCTATTATACTGCATCAAAAACCATCAGCTTTGTTATAGAGGGACTGGAGGAATATACTGGTGTAACCATAATTTCGGGGCAGAGCGAGCAGATAAAACGCGATTTAGTGATGACGCTGGGGCGTGGGATAACCATTTATAAAGGTGAACGCGGCTTTTTGAAAGACAGCTTTGACGTTAGCGCGCCGGTTGATATCATATTCACGGTAGTAACCCGCCTTGAAGTGCGGCGGCTGCGCAACCTGGTTTACGAAATTGACCCAAAAGCATTTGTGTTTACCAGTACCATAAAAGAAGCCGCCGGCGGTGTTTTAAAGAAACGGGCAAGGCACTAAGACCTTATTTGAAATTATTTTGACGTAGAGACGCGATGCTTCGCGTCTAACCCGAAAGATAGGTCGCCCAAATTCGGTCAAATACGCATGGTTTTAGACGCGAAACATCGCGTCTCTACATCATTTAAAAGTACCGATCAGTTAACCAGCTCCTTAGCAAAAAGCTCATCCAAACGTGCGTATGAATCATTCACCCCGTGCTCCATGCCTGCCTGCAGCATCCCATCCCTGTCAGTAACGGACTGAAATACCGATTGCATGCTAAGCCTTGTACGGTTGCCGGGCAAGGCTTCAAACCTTGCTGTTTCTAATACTACGTGCCCTGTTTCAGGCAGTCCTTCAAACTCAAATGTTTGGATCACACGTTCAGGCGTCAGTACCTCATGTACTACGCCATGAAACCCATACTCATTTCCCGCCTGATCAATATGCACGTAACGGTAGGATCCGCCGCTTTTGGGTTCAAATTTATCAAGCCGCATTTTAAGCTCATCGCAGCCAAGCCACTGAACAATTAGCTCGGGTGTTGTAAAAGCTTTAAAAACAATTTCGCGCGATGCTTCAAATTCACGGGTAATAAAAATTTCCTGTTTCCCGGGTTCAGCTTTAATGCTGGTTTCATTTTTAGTTGCCATAATTTTATGTTTTTGGTTTTGTTTATTTTTTATCTACAGAGGGCGTATGCTTTACGCCCCTACCTATTGCGCTGTCGTGTCTTTTTTTATTTTATCCAATAGGTCATCCAGCCTGCTGAACTTCTGTTCCCAGAGCTGCCTGTACTTCTCAATCCAGTTTGATACTTCATTCAGTTGCTGAAGGCTGGCTTCGCAATATCTTTCCCGGCCCTGTTTTTTTATATTGATAAGCCCGCACTCCATTAAAATTTTAATATGCTGCGATATGGCCGGCCGGCTCACTTCAAAGTTATCAGCAATAGCATTCAGGTTTAATGGGTTAAACGCTATCAGGTTTATAATCTCTCTGCGGGTTGGGTCGGCAATTGCCTGGAAAACATCTCTTCTCATCAGTCTCAATTAATGCGTAAGTAAACGCTTACAAATATATATGTAAGCATTTACTTACGCAATTATTTTTTAATTTATTTTTTGGGATGATGCACAATAAGTTTAACCCGTTAATGAAGATGAGCTTTCTAACAAAATAGATTGAGCCTTTGAACAAAACTATCGCCTGCCTGCCGGGGTACCTTTGTATAAACAAAATCTAAAAATGATGACAAAAATTTGGTTTATAACAGGCAGCTCCCGCGGATTAGGGCGCAGCCTTACAGAAGCAGTACTGGCCAGCGGCGATAAAGTTGCCGCCACAGCCAGGAATACAGATGCATTAAATGACCTGGTTGAAAAATACCCGGATCAGGTTTATCCAATAAAACTCGATGTTACAAATCATGACGAAATTTATGCAGCAGTTGCAGATGCTGCGGCATATTTTGGAAGGATTGATGTTTTGGTAAACAATGCCGGTTTTGGAATTATTGGCGCTGCCGAGGCATTTACCGACGAGCAGGTTCACAATCAGCTGGAAACAAACCTGTATGCCCCTATTGAAATTACCCGCGCTGTGTTACCATATATGCGCAAGCAACGTTCGGGCCGCATCCTGCAGATCAGTTCTGTTGGAGGGCGCGTAGGCAATGCAGGTTTAAGTATGTACCAGGCTGCAAAATTTGGATTAGGCGGCTTTACCGAGGCACTTGCAAAAGAAGTTGCACCACTCGGCATATTTGTTACCAGTGTTGAGCCGGGCGGCTTCCGTACCGATTGGGCAGGCGCTTCTATGAGCTTTGCCCCAAAGCTGGAAGGTTATGAAACTACTGTAGATCAGCGTGCCGATTTTTTTGCAAGCGGCAAGTTTGTACCCATGGGCGATCCTGACAAAGCTGCAAAAGCAATGGTAGACCTTGCCAATAGCCCCGAACCTCCGGTACATTTGGTTTTAGGCAGCGAAGCTATAGGCCTGCTAAAACTGGCTGATGAAGCCCGCCGGGCCGAGCTTGAAAAATGGCTGCCCGTAAGCCTTTCAACTGACCACGATGAGGCCGAGAACTTTCTGGATACAGCGGCAGGAAAAACCTTATTGAATATAGGAAAATAATGTGCGAATGTGCAGATATGCAAATGTGCGGATGCTAAAAGGATGTGCGAATATTCAGATGGTGCGAATGAAAAACAAGAAATGTCGCCGGGTTTTTCACTCACACATTTGCACATCGCCTTCAAATCCGCACATTTGCACATCCAAAATCCGCACATCGTCTTCACATTAATATTAAATTTGACAATCATGCCTCCTGAAAAAGAAAAAACATCACCCAAAATACTATACTCCTGCTACTCCCATACCAGCCGGGAGGGTGAGCAGTTTATTGCCGATCATATATTCGGCTATATCCTGTCGGGCAGCTCGGACCTGTATATGAACGGCAAAATGTATGTGTTTAATGAGGGCGATTTCCGGTTCATCCGCAAAAACCAGCTGGCAAAATTTGCCAAACACCCTCCTAAAGGCGGGGAGTTCAAAACCATATCTATTGTGATGGATAAAGATACCCTGCGCAGCGTAAGTGAGGAGCTCAACCTGCAAATGACCCATCCCTATACCGGCGAAAGTGCTTTATTGCTGCAACCCAACAACCTTTTCAAAAATTATATTGAATCATTAACACCCTATATGGATGGCTCAGGCAATACCAATAAAATGCTGACTAACTTAAAGGTTAAAGAAGCTATTTTGATCCTATTGCAAACCAATCCCGAATTAAAGGATGTTTTGTTCGACTTTAGTGAGCCGGGCAAAATTGACCTGGAAGCCTATATGAATGAGCATTATAAATTTAATGTTGATATAAACCGCTTTGCTTACCTAACGGGCCGTAGCCTTGCAACTTTTAAGCGGGATTTTGAAAAGATCTTTAATACATCCCCCAACAAATGGCTGCAGCACAAACGGCTTAACGATGCTTATTTCCTGATCAAAGAAAAAGGCTGGAAAACATCGGATGTTTATATGGAAGTGGGGTTTAAAGATTTCTCACATTTTTCGTTCGCCTTTAAAAAGGCTTACGGCGTTGCACCTTCAAGGCTGAGTTAATTTACATTTATAATAAGTCCAAAAATATGGGAGAATTGGGAACGATCCCGGATGGGTTTAATCTTTAAAAGAAATAGTAAATTTTGCCCCCTCGTTTATTTTGCTTTTGATATCAATGTGCCCCCCCAGGCTAGTAATGTAATTATAAACCAGGTAAAGTCCTATTCCTTTGCTATCGGTATGCTCATGAAATTTTTGATTAAAGCCAAAAATCTTCCCTTTTACTTTACTCATATCAAAGCCTAAACCCTTATCCGTAAAAATTAATTGATTCACCCCGTTAACGTTTTTGGAATAAATGAAAATATCCGGAAAACTATCGGGTTGGGCATATTTTATTGAGTTGGTGATCAAATTTAGAAATATGCTTTCCAGGTAGGCTTTATTAAATTTCACGCTTTCAACTGCAGAAAAATCGCAAGTCACTACAGCATTTGAGTTTTTAATTATTGAGTTTAATGATTGAAGGGCAACAGTTAAACAATCATTAAATTTCAACTCTTCTAAAGATACATTTAAGCTGTTTTTTTGAATTAAAACATCTACATAATTGTTTAATGTTGATTTTAAACTGTCGGTACTTGTTTTCAGGATGTTTATAAATTCAAGTGTCTCCTCATCCTGTATTTTCGAAACATCTAAAAGGTCAAAAACGGAAAGCAGGTTACCTACAGGCGTTCGCAAATCATGCGACGTCATGAAAGCCAGTTGCTTTAAATCACTATTAAGTTGCGTCAGGTTTGTAAGCAACAGGTTACGATCTTCCTCCAATTTCTTTTTATGGGTGATGTTTTTGGCAATGGCAAAAACAGTTTTCCCGCTGTCAATGGGCATCGATGTCCAGTGCAGCCAAACAATTTCTCCGCTTTTTGTTACATACCGGTTTTCAAAATCTAAAAGCGGAACATCATTTAAAAGGTTTTCGCGGCGTTTAGCGGTTATATGCCTGTCTTCCGGGTGAATAAATTCATGGATGGGTTTTGAAAACAATTCATCATTGGTATAACCTAACAATTTTGAAACGGCTGGGTTTATCCGTTTAAAATATCCATCGTAGCCGGCAATGCACAGCATGTCAGGCGACAGGTCGAAAAAAAGTTCAAAATTAAAAGCTTTCTCTGAGTTTTTCTTGTTCACTTTAGTCAGCATCCTTTTTTACCGTTATTTTTCTTTCTCAAAGTTCTTTAGCATGAAAACAAAGTGAAAGAGCAGAAGAAATGGTTTTAATCGTTACTATTAATACGAATATATCTTATATAAAGATGCGATCGGGGTTGATATAATAATGAGCGCAACAAATAGTAGCTGTAAAAATTCATACGCAATTTATTCAAAAAAACATTCACTGTTAGCTGGTGTATTAATTGTATTTGCCAATTAAACCCAGGTTTTTATTATTTAAAAAGAGGCGCCTGCAACATTCGTTTTATACCCGTCGTCCTATAGTGAACAATGACCGTTCGGTAATGAACAGAACGGCACCTCTGTTTAGGGCTTATTATTTGAATATCAACTACTTAAACGCGTGGCATAAAATATGCAGCGAATTAAATATCTCGAACAACAAGCATACTTATCCATAAAATATGGAAGAACATATCTGGTACTTAGTAGAAAAATTCATCTCGGGCGAGGCTTCTGAAAAGGAGCTTGGCGAGCTGCATTACCTGCTTGGAACCAACTACGATATGTTTATTGCCGTTAAAGAGTTTCTTGAACTTTATGAAGACCCCGATCCGCAGGTTACATTAGCAGAGATTCGCGCACTGTTAAAAGAGGCGGAGGTGATCAGGGGCCAACTCTCCTATTTAGCCAAAATACACAATGGTGCAAGCAGGGAAACCGCTGTTTCAGGCACTCCGTTCTATCTTTTAAATAATAAAAAACAGCCGGGCTTTTTAACAGTAATAGCCAAAGAACTGATGATGTTCAGGCAGTTTTTTAAATTGACTGTCCGCAACATTCAGCATAATAAAGGAATCTCGTTTATAAATATCAGCGGGCTTGCCATCGGCATTGCAAGCGCAGTTTTAATTTTATTATGGATCCAAAATCAACTGAGTTACGATCAGTTCCATAAAAATAAAGACCGCGTGTACCAGGTTTTTAACCGTGCAAAAGTTGATGGTAAAGTGCAGGCCTGGTCCGGGATGCCCGCGGTTATGGGGCCAGTACTAAAAGCCGGATATCCGGAGGTTGAGGATGTGGCCCGGCTTAACTGGGTTGGCGCTTTTGTTTTAAAAACAAAACAAAAACAGGTTGAAACCCAGGGCTTTCTTACCGACCCTGCTTTTTTTAAAATATTCAGCTTCCCATTGTTAAAAGGTAACCCAGCAAACGCACTGAGCAATCCCCATTCCATTGTGCTGACCCAAAAACTGGCCCGCAAACTTTTTGGCAATGCAGACCCGATGGGGAAAATAATAAAGGTTGACAGCACGGCAAACTTTACGGTAACAGCTGTGATGAAAGATCTTCCTAACAACACCGTATTTGCTTTTGAATACCTTATGCCATGGAGCTACATGAAAGAAGTAGGATGGGACAGCCCCAAATGGGATATGTATTCAATACAAACATTTGTGCTGCTGCACCAGGGTGTTACGGAGCAGACCGCTAATAAAAGCTTCCGTAATATTTACAGGCTAAACCATGGTGATGACCGCAATGAAGTATTTGTTCACCCTATGAGTAAGTGGTGGCTATATTCAAAATTCGAAAATGGCAAATTTACCGGAGGGCAAATTGTTACGGTACGCTTATTCGGTATTATAGCGGCGTTAATAATGCTGATTGCCTGCATCAACTACATGAACCTTGGCACTGCCCGCAGCGCCAAACGCGCCCGGGAGGTTGGGATCCGTAAGGTTGCCGGCGCCGGAAAAAGCTGGCTGGTTAAACAATTCCTGGGCGAATCTGTGATGATCGCTATACTGGCAGGCGCTTTGGGATTACTCCTGGTGCAGTTAAGCCTGCCCTGGTTTAATGCGCTTATTGGAAAAGAACTCGCCGTCCCATTTGGCAATTTATATTTTTGGTTAACAGGCGTCGGCTTTGTATTATTTACGGGCATAATTGCAGGCAGCTATCCTGCATTTTATTTATCGGCATATAAGCCCGTTCATATTTTAAAGGGCGCGTTTAAAGCAACTAATACCCTGATTGCCCCGCGCAAGGTTTTGGTGGTAGTACAATTTACTTTTGCCATTGCATTTATTATCTGCACAACGGTGATATATAAACAAATAGGCTACGCGCAAAATCGAGATACAGGCTACAATAAGGAGAACCTGGTTTACATTTACATGAAAGGGAATATACAAAAGAATTTCGCTTCAATAAATAATGAGCTGGAAAACAGCGGCACAGTCACCAGCATAACCAGGACAAATTCGCCTATAATAGATATTTGGACCAACGACGATAGTTACCAATGGCCTGGAAAAGACCCTAAGGCCCGTTTGGTATTTGCCCAATATATAACTGATAAGAATTTCACAAAAACAATGCAGCTGCCGTTGCTGGCAGGTCGCGACATTGACATCGGCACTTATCCATCAGACACAGCAGCCGTGTTGCTTAATGAATCATCCGTTAAAACAATGGGATTAAAGCATCCGGTGGGTCAAAACATACGAAGCAGGGAAGGGAACCTGCGCATAGTTGGTGTAGTTAAAGATTTTGTAGCCGACTGGCCTTACCAGGTAGCACAGCCGGTACTTATAAAGGGCGCTACCAAACCTTTTGGAACTATAACTATAAGGTTAAACCACCAAAACGCGGTAGCCGATAACATTAAAAAGATCAGCAATATCTTCAAAAAACACAACCCCGATTACCCATTTGATTATAAGTTTGTTGATGAAACTTACGCTATAAGGTTCAGCAATGATAAACACACCGGGACCCTGGCCGCAGTATTCGCCGGCTTAACTATCCTTATTTCGTGCATGGGTCTGTTTGCCCTTGCTGCCTGTATGGCCGAAAGCCGAACTAAGGAAATTGGCGTCCGCAAGGTATTAGGTGCCTCCGTAGCCCGGATTACCACTTTACTGTCAAAAGATTTCCTGGTGCTGGTGATGATCTCATTTACTATTGCCTCGCCTATCGCCTGGCTATTGATGAATAAATGGCTGCAAACCTTCCCCTACCATGTTAACCTTAGCGGGTGGATTTTTCTGCTTACCGGCCTTGTTTCAACAATAATTGCTTTACTTACAGTTAGCTACCAGGCCATAAAGGCGGCATTTGCCAATCCGGCACAAAGTTTAAGGGCTGAATAGCCTGCCGGCAGTGTATTGCATTTTTTTATTATTAAACACTCAAATTTTTATAACCTAAGCAGTCATCAATTCGTATAAAGGTATTAGCCGGCAAATAGTATAAGCCAAGCAGATAGAAAAGTGTGGCCCGGCAATGTTTTTAACCCATGAAAAGAGTAATTATTGCTTTAACAACAATAGTATTAATTGCAACCGCGGCAATTGGTATTACGCACTACTATTCGGTAAAGATATTATCGGCAAGCAGAGCGTACACCAATTTTGAATCGCAATATTCCACAGGTCAAAAAGATGCCACCCGGCATTTAATGAGCTATATTTATTCGCACGAAGAAACAGATTACCTGTATTTTAAGAATGACATCAGTATCCCCAAAGGGGATAGCATTGCCCGCGAGGCATTATTGGCAGGAAAGGATGTAAGGATTGCGCGGATAGGCTTTTTAATGGCCGGTAACCATCCCGACGACCTCCCCGAGCTGATCTGGTTTTTTAAACAGTTTAAAAATGCCGATTTCTTTAAAAAAGCAATTTTATCGTGGCAGCAGTCAGATGTGTTGGTGAGCAAACTAAATGCAATAGGTACACTTGCTTATAGAAACATCCAGTCGGGTAAGCCTGTTGACAAGGAAGATCTTGTTTTACAGATAAATATCATATCCGATAATTTAACAATCAAACAGCAAAGTTTTTCGGCCTTGCTTGGAACTACTTCACGCATGGTTGATCACTATGTTCTTATTGCAGACCTTTTGATCTCACTCGTTATCCTGGCGTGTTCTGCATTGTTGGCGGGTATTATGCTCAGAAAGCTCCACACTTCAAAAAAAGTAATAGTAGAACAAAACCGCGTTCTTAAAGGCATGAATGAACGCATCAATAAGTTTGTTTATGCTGTTACACATGATCTGCGGTCGCCGCTAACGTCATTAATGGGTTTGGTTTCTGTATTGGATCGTGAAAAAGATATCACCAAGGTTCCAACCTATACCGAAATGATGCGGGAAAGCATCCAGTTGCAGGATCAGCATATCCAGGATGTTTTACATACCATCCGTAATAATAGCGAAGATGGCGCCGAGCTTTGTAATTTAAGTGCGATAGTAAATGATGTAATAAGCCAGAACAGTTTTTTTGCTGAAGGAAAGAAGGTTAAATTTTTAAGCGAGCTGGAAGTGTGGGAAATTAAATGTAATGTCACCAATTTGAAAACAGTATTTAATAACCTGATCTCAAACGCTATTAAATATGCCGACTTTAACAAGCCTGAGCAATGGATAAAAGTGAAGTCGTACAGGAAAGACAAAGTTTGTGTTATTGAAATTGAAGATAACGGTATTGGCATAAAACCTGAACAGCGGGGCAGCATTTTTAATAAATTCTTTAAATCCGGAATCAATAAAAAGAGCATGGGGCTTGGCTTGTATTTTACCAAACAGGCCATTGAAGATATGAACGGCACCATAACAGTACGGTCATTATTAGGCGGCGGAACTTCGTTTATTGTTTCACTTCCGTTGTAACTATTCCCGCAAGCTGTTCCCAATTGGTTACGGGATCTTTAATGCCCAGCATCATGGAAATAACACTATAAACATCAGCCGGTTTCTTACCGCTTTCACGCATGTAACGGATTGAAATGGCTCCTGAAGATTTTGAAAGTTTTTTACCGGCCTCCATCAGCAGGGGATGGTGATAAAAAGCAATATCGGCAAAACTGTTTTTCTCCAGTGCATTTGCCAGCACATACTGCGCTAATGTTGAAGGCCACAGATCTTCGCCTCTCACTATAAGATCGACCCCGAAAAAGAGATCGTCAATAACTGAAGTAAGCTGGTATGCAGGGAAATCATCTTTTTTCTTCACAACGAAATTGCGCATTTCTGTGGGTAAAGCACTTTTAATAACGTTGTCGTTATAGCTTTTAACTGATATACCGGTATTGTCGGTTGTTAATAATCGCCAGCTTACATTTTCTGAAGATAAGGGAATCTTTTTGTCGAAGCATACACACGCATTGCCGTCGTTTAGCCAGCCCCGCGAGCAGCCACAGGCAAAAACCAACCCTTCGTCTGCTAATTGTTTCAGCGCCCCCTGGTACATGGGCATCCGGTGCAGTTGTGAATAATTGTCTTCAAACTCTTGTAAATTACGCGGACCCTCATCCCAGGGGATCTCTAAAAAGTTCAGGGTATCAAAAACGTCCTGCAGGTATTGTTTATTTACACGGGCCTGGTCAAGGTCATCTATCCGCAACAATATTTTTGCCCCGCTTTTTTTTGCAAGCATTGCAGTAACGGCAAATGATAATACATTGCCCACGTGCAGGTAGCCACTGGGAGTGGGCGCTATGCGGGTTTTGTTAAAGCGGGTAACCTGATTGAGCATTTATTAAAGTAAAACGGGTTGATTTTATAAATTTAGATAAAAAACCCGCTATCTATTAATTATCGCTTTTTAGCAGCGCCAGAACCTCATCCCATGTATTTGCCCTTTGGTGATGGGTAATGTATGCATTGTGCGTAGCATGAAACATGATGGTTGTTCCTTTAAACTTATCCAGGTTTTTAGGGTGGTCATCAATCATATAATCAGCATTGATCAGGCTTTTATCGCCGCAAAAAACAATGTTTCTCCATGATATGAAAGGGAAATGTTCCTGCAGCCACTCATGCTTTTCGGGAAGCGATTGCGGAAACTCCATTGCTGCCGACACAATGTAAATTTCATAATCTTTCATCAATTCGGTTATGGCCTCAACGGCGCCTGGCATTACAGGAAGCGTACGGAAAAAACCTGGTGTGAATGCAAATTTTCGGGCTGCGTCTTTTTCAGGAAAACCCTCGCCTTCGGGTTTGCCCAGCAGATCTTCGTACGGAACCTTAACACCGTAAGCATCATAATACCATGCGATAAAGTGCGAATCGGTGTCGGCCAAAACACCATCCATGTCTACTGCAATTCTTTTTAATGGTTTCATATTGCAATGTTATGCAATTATTTGCAAGTAAACATAATTTTATTGCAATATGTTGCAATTGTTAATTTCTTGTTATCTTTGTTTTATGCTGAAAGCCGAGCGACTTCAAAAAATAGTAGAACAAATTGCAAAAGATAACAAAGTTATCCTTGACGACTTAAGTCAGTTGCTTGACGTATCAACAGATACGATAAGGAGGGATATTAAAGAATTATCTGACAAAGGCCTATTGAAAGCGGTCCGTGGCGGGGCAATTATTGGCTCGCCGGTACACCCCCATTTTAAGGAGCGTCAAAATATTGATACGCAGCATAAAAAGGTAATAGCGCAAAAAGCTTTGGAGATTATTAAGCCTGGCCAGGTAATTTTAATAAATGCCGGCACTACCACAACCGCCATAGTTGGAATGTTACCCAAGGAAATAGCCTTAACGGTTGTAACAAACAGCTTTCCGATAGTATCTATTTTAGAAGATTACCCTAATGTAAACGTGTTTTTTATCGGCGGCCGGTTAAATAAACATAGCTATTCAACAACCGGGTATGAAACCATTGAGGCTATCCGCAATTTCAGGGCTGATATCTGCCTGCTTGGCATCTGCAGCATTGATTTAAAAGTAGGGATAACAGGCTTTGATCACCAGGAAAGTTTGGTTGACCGGGCGATGATAGAAACATCAAAACATATCATCGCCTTATCAACCTATGAAAAAATTGGCGTTTCTGATCCGTATTATGTTTGTGCCGTCAATGCAATTGATGTGCTTATCACTGAAAAAGATCCTTCTATAGCGGACCTTGCCGGTTTTAAAGATGCAGGGATAATGATCAAATAACCCCAAAAGGCTTTTTCTTAAAGTCGGTAGGGTTCATACCCCGGTATTTTTTAAAGATGCGGTTCAGGTGGCTTTTATCGGTAAAGCCAAATTCATCGGCAATTTCTGTAATGCGCATATTGCTGTGAAGTAACCGGTTTTCTATCAGCCTCAGCTTATAGTTTAATATGTATTGCTGCAACGTTTCGTTTGCATGCTTTTTGAAATAGCTCCCAAGATAGGTTTCCGCAATCCCGAAATGTTTCCCAATATTTTCAGCCCTTAGCTTTTCGGGATAATAAATATTGGCCTGGATGTATTGTAAAATATCAACCGCTTTCTTCTCACTTGTTTCATCAATCTTTTCGGGAAATGCCTGGCTGATGTTCCGGGCAATAACCACCAACAACGTATTTACCAGTTGAGCAATCAGCTCTTTATGATACAGGTCGTGATTCAGGTGTTCGCGGATAATGATCTCCATTAAATGGCTTACAGATTTTCTGTCGGCCTCGCTTTTTAAGATACAGCCAGGCTCGTGCCGGGCATTCTGCAAGATCATTTCCAGTCGCTGGATCAGTTCTTTTTCTTTTTTTGATGATTGGACAAAGAGGTTGTTGAAGCGGATAAAGAAGAACTGCGTTGTTTTTTCGATTTTAAAAACATGGGTATCATTTGGCGCTACCAGGAATAAATTACCTGGTTTATAGTCGAATTCAATTTCATTGATACACTGCCTGCCGGTTCCGGCTACAATATAGATCAGTTCAAAAAAAGTATGGGTGTGTACTCCCCGCGGGCACTCATCCATAAATTCCTTTAAAACCAGCTCAAAGGGTTCACGTAAATGATCTTTAACCATACTGCAAAAGTACACCAAAAACATGTACAAATACAACAATTCAGACTCATATTCTAACGATCTTTGGTTATTCATTCAAATAAATACAAAACATAAGCATATGAAAGCGTTAGTTTTAGAAAGCTTTAACACATCTTATCAATTAAAAAATATCGAAAAGCCTGCGGCCGGCAAGGGGCAGGTATTGGTTAATATTAAAGCCAGTGGTGTAAATCCGCTCGACCTGAAGATAAAAGCCGGGCAGGCGGCACATGCACAAGCGAAGTTACCGGCAATATTGGGCGTTGATATGGCTGGCGTAGTTGAGGCCGTTGGCGACGGCGTAACCAGCTTTAAACCCGGCGATGAAGTTTACGGTATGACCGGCGGCATTGCGGACGTACAGGGCTCACTGGCTGAATATGCCGCAGTTGAAGCCGATCTGCTTGCTATTAAGCCTAAAAACCTTACCATGCAGGAGGCCGCTGCCCTCCCATTAATATTTATAACTGCCTGGGAAGGCTTGGTTGACAGAGCAAATGTACACGAGGGACAAACTGTGCTGATCCACGGCGGAGCAGGCGGCGTAGGGCATATTGCTGTGCAAATAGCCAAAGCAAGAGACGCCAGTGTGTACACTACGGTCGATCCATCTAAAAATGAACTGATCCGCAATTATGGCGCAACACCTGTTGATTACACTAAATTAGCTGTGGAAGATTATGTGAAAGAGTATACCGGCAACGAAGGCTTTGACATTATACTTGATACCGTAGGAGGTGCTACCTTAGACGCTTCGTTTAAAGCGGCAAAGCAATATGTTGGGCATGTATTAAGCATCTTAGGCTGGGGTACGCATAGTTTAGCGCCCCTATCATTTCATGGGGCTACCTACTCCGGTGTATTTACGTTGTATCCGTTAATTTCGGGCAAGGGAAGGAAACACCATGGCGAAATTTTAAGCGAAGCCACTAAATTAGTTGAGGCCGGCAAAATAAAACCAATAACAGATCCTCATCATTATACATTGGAAACAATAGAAGAAGCTTATGCCGCCATGGAAAAGCGCACGGCTACCGGAAAAGTGGTGATCACCATTGAATAAAGTATCCGAAAAACAAAGGGGGTAAAACAGCTATTAAAACCTCACTTAACAGCTGTTTTACAATCCTATTTATTTATTGGTTTAAAAAGTCTTCGACCAGGGCAGCGGTTACACCGGGTAATTTGCTGGTTTTATCAATACCTGACTCCGATGCTCCCATAAACGCGCCATGAATGCCGGGCAGAACCGCCAAATGTGCAACCGGTACCAGGCGCGCCATTTGTTTGGTATGCTCAATTGTTATTACGTCATGATCGGCAACCATAAATAGGGCAGGCGCTTTTATTGATCGCAAGTCGTCATCACTCCAGTCTTTAAAAGTTACCATCCGTTCTTTATCCTTATTAAACATTGTTTGTAAACGGTTTTTATCGGGTGTTAACTTTAAAAAAGCTGCCTGGAGCGGCTCCGGCATATCGGCTAATGTAGCTTTTGGCATGTAATCGAAAAACCCGGGCATAAATCCATCTCTTTTATAGGCTCCCGCAATAACAATTATTTTATTTACCTGCTCCGGGTGCCTTATTGCAATTTGCATAGCGGTACTGCCGCCATTGCTGAACCCTAAAATATTGGCCTTGTCTACTTTTAAATATTTAAGCAAGCCCGCTACATCATCGGCATCCTGCGCAAATGACTCGGGTGCGTCCCTGTCGCTTGTACGGCCGTGGGCCTGCAATTCAACGGCTATTACTTTTCCATAGCTGGAAAGAAGCGGGAGTAAATTACCGAAGCTGGTTTCAATGGTTGAGCCTCCGCCATGGATCAGTACTAAAGGTATGGTTCCGGTACCATGTATTTCATAATACATCTCCAGGCCATTTACCGGCGCATGACCTGATGTTTTTAATGTTTCCATATGAGTAGTTTGATTTTGTTGTGCGTTTACTGAAACAGCTGATGCAATAAGAAATAAAACAATCAGCATAGCCTTTTTTAAATTGATGATTAACTTGCTTATAGTTTTCATAACATTATAATTACTGTGCTCAATTGTTCAGGACTTGCTTTTGGCGTTCATTTCGCTTACGTACACCGCAAGTTTCTCTATGTTTTGTTTTAATCCAGCATCTGCTTTATAGGTTTTTACTACCTGCATGAACTGCTCAGCCGATTCAAAAAGCATATGCCAGTTAATAAACGTTTGTTCGCCCCGCGCTTCAAAAGTGATGGTAGCAAGGATCCACGGGTATGAGATGTGCTCATAAACTATCTTTTTAAAGGGGAGTATCTCCCTAAAGATGCTTTTGTTTATATAATCCGTTCCGTCAGGGCCGTGCATTACCAGGTTCCACTCACCGCCGGGAGTTACATCCATGGTGCTTATGGTATTTGTAAACCCATCGGGTCCCCACCATTTGGCATTATGCTCCGGATTGGTCCACACTTCCCAAACTAATTCAACGGGGGCGTTCAATGTTCTTGATATGACAAGCTCCCTGTCATGTGTGCTGCTTTTTTTATTTTCCATATCTCTCTTTTTTAAGTTTCTCAATGTAGGTTTCCATCGCATCCAGCTTGCTTTCCCAATGCTGGCGATACTGGTCAACAAATGCTGACACTTCACTTAACTGATCCAGTTGTGCTTCGCAAAACCGGTCCCGGCCGCGCTGTTTAATTTTGAGAAGGCCGCAATCCGTCAGGATCTTAACGTGAAGTGAGATGGCCTGGCGGGTCATGTCAAACTGTTCGGCAATAGCATTTACATTATGGGGCTGAGCGGCAATCATGTTGATGATGGCCCTGCGGGTAGGATCGGCTATAGCCTGGTAAACATCACGTCTGGCTTTCATATTTATGCAAGTAAGTGCTTGCAAATATAAATGCAAGTATTTACTTGCGCAATAGTTTTGGGAAATTTTTTTTGGGTAGCAGCGGCCGGGCCATGCCGCCATGCGTTTGCGTCAATGCATTAGCGTTAATATCGCGCGCAGAGTTAACTCACCCGGTCGACGCTTCGCTGGATCTGCCCTCTCTTCGCTGCGCTTAAAGAGGGCGGGGAATCAGATTTTCAAAACATTTCTATAAATCTATTCAACTCTTCTTCGCGTTCCCTTAACCAAAAAAGGGTCATTGTTGCTTTTTGGGGGAGATCTTTCAGCTCAATAAGCTTGATATTCATATTTGTTCCGAGTACTGAAGAGATAGGCTCGATTGAAATGCCAAGGCCGGCTTCTACCAGGCGCAGTACACCTGTAGAATGCGCCGACT
>Ga0193702_1000252_pt1 | contig 21430 bp, 12 predicted proteins | sample U3a1metaG_FD_143060 | JGI IMG/M metagenome (GOLD analysis project Ga0193702, IMG submission 143060) | Soil microbial communities from a riparian zone of the East river system, Colorado, United States - U3a1 | ecosystem: Environmental > Terrestrial > Soil > Riparian zone | place: USA: East River... | reverse complement strand
CAGAATAATATTATGATGTTATGATGTTATGATGTTATGATGTTATGATGTTATATGTAAGATTAGTCCCTCGTGCAGGAATTGAACCTGCATCACACCGGTTAAAAGCCGGGCGCTCTACCATTAAGCTAACGAGGTTTTTACTTACAAACGATGGCGACGGGACTTGAACCCATATCTTCGGACTTGAAATCCAATATTCTACCAATTGAACTACGCCATATATATATTTATTTATTCGGCCAGGACGGAATCGAACCATCATCACCCCGTCATGAGCGGGACACTTTACCAATTAAGCTACTGGCCTTAAAAATATTAATAAATCGCGCACGATGGGATTTGAACCCATAAGACTCTCGTCCATAGTTTAGCAAACTACCGCATTAGCCATTCTGCCACATGCGCAAAAAAAAATTATTCTTTTTTTATTTATTTATTTATTTATTTATTCATATTTTTACAGCCCCTTTTTTTAAAAATTCTAATTTAATTTTTTCTTGTTCAACATCTAAAATAGGCTTTTTACTATACTCCAAAAAAGCATTTTTAAGTCAAATGGCATTTAATTTTTCCTCATCAATTATATAAATATCTATACCAACATGAAATGAAAAATATGAAAAATTTAAACCTTCAATCTTACGCAAAAAACCTACATAATCTTTTACATTAAACTTATTTACAAAAGATTCTAATATAATTAAACATTGTTGTTCTCATCAAAGTTGATCATGCATCTCGTCTATAATGAATGTGATAAACATTTGATATTTAACTTTACTCATAATAAAAAATTAATGTATTGGTTGGGTTTGATAGGATTTGAACCTATATCAACGGTTCCGCAGACCGACGTTTTACCATTTAAACTACAAACCCATACAATATATACAATTTGGTACTCTTAACTATATAACAATGAAGCAGGGAGTGGGATTTGAACCCACCATTTTACGGCCACAACGTAATGTTTTACCAACTAAACTATCCCTGCCACATTTAATAACGATGGCGACGGGACTTGAACCCATATCTTCGAATTTGGAATTCAATATTCTGCCAATTGAACTACACCATGCATCAAATTACGTCACCTGCTTCTTACTACCTTAAAAAAAATGAAAAACAAAATATATCCCTCGACAACAAAATGAAATATATATTATTTTTTATTTATAACAAGAACAAAAATAAAAAATTTATTCTGTAAAAAAAAAAAAAAAAAAAAAATTATTATTTAAAAAAAAAAAAAAAAATAACATTAACCAATAAAAAATTTAAATAACATAATTATCCCTGAAAAGGGACGCCTCGTGTAGGGTTCGAACCTACAGTCTTCCGGTTAACAGCCGGACGCTTTTCCAATTAAGCTAACGAGGCTTAGGGCCCAATGGGAATTGAACCCATGTCTTCACAGTGAAAGTGTGACGTTCTACCACTAAACTATGGGCCCTAAAAAAATACTTTATTTAAATGTTTCATCAAAGAAAGTTACATTTTTTTATTTCAAATATTTCTATATTATCGACACAATAAAAAAAATAACGTTATCAATGATCCCAAAATCATTCTTTAAATTTTTTAGGATCATTTAACATAACTGCTACTCAACCTAAAAATTTTACAAACACAAATTCAACAAGTAAAAATAATGATCAAAGATTTATCCATCCTAACATAATAAAAACATCAACAAAAGAAATAGGAGAAAACATAGGATTAATCTCTAGATCAGCGTTAATTTGTGTTCACAAATATCAAAAAGATAAACAAAATAAACAAACAAAATATCAATAAATAAATGTAATACATAATGTGTCTATAATATTAACTGTATTTAAATCAAACAAAATATAAATTATTTTTAATAATTTTTTTTTCATTTTAATGAACGTAAGGAGCTAACATTCTTATTACATAATTTATATATTTTGGACTTAATTCAAAACTTCTAAGTAATCTTATCAAAGATTTAAAAAATTCTTTACGATCTAAATAATTAATTTCTCTAGAATCAAAAAGATCTTCTATAGCTTGACGAACTTCATCTCCTCTTTCAATCATTATATCCATATCTTTTTGCAATATTAGATTTTTTGAAACCAAATCAGCTAATTCTTTTTCAAATTTAACTTTTTCTATATTGGTCATTCCTGAATATAATAATATATTTTCATCAAATCCTAAAAAAAATTCATTAACTCATCCAACAAAATCATATAATAATTCAAGTAAATTAATCATTTAATATTTTTTTAAATATATATTATTTAATAAATAATAAAAAAATAGACGTTTATTAGTGTGTCCAAAAACTTTAAAAATAGCGACTATATAATTAAATTTTACTTTATTTTTCATAGAAAATAACAATAATAATAATAATAAATTTTATGATGGAGGGATTCGAACCCACGATGATAGATCGAATATCTATTGCCTTACCAACTTGGCTACATCATAAAATTTATTAACGATCAAAAAATAACAAGTAGAAAATTAGTGTTATATGACTGAACACTTTACAGCGCTTACATTAATAACCTAACTAAATAGTAGTCTACTATTTTCTAAAAAGAATATATTTGTGCGTATGTCCTCTTACTTATATGCCTTCAGCAATTTGACATAATCTGCGTAGCGGCTTGGCTATGCTGTTGGCACAACAACCAAATGACAATCGGCAGACCTTCAATTAACCTCTTTTTTACCTATGACAAAAATCTATATCAAAGGATAACCCAGTCCTTGCGTACTAGGGAAAGGCATCTTCAATTCTTTAAACCCATGGCAGATAGGGGCCAAACTGTCTCACGACGTTTTGAACCCAACTCACGTACCACATTAATCGACGAACAGTCGAACCATTGGAATTACTTCCCCCTCCAGGATGTGATGAGCCGACATCGAGGTGCCAAACGGTCCCGTCGATGACTACTCTCAGGAACCATCAGCCTGTTATCCCCGGCGTAACTTTTATCCGTTGAGCAATGGTCCTACCTCTCAGCACCATTGGATCACTACAACCAACTTACGTTCCTGTACGACTAGTCAGTCTTACAGTCAAGCAAACTTATACTGTTACGCTTTTAAGTTAATAAAACATTAACTTTAGTTTACCTTTGTACACCTCCGTTACTCTTTAGGAGGCGACCGCCCCAGTCAAACTAACAATCTTACAATGTTCATTTTAAAAAAATGTTAGTTAATCAAAATTAAAAAAATATTATTTCAAGAGAGCCTACACTATTGATTCGAAAACCAAGGTATAATAAGCTAATATCTATCCTACGTATTTAATTACAATTAACAATATAAGAGTATAGTAAAGCTGCACGGGGTCTTTCCGTCCCGCCACGGGTACTTCGCATTTGCACGAAGATTTCAAATTCGCTAGGTCAACATTTGAGACAGTAGGAAGGTCGTTACCCCATTCATGCATGTCAACAATTAATTAACGAGGGACTTCGCTACTTTCAGACCGTTATAGTTACGGCCGTCGTTTACTGGGGCTTATACCATAAGCTTTAACAAATGGCATTTACCTTACAGCACCGGACAGGGGTCAGACCATATACTTCATTTCCTCATTTAGCATAGCCCTGTGTTTTTGATAAACAGTCGCCCTCCTCTATTCTGTGCCATCAATATTTAGTCACTAATAATATAATATACTATTTATATTACATTACGATAAAAAACATTGATACTCTTTCTCCCGAAGATTACAGAGTCAATTGGCCGAGTTCCTTAAATGTTGTTTCCCTACTCACCTTAGCACATTATTGCCAGATCACCTGTGTCGGTTCTAAGTACGGTTAAATACATTGAACTTTTTTCTATTCAATTATTAACGCAATAAACAATCCGTTAAGTTAATATACATTAATAATCAAAGTCATTCATAACATATACTTAGCTTGTAAATATTAAATACAATACCCATAAAACTCTGAAAACTCATTATTCTAAGGGGCCGGCTAACTCTTAGCGGTACAACCTTGCTAAGAAACCCTTAATCATACGGTGATAATGATTACTAAAATAATAAAAATATTATTTTAACATTATTAACGCTACTCATGCCAGCAGGCTTTCTTCCGATATCTACACTTAATTTCACAAATAAGCTTCTAATATACAGAATATTCTGCTACCACTAAAAAGTCCATAGCTTCGGTACATAATTGATAGTCTCCTACATCATTGACCAATTAAAAACTCCCATTTTAAATTAGTGAGCTATTACGCTTTCTTTAAAGGATGACTGCCTCTAAGCCAACCTCCTAATCGTTTTCGGGATTAATTAGATCTTACACACTGGATTACAATTTAGAGACCTTAGCTAATGGTCTGGGCTATTTCCCTCTCGACTATGAACCTTATCGCCCACAGTCTGATTGCCAAATCGTTTTTTGTTGGTATTCTAGGTTTTAATAGTTTTAAAGAAGCCGTTGAGCAATCCCCTAGACTACAAAGTGCCTTACCCCCAATAAAATATGATTTAACACTTTACTTAAATAAATTTCGCAGAAAACCAGCTATCTCCATATTCGATAAGCTTTTCACTCCTAGCCACAGCTCTTCCAAATCTCTTGCCACAGATACTGGTTCGGTCCTCCACTTTCGCTTCAACCTGTCCATGGCTAGCTCATATGGTTTCGGGTCTAGATCATATAACTAACTAAATATTTCATTATTGCCTTAACTACGCCTACGTTTTTTAAAAAACTTAAGCTTGCTATACAAACTAACTCGCTGACCCATTATGCAAAAGGTACGCTATCATTGATTAAACAACTCTAGCCGCTTGTAGGTTTTAAATTTCAGTCACTTTTCAATGTCCTTCTTGGACTTCTATTTCACCTTTCCCTCACGGTACTATCCACTATCGGTCATTAGTTATATTTAGGCTTAGCAGGAGGCTCTGCTTAATTCAAACACGATCCCACATACCGCATTTTACTCTAATAAAAATGAGACAGGCAAATGAATACGGGGCTAAGTTTAATTACCCTCTATGGCCATATATATGTTCTTATAAGAGCACGCTCATTTTCAATAAACCCTTTTCTGCTTTGGCTCACCACTACTCACAGAATACTTATTAGTCTCTTTTCCTTTGTTTACTGAGATGTTTCAGTTCAACAAGTTCGTGATATATAAAATATATCTGTCTATATAGACATGTTTCCCAATGGAGATTTATAGATTAACGTACAACATTAACTAACTATAACTTTTCGTTAAACAATAACGTCCACATTTAACTAATGCCTAGGCATCCATTTAAAACCATTATAATTATTTAAAAAATAAAAATATATATGTAATATTTAAGTACTTTCAATACTCAACTATTTTTCAAATAAAATCTCTCCTCTCTCGTTATAAAAATATATATTTATATTCTTGGATATGCTCTACTCACTATGTTCAAAAATTTTATAATTTAACAGCAACTTACACATATAATATAATAAATCAATAAACGCATGAATATTGTTAATATTCTATTTATTATTTATAGTTATACAAAAATATAACTATGTTTTGTTAAAAAATAGTCCCAAAACACAATAATACAACAGTAGCTTCCGCTACCATTTTATTAACTTTTTATTTGCCTCATTATATCTTTAAAAGATGTATCTGCATAAACTTTACTATAACCTAATGATAATAAATAAGTAGTAAAATCTGATCTAAATTTTGGTTCAAAAAATATATTATTATCAATATAATTATCAATTCAAGTACCTATATTAGACAGATTGTTTTTATACATTAAATGTATTATTAAATCATTATATGTCATACTATTATTATTAATATTAAACATAGCAGCTCTAATTTCGTCAGATAATGTAATTTCATCACTAAAAATATCTGCATCTAAATTGCTGTAAATAATATATTTTCAAGCATCCAAACCATATCCTAAATCAGCAAATATTGAACTATCAATATAAAGTAAATTTGGACAAACAAATTCATTAAGTTTATAAATTTGATCAATAAACAATCCAACATTATATAAAAAATAAGGATCATAACCATCATAACGATCATAACGATCATAACCATCATAACGATCATAACGATCATAATGATCATTTTTACTACTAGAATTGGAAACAGAATCGTTATCTGGAATACTTAATAAATAAGAAACTAATCTTTCCTCCTCTATACTAGATAAAGGTTTATTTAAAAATAAATTCGTTATATTATTATTATTATTATTATTACAGCTATAGGTCATAGACATCTCCTCCAAAAAATCAAATAATAAATCAATAAATGCTTCTAACACGATATTTTTTTTATAGGAATATGTTGGCAAACATATATTACAAATAATTCCTTATTAAACCTAAACATCAAAATAAACATATAAAAATTCATAAATATACATATATACTTATTTATACATATATATATGTGTGTGTGTGTGTGTATATATTTTAAACATTTGCTTCTCTCCTATACAATGATATCCATTCAGAGAATTATCAACTTCTTCCCACTATTATTTGTACAAACTTTATAAAACACATATTTACTTTCACACGGTAAAAACTAGATTGTTCCTTCTGTGATCACGTGTTTTTACCCCTGAAAATAAATATTAAACATGGTTAGTTAAATCAATAATTATATAAAATATTTGTTATATATTCTAACATTAATTCTTAAACACAATCAAATTAACACTTTTAACGCTTATACCATCACAAACGTAATGTCACTCCAAAACAGAATGCTGTCCCTCCATATATAAATTGTTCTATAATTTCGTCCATTTTTAATTAATTCTATGCATCATACCTTAATTAAACTTGATATGATGCCCCTTGTTTAATCCAAGTTCAAAAAATAATAAAACACTCCATACTAAATTAACTTAAATGCTTCTATACGAAGTCTCTAATTTTCATTTTCAATACTTAATTAATAAAAACCACCATAATATCCTTTCTTTCATTCTATTTTTAACATCAAATTTCTCCACTCTCATTTTATAAATATATATTTATACTATTTGATGTGCTCTACTAGCTTTAAACAGAATTACATTCCTAACTAAACTAAATATACATAAACAACTCTAGCTATACTCAAAAACCATTCAAAACCACAATAATCCAACAGCAGCTTCCGCTACCATTACCTTGTTACGACTTAACAGCGATTACCAACTACGGGGTTAACAACTGAATATATAGAATATACGTCTTCAAATTAATAAAACATTAATTGGGAAGTTAAAGATTACTTGAGATGCTATGCGAACACGGCAATTTCATCTAAAACCTTACTGAACGCAATTCTTAAACTATATATCATCATTGTTGTCACCCGCAATCGGCTCTCCCCGCCTGACGGGCAGTGTGTACGAGAGCGTTAAAATATTCACCGCGTCATTATGATACGCGATTACTAGTGATTCCTACTTCATGCAGTCAACTTTCAGACTGCAATTCGAACTTAGGTTGCTTTTTAGGCTTTGCGTTAACTCACGTTATAGCTTCCCATTGTAACAACCATTGTAGCACATGTGTAGCCCAGTTCGTAAGCGATATACAGACCTGACGTCATCCTCATTTCATGACGCTTTTCGCGTCATTTCCTGTTATTGTATAATTTTATAAAATAAAAAAATAACAAACAAACAGCAAGGGTTACGTCCGTTTTGGGAATTAACCATACGCTTCAAGGCACGGACTGACGACGGCCATGCAGCAACTGTAAATCGAATAATAAACCCGAAGGTTATTTGAATTAATACTTGTTCTTAACAATACAGTAAAAATTCTAAAACAAATGATAGTCTCAATTAATTCGATTGCAAGAACTGGTAAGATTTGGCGCGTTGATACGCATTAAACCACATGCTCCACCACTGAGAAAAACTCTCCGTCAATTCCTTTAAGTTTTAATCTTGCGATTGTACTTCCTAGGCGGAGTGTTTACGCGTTTGCTATGGATATAGAGCAAGCTCACATCCGACACTCATAGGTCAGGGTGTAGACTACGAGGGTATCGAATCCTCTTTGATTTCTACACTTTAGCGTCTCACCGTCAGTTCTAAATAGTAATTAGTCTCCGCCCAAAGGTTGTCTCCTTGGTATCCACGAATTTCACCTCTCCTCCAAGAGTGCCAATTACTCCTCTTAAACCCTAGACATCTTTGTTTAAGTGCTGTTCCTCAAGATCACCCCGAGTCTTTCAGCAAAAAACCTAAGTATCCGGCTACACGCTTTTACGCCCAGTTATGATGAATAACACTCGACCCCTCCGTTTCACCGCGGCTGCTGGCACGAAGTTTGCCGGGCCTTCTTATAAGGTACAATCATTATTTTCCCTTATAACCTGTCCTTACAGAATATTCTCCTTCATAGACCACGCGATATTACTGGACGTTTGTCCATTGTCCAAAATTCCTCACTGCTGCCTTTAAAGTTTGGGCTGCTTTTCTGGCCCACTGCGACGGCGCGTGCTCCCACACCCGTTAAGGATCGATGGCTTGGTAGGCCATTACCACTACCAACTACCTAATCCTACAAGAGCCCATTTTATTACGCATATAGCTTTTAAAGTATATATATTATAGCTTCTTATTGGTTAACCCAATAATAAATAGGTTCTCTCGTCTTCTTCGCCCATACGCTACGCAAATCGAATTTCGATTGCGACAACTTGCATGTGTAATGTATATCACAAGCATTCACTCAGAGCCAGGATCAAACTCTTTTTTAAAGCGATGTTTATATAAAATAAACATTGTCAACACAAATACCATCTCTATGAAAAATAATTTTTAAAACGGGAGTAGTCTAACAGTTATTTCATCATACATGACTATTTAACCTAAAAATAAGACTTACAATAATAATTATTATTTATTTGTGCTCTTATTTTAAAATGACTCATCTCCCAATTAATAAAAATTAAATATATTGTGGGCGATAGGAATCGAACCTATTATTCAAGGTCATGAGCCTCGCATGTTGCCATTACATCACGCCCATAATATAATATAATATAATAATACAATATAATTATGCCCCCTACAGGACTTGAACCTATATCTTCGGACTACAAAACCGATATTCTACCAATTGAACTAAGGAGGCGTAATAATACAATACACATATACATATACATATACAACATAAAGATGGATTTGTTTATATACCCTATAAAAAAATATATACTGAATATACAACGAAAGCAATTTACGTCACCAGCTGCTTTCTAATTTTCCGAAACTCGAAAAAAAAAATAAACTTTCAATTTAAACTTAAAATATATATATAAAAAAACACATATATATGAGAATATAACTTTTTTTTTTCAAAAATTTTTATATTCATTTTTGTGTTAACTATATTATATTTTACATAATAAAATTTTATAATATATTTTTACACTGTTTAAAGGACTTTTATAACAGAAAAAAACAACAACAATCAATTTATTACTCATTTTTTTTGTCAGCTGAATTTGCAATTTCGTTATTATTTAATCAAGGTTCAACTAAATCTCTATTACCTTTTCTAAGAGACTCATTATCAACCTGCAATATAACATTTTCTTCAGTTAATTCTCGAATAGTCTCATCACTAATTTCACCAGTAATAATAACTGCGCCAATAGTCATAAATATAATAGATCCAATACGTAAAGCAAGCTTTTTTGCTTTTTTATTAGGATCTTTAGGATCAATGCCATATGGACCATTATAATAAGTATATCAAAACATACTAATACTTAAAATAACAAGAATAACTCCTAAAATTTCATTAGTTTCAACTGCAAATACTATTAATTTATTTATATATATTGTATTAGCATCAATTGTACTAAAAATATAAGATGCTTTGATATAAGGATATATAAATTTTTTACCATTTAAAATAGAATACATTCTGGTATTAAATCTGCGTTTATTAATATTATAATGCAAAAAGAAAATTCGCTTGTTGAACTTTCTTTTATTAAAATTAATATTTAATAATATATAGTCTCGCCTAATTAGATAAATATTATTATTTAGTAATTTTAACATGAGAGATTATTAATTAGTTTTATTTATATATAAACATGTGAATATTTTTTCTTTTAATAAAAACTGTTAATGTTATATTGTTTACAATATCTTAAAAATATATTGCTTTGAATAAACAGAAATTATAAGTAACAATATAACTAGAATGTTAATTTGTTGTGATACTTTTACTTTCAAAATCAAAATTAAATATTATATATATTTATTATATATATTTATTATATATATTTATTATATATATCTATTATATATATTTATTATATATATTTATTATATATATCTATTATATATATTTATTATATATATTAGTATTAGTAGTATTAATTAGTAGTTATAAAGCATAATATATGCTATACAGGGCCGGAAGCTTGGGTGGCACCTCTTTCCCTATAAGTACATAAACCCGCATAAATAATCTGTTATACACCTGCATAATATATACGACGAGGAAGGCCAAGCCCCCACAACTCCTTCCCATATCAAAGGCACCTGCGTTACATATTGTCCTATTCCCAAGTTATAGATTTGCCCGGGGTTACCAGTGACATGCATATATATCTGAAGCATATATACAAAATTAAATATCTCATAAACGCTATAACACACTACTAAATGGATACTATCTAAACTTATGAGTATCAAAATAGTTCCAAACTAATCAAAATTAATAATAAATAAATAACAAATAACAAATAACAAATTACAAATAACAAATTACAAATAACAAATAACAAATAACAAATTATAAATAACAAATAACAAATAACAAATTACAAATAACAAATAACAAATAACAAATTATAAATAACAAATTACAAATTAAAAATTAAAAATAACAAATTATGGGGATAGGGAGACTTGAACTCCCACGCTAAAAAGCATCAGACTCTAAACCTGACATGTCTACCATTCCATCATATCCCCCCCCTTTCAACAAAATATTATTTAATAAAAATTTATATAATTATGATATAAGCTTATTATCTTTTACATCAGCCTATAAAATTATCATTTAGAAATATTTTAAATTACATCATTTGAAACACATTATATATTATATCTAAACTAAAATAGCTTTATTATGCAATAACAATATATTAGCATCTTTTTTTGCTAATAACACAGTTTTTACATAATTTTTTCTATCACAACCTCCTAATAAAAAAATAAACTCGACCAATAAAATTATATATTATTTAACTACGCCGAGCACGGGAATCGAACCCGTACCAATGGCGCGACAAACCATTATCCTACCTTTAGACTAGCCCGGCTTAATTTTAAAATTACTTTAAACTAATAATAATAATAATAATATATTATTAAAAAAAATTTAATAAAAATTTTTAATTATTTTAGCCGAGAATGGTAATTTATGCAAAACAGAATTTAATCCTTTTTCTAGAAAATAATATTCTAATGAAGTACTTAATTCTAATATTACCATACCATTTTTTACTGGACACTCCCAATGACTACGTGCTGCTTTACCACCGCCTAATCTAGCTTCTAATGGTTTTTTAGTAACAGGAATAATTAATGAAATGTTAAATTTAACTCTAACATTTTTTTTAAATAAACGCTTTAATAATCGACTTATAGCATTTATATGTTTCATTGTTAATTTACCATTATCCATCGCTTTAATACCATACATATAATATGGAAGTTTATAACTAGGAGATATAACAGTTTTTTTATTTAACTTAACTTTAAAAACTCGTCCATAAACTATATTATTAGGATTATTTTTTACAGCCATTTTTCATAAGTAATTGTACGTTTAGGTACATAAACACCTCTATATAATCAAACCTTGACAGTACAAGCACTGAATTTTAAAGGAATAGTAAACATTCCATAATCAACTTCTGAATCCATAGATGAAGATGGTAAAAATCCTTGTCTAAATCACATAGATGCTGATTGTTGTTTTCTAGTAAAACGTCCAACAAAATGAAATTTAAAACCATATAAAAATGATTTAATATGATCTCGTGATTTAACTCTTACTATTTTATTACCATATGATAATAATTTATTTGTAATAAATTGCACATCTATACCAAATACACGTGAAGAATCAGCAAAAAGTTCTTTAACATAACTCAAATAATCGCCAATATTAAGAGGAAATTTAACATTCAAACCATTAATTGATTTAAAAACTATTAAATTCAACATACTTCTTTCAACTAAATTTAAAATATCAAAAAAATATTTAAAATGAATAAAAGAACTATTAAATGAACGAGAATGTTTAAAAAACGATATATTATTAATAGAAGAATTATAAATATTGTATAATAAATTATATTTATTATGACTATTAATAGTCATATATTGATTTGAAAAAAAAGATGGCAAAAATAATATAAAACAATTATAAAAACCATAAAAATAATCGTTTTCGATAACACTATTAAATAACAATTTTAAAACACTATAAGTAATAGTAATAATAATTCGAAAATTTTTCAAAAATAAATTAAATTTAGAAACATTTTTAAAATTATTTAAACCAAAAAATCAATAAATATCAATAAATTTTAACAAACGTTTTATATAAATATGATCAAATGAATAAATTTCCTTAAAATTAATAGAAATAAGTTTTAACAAATATAAAAAATAATATCTAAAACTACCTAAAATAAAAACACTTTTTTGAGCAAAATCAACAAACTTATTAATAAAATTAAAATATAAATATTTATCATTAATACCATTTTTACTATAACTTAACATATAATTTATATAATCTTTAACTGAATATAAATTCAAATTAATAATTTTTACTAATTTATTGTATAAATTTAACGCTAAATTATTAAACGGTATACTATTTATATTATATAATATATTAATTAAACCTATATAAGAAATATGTATTCTTTCAAAAAAATAAAAAATTATTTTTTTCATTTTGTTTGCACCAAAATTACTAAAAATTAATAACAAATAAACATAACATTTTAATACTTTTAAAATTAAGCTTATTAAAAAATCAGAATGAAATTTATAAGAAACATGCGTAGATAATTTATTAAAAGTAGAATGTATATTACCAATTAAAAATACAGAAAAAATAGTATTGACATTTATATTAAAACTGAACATTTTATATTTATATATAGCTTCATTATCAAATTTACGTTTAATTACTTTACTAGGTAATTTTTTAATAATAAAACCTTTTTTTAATTTCAAAGCTGTAACGTTAAAAATATTTTTTTTTTTTGGACGATAATTTTTAACAACACGATTGTCTCCTAATGCAACTAAAGATTTTAATAATTCAACTACACCACCAGACTTAGACTTTAAACCAATACTCGAATGATACATTCTTTTAAAAACTAATTTATTAATACTTTTTTTTTTTATAAAAAATTTAGTATTATCTAAACTTAACTTTTTATATCGAAAATTTCTTACAAAAAACCTTCTAGGTACAAGACCATAATTTATAAGATAATATAAATAAAAAGTAGAGGTTAAAGCAAGTTTTCTCTCAAATCTTTTCAAAATTAAAAGATAAATTCTTTTTAACAATTTTCTTCGTTTTAAAAAAAATTGTAATAAAGTTGCTTTACCTTTTCTAAAATATCTTTTCTTATTCTTTTTAAAACGCACAATAAATCTAAATTTTATTACTTTAAAAAATTTTACTCAAAATAAAAAAAAATATAAATTAATAACTTTTAATAAAACACTTCTAATAGAAAAATTACTTGTTTTTGTTGAATATGCTCTAATAATGCGATTATTACTAATATATTTTTTTTTATTATATATTTTCTTTTTATTAAATGACAAATAAGCAAATCTTCTAATATTTGATAATTTATCATTAAAACGCTCAAATACTTCCTTATATAATCGCCTACGTGTTGCCATCTCAATTTCAAAGCGTATTTGTATACGCTTAACCCTTCTTTTTTCATTATACTGTACCTTTTGTGAAAGTGTTAAAGGTTTTCTTTTTTCTCTACGCAATTTTTCTATTATTTCAGCAGCTAATCTATTCTCAAAAAACTTAAAAAATCTTATTTTATTATAACTATTAGAATAAAATCTTTTCAAAAAATAATTTTTTCTTACATAACTTACACGAGCTTTATATTTATTAAAAATATTTTTATAATAATATTTAACAGAATTACTAAATTTAATAGTACAAAATTTATTATAAAAATTCATGTTATTATAATATGAATATGAATAATTTAATAGATTATTCATAAACAATTTATACTTTATAACTAACACAAATGCAATAACTAAACTTGCTCTTTTATTCATAGAATCAAATCTTACTTTCACAAAACTATCTTTTATTTTACTTTTTCTGTTAACAAAGCTATCAAATACTCTTAAAGCCATAAATGAATTTAATGTTTTCCTAATAGGAAATACAATATCTAAATAATTAAAACCATTTTTTATTGCTGTCATAATATATCGAGCAATAAAAAAAGCACTTAAACTAAAATTAGTTAATATGGATGCTCTTACAACTGAAGATACTCCAAAAAAAGAACATAAATATTCTAAAAATTTAGATAATTGCTTAATAAACGGAATAAAGAATAATCAATAAACTGTTCTACGTAATAATACAAATATAATTTTGCTAGTAAAAGCTAATTTTTTAGATCTATAATAAGGTCAAGTTCTAATAAGCGACAATAAATAAGAAACAAAAAATATAAAAATACGTAAAGCTTTCATCTTTTTCTCATTCAATTTATAATCATGCATAGGAGATAAATATAATGAATTTAAAATAATAGATAAATATCGCATACTATAAGGATTAACAGAATTTTTAAAAATACCTAAAACAGATCTAAAAATAACAACTTCTTCTTTTCCTAATCAAGTTGGACCATATTTTTTTTTTAAATAAGCTATTTTGTTCCTATTTTTATTTTCAAAAACATAATTTTCAACAATAGGATATTTTTCAAGATGAGGTCCAAAAGCCTTAATAAAATTAAAAATACCTAAAGCAATAGGATTACGATCAAAAATTCTTTTTTTTAATCAAAATGTTCTCATTTTATATCCTTTAAAATGACCAAACTTCAATTTTCTAATGTATTTTGTAATTTTATAACGCCCTGATGCCTCATATAAATATAATCATATATACATAACATTATTAAAAAAAAGAATTTCAGTATGAATCAACAATAACGAAGAAAAACGCGTTGGGTAAAATTTATATAATATGTAATATATAAATGATTTTAAAAAAATAGATGAATGTAAAAATTCTACATATTCTGTTGAGACCAAATATCAAGAATCTGATCATGATTTAGTATGTCCTATTCTATGTGCAAAAGGATTTAAAACTAAGCCCATTTTTTTATCTTTTTTTTTGCAATAAATTTTTTCAAAGTTAAATTAAACTTACCACCATATCTTTTTTTTGATAAGTCTTTACCTTTTTGTACTAATTTTTTTTTTTGTTTAAATTTACCAGAATGCACTACAGTTCTTCTGGTTATAACAAATTGACCAAGTTTAAAACCTACAACACCTTTTTTTAAACTAACAAACATATAAACCTTACCATTATGAATAGCAATTTTTCTACCAATAAGGCGATTACGACAAAACTTAGAAGATTTATTTCAAAAAATAACATATCTTGGTAATTTTATCTTTCTTCTATTTAATACACTTTGTATTTCAGAATGGACATTTAATTTTTTTCTTCTTTCTACATATTTATTTAAAACAGATCTATGAACAAATGGAACTTTATAAATTGAACGCATTATGTGAATAACTTAAACAAACGTTTTTTTTTTCTATATAATTTTGATCTATTAGTTGGAACTTTCGTTAATTTACCATACGGCGTTTTATGAGCTACTGGAGGGGAACTTCTACCTTCACCACCACCATGAGCATGATCTCTTGGATTCATGGCAACACCACGTACAACTGGTCTAAATCCAAGTTTTCTAGAAAAACCTGCATTTTTTATACGTTTTACAAAATGATCAGTATTAGAAACAACACCAACAACAGCCATAGATAATGGGGAAAACTTTAATAATCAGCCAGAATTCATTTTTAACATAACATTATTAATAGTTTTGCTAATAATGAACGAACTAGAACCAGCTGATCTAACAAGAGTTGCCCCACACCCTGGATTTTGCTCAACATGATGAACAAATATTCCAGTAGGAATATTCATTAAAAAAGTTGAAGCACCTAATTTTGAAATATTTAAAAATCCAGGCATTAAATCACCTATTTTATGACTATCAGCTAATATAATATAACTAAATAATCCATTTTCATAACATATAAAACCTATATAAGCTGTATTACGTAATTGTTTTTCAATTGACAATAATACAAATTTAAATGGAATATGTCGCTTATAATCTATTAATCGTTTCTTATATTTTAAACCACCACTTTGAGTAAAAATTGTTTTTCTACCAAAAAAATTTCTACCTGAACGCCTTGAAAATCCAAAAATTAATTGCTTCTTAATTACTAATAAAAACGTTTTCATAATCTTTTAATTAAAAGATGTTATTACGCCAGCACCAATTGTTAATTTTCCTTCACGCATTACAAATCTAAGTCCTTCTTCTAAAACAGTTTTTTCAACTAATTGAACTTTTATTGTAATATTTTCGCCAGGCATAGCTAAAGCTTCTTCATTTTCCAATATAACTGTACCTGTTACGTTTTGAACTCGAAAAAAAAATTGTGGTCTATATCCAGATTGAAATGGCCTAGCTCTTCCACCTTCTTTTTGAGATAATATATAAACTTTAGCAGTAAAAGAAATATAAGTTTTTATTGTATTAGGAGCAGACAAAATAAATCCGCGATAAACTTCTCTATTAGGTACTCCTTTTAGCAATACACCAATATTGTCTCCAACTTGAGCATAATCTAATAATTTCCTAAACATTTCTAATCCCATACAACTTGTTTTAAAAGCTTGCTTAGTTCCAACAATCTCAAGTTCATCACCTATTTTTATTGTACCTCGCTCAACTTTTCCAGTAACAACTGTACCTCTACCTTGTGCAACTAAAACTGTTTCTACAGGCATTAAAAAAGGAGCACTAATAGCTCTTTTAGGCTCTTTTATATAATTATCAACCTGATTCATTAATTCTCTAATAACTTTAATTTGATCTGAATCACCTTCCATAGCTTTTTTTGCTGAACCTTTTACAATTGGAGTATCTTGTGAAAATCCATAACTTTCAATAAGTTCTCTAATTTCAAGTTCAATTAAATCAACCACAGATCTATCTTTTAAAGCATCAATTTTATTCAAAAAAACTACCATATATGGTATACCAATCTCTTTAGCTAATATAACATGCTCTCTAGTTTGAACTTGTATACCATCAGTAGCAGCTACAACTAATATAACTCCTTCCATTTGGTTTGCGCCTGTTATCATATTTTTTATATAATCTTGGTGACCTGGACAATCAATATGACTATGATGCCTTTTTTCAGTTTCATATTCAACATGAGCAGTATTAATAGTAATACCACGTGCTCTTTCTTCAGGATGTGAATCAATATCTGAATATTGCATAAATTTAGTTTTACCAATACCAGACAAAGCTCTAGTAATAGCAGCAGTTAAAGTAGTTTTGCCATGATCAACATGTCCTATCGTACCAATATTACAATGCGGTTTAGTTCTCTCAAACTTTTCTTTTTCTATTCTTTTTGCCATTTATATGTTATACTTTAATCATCCTAGTGTATTATTTAAAAAATAATCATTTAAATCAATAAAATCAACTAAAAATAATGAAGCTTCAAGTGAAATTACATTTTTTTCAGATAAATTATTAATAACTAAACGTTTATAATATAATTCAAATAATACACTATTCAAAATAAATTTATTTAATAATATTATATTTAAATCATTTAATGTTTTTTCTAATTCATAAAAAATATAATAATTAGAAAAAACATGAAAAACAAAAATATTTTTTAAAGAAGAATATATATTAATAAATAAATTTTTTATTAAATATGTTAAAAAAATAAGTGAAACAAAATATAATCAAATATTTCTTGATATAGACATAAAATATCGATTTATAAACACACCACCAAACCTGTAAATAACAGCAAATAAAAAAAACATACTAAAACCTATTAAACCATCTACTGACAAACTAGCAAGAAAAAAAAAGAATATGATATAAAAAATTGCATATAACAAAAATACAATACCCATCGAAACAAAAAATTTACGTAATTTTATCAAAAACATTATTTTCTAAAAATATTAAAATAAATATTACGATGTTTAACTCGTAATATTGCAAAAATTATAATATCTAATATTGTATGTTTTTGTTCTTTTAATATTAATAAAATTCAAACATAGTCATTATCAATAATATCATTATAAGTAAATTCTTGAAGATTTGTAGCTCTTGTTAAAAATTTTTTATTATATGCTCTTGTAATAACATATCTATTATTATGAGAATGTAATAAATATCTATTATAAATATTAACAATAAATATTCTATTGAAAAAAACTAAAACTAACATATATATGAATATAAGTAATCCAATAAATGAAACATAAGCTCCTATTGATGATATAAAATTTCAAGATCAATAAACATCAGGATAATCAGAAATACGTCTAGGCATTCCTGATAAACCAGAAAAGTGCATAGGAAAAAAAGTTAAATTTACACCAAAAAAAGTAACTCAAAAATGTAAACGTCCTAAATTTTTAGAATAATAATGACCATAAAATAAACCTAATCAATGATAAAAGCCAGCAAAAGCACCAAAAACTGCACCCATAGATAATACATAATGAAAATGTGCTACAACAAAATAAGTATCATGTAATGCTAAATCAATTCCAGCATTAGATAATACTATACCAGTAACTCCTCCTGCAGTAAATAAAAAAAGAAATCCCACAGCAAATAAAAAAGGTACTGATAACTCAATTACACCACCAAATATTGTAGCAATTCAGCTAAAAACTTTTACTCCAGTAGGAATAGCGATAATCATAGTTGTTGCTGTAAAATAAGCACGAGTATCTACATCCATACCAACAGTATACATATGATGAGCTCAAACAATAAAACCTAATATACCTATAGCAGCCATAGCATAAACCATTCCTAAATAACCAAAAACAGCTCTACCTGTATAATCAGAAACTACATGACTAATTACACCAAAAGCTGGCAATATAAGTATATATACTTCAGGATGACCAAAAAATCAAAATAAATGTTGATATAATACAGGATCTCCACCACCAGAAGGTAAATAAAATGATGTATTAAAATTTCTATCAGTTAATAACATAGTAATAGCAGCAGCTAAAACAGGTAAAGAAAAAACTAAAAGAAAAGCTGTAATCAATAAAGATCAAACTAATAATGGTACTTTATGCATTTTCATACCAGGAGTTCTCATATTGAAAATAGTAGTAATAAAATTAATACCTCCTAATAAAGAAGCAGCACCTGCAAGATGTAAACTAAAAATAGCAAAATCTACTCCTGCGCCTTCTGTAGCAGATAATGGAGGATAAACTGTTCAACCAGTACCTACACCACCTTCAATAAATGTTGATGTAATTAATAAAAAAAGAGATGGAGGCATTAATCAAAATGATAAATTATTTAATCTAGGAAATGCCATATCTGGAGCTCCTATAAGTATAGGGATTAATCAATTACCAAAGCCGCTTATTAAAACAGGCATTACAAAGAAAAATATCATTAATAAACCATGAGCAGTTATTACAACGTTATAAAATTGATAATCACCTGAAAAAAATTGATTACCAGGATAAGATAATTCCATTCTTATCATAACTGAAAATATTGATCCTACAATACCAGCTAAAACACCATATATTATATATAAGGTTCCAATATCTTTATGATTAGTAGAAAAAAATCATCTAGAAAAAAAATTAATAAATTGATTCTTCATTACTTAAATAAACTTTCATTAAATTGATACAAAAAGCATAAAAATCTTCAGGTAATTCATGTCTACCTACAACATCTAATACCGTAAAAATTTTACTACTTTTTACTAAATATGTAACTTTTCTTTCAAATATAGAAATTCAATCTATATTAATATCACTAAACATTCCATTTAAACCACCAAACAAAATAACTATTTGACATATCATATTTATAGGGCTACTATGAGGTTGATTTAACAATTGAACTAATCTTCTTCCTTTTTCTAATAATATTATACTTGCTTCATCCAATGAAAGACCTAATCTAGCAAATTCTTCCATTTCTCTATACTGAGCTAATTCAAGTTTCAATGATCCAGCTAATTTTTTTATTACTCTATTTTGAGCTGACGAACCAACACGACTTACAGAAATACCAGGACTAATAGCAGGTCTAATACCTCTATTAAATAAACTAGCTTCTAAAAATATTTGTCCATCAGTTATTGAAATAACATTAGTTGGTATATAAGCTGAAACATCACCTTGAATAGTTTCAATAATAGGTAATGCTGTTAAAGAGCCGCCTTCTATTGAAATATTATTTTCATCTTTAGAATCTCTTAGTTTAGCAGCACGTTCCAAAAGTCTTGAATGAATATAAAAAACATCACCGGGATAACCTTCACGTCCAGGCGGACGTCTAAGTAACAATGACATTTGTCTGTAAGCTACAGCATGTTTACTTAAATCATCATATATAACAAGAACTCTTCTTCCATTATCTCTAAAATATTCACCAATTGCACAACCAGAATAAGGAGCAAGATATTGCAATGCAGCAGAGTCAGATGCACCAGATGCTACTATAACTGTATATTCCATACATCCTCTTTCTCTTAATATTTTAGCTACTCTAGCAACAGAAGATTTTTTTTGACCAATTGCAACATAAATACATACAATATCGTTACCTTTTTGATTAATAATAGTATCAATTGCAATAGCTGTTTTTCCTGTTTTTTTATCACCTATTATTAATTCCCTTTGTCCACATCCAATAGGTATCATACTATCAATAAATTTTACACCTGTTTCTAATGGTTCTCTAACTGGTTTACGTGCAATAATTGAAGGTGCATTTTTTTCTATATTAACAATAATATCACTTTCTATATTACCTTGTCCATCTAAGGGTTCACCTATAGGACTTAATACTCTACCTAATACGCCGTAACCGGCAGATATTCTAGGTTGCACATAAGATCTTACGACAACTGTTTGGGCAGTAACAACTGAAGCATCACCCAAAACAGTTATACCAGCAACTCCTTCATTATCTAAATAATTTACTATACCTAATAATA
>Ga0193702_1000251_pt1 | contig 21442 bp, 18 predicted proteins | sample U3a1metaG_FD_143060 | JGI IMG/M metagenome (GOLD analysis project Ga0193702, IMG submission 143060) | Soil microbial communities from a riparian zone of the East river system, Colorado, United States - U3a1 | ecosystem: Environmental > Terrestrial > Soil > Riparian zone | place: USA: East River... | reverse complement strand
CGCGTCGGTGTACTCCAGGCCCTTGCGGATCTGGAACAGCGCCGCGCTCAGGTTCAGGTCGCGGCCGACCGCGCCCTTGACGCCGAATTCGACCTGCTTCGAGCGGCTCGGATCGAGCGGACGGTTTTCGTTGGCGGTGCCGAACGGCGCCACGCCGCCCATCTCGATGCCCTGCGTCAGCGCGCCGTACACATTCCAGTCCGGCGTGGCCTGGTACACCAGCGCTGCGCTCGGCAGCACGAAGTGGTTGTCGGATTGGACGCGCGCGTCGATCTCGGGCACGTAGACGTCGCGCTTGACCTGGTTGTAGCGCAAGCCGGCGTGCAGCTTGAGCTGCGGCGTCAGCGCGGCGATGTCCTGCACGAAGGCCGCCCGCTGGCGTTCGTAGAGGCGCTCGAACACCGGCCCGGTGCTCGGATTGCCCGGCGCCGGCGGCACGATCTCGTTGTGGTAGATATTGCTGGAGCCCGCGTAGTCGTACACATAGTCGCCGAAGCTGTCGCTGCGCGTGGCCAGCGAGGCGCCGACGGTCAGCTCGTGCCGGACCGCGCCGGTCGCGAATTTGCCTTGCAGGACGGCCTGGGTGCCGAACAGGACCTTCTTCTCGCCCACGCTCTGGTAGTCGTAGACGTCGTAGTCGCCGTTCGAGCAGAAGCCCGGATAGTAGCCCGCGCCCTCGTTGCTGCAGCCGTAAGGGAAGGCGGTGAAGTCGTCGCGCTTGAACCAGTGCTTGTTCATCGCGATGCTGGCGCGCCAGTCGTCGCTCAGCCGGTATTCGAAGCGCAGGCCGGCGTTGCTGCTGTGGGTGTCGACCGGGCGCGCCCACGGCTGGTCGTTGAGCAGCATGGAGGGCGACACGCCGGTCGGCAGCGCCACGCCGCGGATCAGTTGGTAGCCGGGCGCCGTGAGCTGCGCCTTGTGCTGGGTGTCGAAGTCGAGCTGCAGCAGCGCGTCCGGCGTGATCTGCCAGTCGAAGGCGCCGGACACGAACTGGCGATTGCCGTCCGCGCCCTTGACGTAGGAGCGGATCTTTTCGTCGGCCGCGTTGATGCGGTAGCCGAAGCGGCGGTCCTCGAAGCGGCCGCCGAGGTCGATGGCGCCGTACAGCGTGCCGCGCTCGCTCACCTCGACCGTGGCCGAGCGCAATGGCGCGGAGGTCGGCCGTTTGGTCACGTAATTGACGATGCCGCCGGGCGCGGCCACGCCGGCCTGCAAGCCCGCCAGGCCCTTGAGGATCTCGATGCGTTCCTTGTTCTCGAGCGGGATCTGGGTGTCGGCCGGGATCGCGAAGCCGTCCTTGCGGTAGCTCGCCTCGTTGTCGAGGTTGAAGCCGCGGATCGAGAACTGTTCGGCATAGCCGACCGCGTTGTAGGAGTCGCTGACGCTGGCGTCGTACTTCATGGCGTCGGAGGTCAGGCGGATGCCGAGGTCCTGCATCTGCTGCTGGCTGATGACGCTGATCGACGCCGGCGTCTGCACCAGCGGCGCGTCGGCGAAGCCGCCGATCGCGGCGTGCTCGGCGGCCGGGCGGATGGCGCTGATCACCACTTCGGGCATGGCCTGCTGCGCGAACGCGCCGGCGGAGATCGCCTGGCCGATGGCGAAAGCGAGGAGGGAGGTCTTGAATGTTGGCGTAGTCATAATATGCTCGTTATCACGCAGCGGCGAGCGCTGCGTTGCTTATAGAAGCTGGAGCCAACGGGGGGAGGAGCAAACAAAGAAGAGAGGGACTTTGCGCTTTCCTTCGCTGGCATTATCCAGATCAGGTACGGAGGGTATCTCTCACCCGGAACGCGAATTCCAGGACCCCTAGCGAAGCGCCAGTGTAGCACGGACTTGCGAAATTTACAGCTTGGCGTCGGTACCGGCGCTTTCGCTATCGGCGTTATTAACATTTCCAACTTGTGGTTTTGCTAGTGTGCGCGGAGAATCCTTGATGGTTCCACCTTGCCGGCGTGCGCCGGCACCGTTTTCCTGCTTGAATATTTCATTGGGAGATACGCATGACCAAGCTTAAAGGCTCCAAAACCGAAGCGAACCTGAAGGCAGCCTTCGCCGGCGAATCGCAGGCGAACCGGCGCTACCTCTACTTCGCGAACAAGGCCGACGTCGAAGGCCAGAACGATGTGGCGGCGCTGTTCCGCTCCACCGCCGAAGGCGAGACCGGGCACGCCCACGGTCACCTCGAATATCTCGAAGCGGTGGGCGATCCGGCCACCGGCCTGCCGATCGGCAGCTCGCGCCTGAACCTGCAGGCGGCGGTCGCCGGCGAGACCCACGAGTACACCGATATGTACCCCGGCATGGCGCGCCAGGCGCGCGAGGAAGGCTTCGAGGAGATCGCCGACTGGTTCGAAACCCTGGCCAAGGCCGAGCGCTCGCACGCCAACCGCTACACCAAAGCGCTGAACGAACTGGCCGACTGACCGGCCGTTCCGTTCGCGCCTGTGCCGCGGGGCGATCCCGCGGCGCGGGCCTGCCCGCTCCGATCACAGGAAGGACGCCCATGGCCACCGAAGGCAACCTGCAAGCGCCGACCCGGCATCCGCTGGACTGGAAGAACGCGGATTTCTACAACCCGCATGCGCTCGAGACGGAACTCGAGCGGGTGTTCGACATCTGCCACGGCTGCCGCCGCTGCGTGTCCTTGTGCGCCGCTTTCCCGACCCTGTTCGACCTGGTCGACAACTCGAAGACCATGGAAGTCGACGGCGTCGACAAGAAGGATTTCTGGAAGGTGGTCGACCAGTGCTACCTGTGCGACATCTGTTACATGACCAAGTGCCCGTACACGCCGCCGCATCCGTGGAACGTGGACTTCCCGCACCTGATGCTGCGCGCCAAAGCGCTCAAGTTCCGCAACGGCGACGTCAAGGCGCGCGACAAATTCTTGTCGAATACCGATGGCCTGGGCAAGCTGGCCGGCATCCCGGTGGTGACCCAGACCGTCAACGCGGTCAACCGGACCAAGCTCGCGCGCGGCCTGATGGAGAAGACGCTGGGCGTCGACAAGGACGCCTGGCTGCCGGCGATGGCGTCCAAAAAATTCCGCCCCGGCGCCGCGCCGTCCAAGGCCCACCCGGTGCTGGACGGCGCACTCACGCCCGGCAAGGTGGCGGTGTACTCGACCTGCTACGTCAACTACAACGAGCCGGGCATCGGCCACGACCTGCTGGCGATCCTCGACCACAACCGGATTCCCTACGTGCTGGTGCAGAAGGAAGCCTGCTGCGGCATGCCCAGGCTGGAGCAGGGCGACCTGGAGGGCGTCGCCGCGAAAAAAGAGATCAATATGCCGCAGCTGGCGAAGCTGGCGCGCGAAGGCTACGCGATCCTGACCCCGGTGCCGTCCTGCACCCTGATGTACAAGCAGGAGCTGCCGCTGATGTTCCCCGAGTGCGCCGACACGCAGGCGGTCAAGGACGCGATGTGGGACCCGTTCGAATACTTCGTCGCGCGCCGCCGCGACGGCCTGCTGAACACCGATTTCAAGCAGGCCCTGGGCCAGGTCTCGTATCACGTCCCTTGCCACTCGCGGGTGCAGAACATCGGCAAGAAGACCGCCGAGATGCTGCAGCTGGTGCCCGGCACCACGCTCAACATCGTCGAGCGCTGTTCGGGCCACGCCGGCACCTACGGCGTGAAGAAGGAATTCCACGCGACCGCCATGAAGATCGGGAAGCCGGTGTTCAAGGCGATGTCCAACAACGGACCGCGCTACATCTCGTCGGACTGCCAGCTGGCCGGCCATCATATCGGCCAGGGCATGGACCAAGCCGGCCTCAACCAGGCCGAGCTCGCGCATCCGATGACGCTGCTGCGCAAGGCCTACGACATCTGAACGAGGACGCCATGATAAGCAAAGATAGCCTGTTGACGCTGGAAGCCTACGCCAAGGCGCGCCCGCAGCTGCGGGCGGAAGTCATCGCCCACAAGAAGCGCCGGCTGGTCCGGCTGGGCGAGCACGTGTCGCTGCTGTTCGAGGACGAGAAGACCCTGCGCTACCAGGTGCAGGAGATGCTGCGCATCGAAAAAATCTTCGAGGAAGAGGGCATCCTGGCCGAGATCGAGGTGTACAACGCGCTGGTCCCGGACGGCAGCAACTTCAAGGCCACCATGCTGATCGAATACGGGAACGAGGCCGAGCGGCGCGCCGCGCTGGCCAGGTTGATCGGCATCGAAGACCGGCTGTTCATCCAGGTCGAGGGCCAGCCGCGCGTGTATGCGATCGCCGACGAAGACCTCGAACGCGAGAACGAGGAGAAGACTTCGGCCGTGCATTTCGTGCGCTTCGAACTAAGCCCGGCGATGAAGGCCACGCTCAAGGGCGGCGCCCAGATGATGATCGGCTGCGACCATTCCAACTACCCGGCGCATGTCGAGGAACTGCCGCAGGATACGCTGGCGGCGCTGCTGGCCGACCTGGATTAGCCTCGGGCCTCGGCCGGCGCGCAGGCCGGCACGAACTGCTGCTGCGGCGCCGGCGCGGCGCGCAAGCTGCCTTCGATGCGCAGGCGCGCGGCGTCGCCGATTTCGCGCCAGTGCGCGCGCCGCTTGGCCGCGCGCTTGCGGTGTTTGGCGGCCATCTCCGTCAAGGGCTTGAGGTAAAACGGCAGCGCGATCAGGTAGCCGTGGCGCGCCGTCTCGACCCCGCCCAGCAGCTTCCAGAAGCCGTCGTAGGCGTTCGCGAAATGCTTGACCGAGGCCGGATCGTAGGCCACGTGGGCCGCGCTCTTGATGCCGACCACCTGCGTCATGCCGAGCGCCAGCGCGATGCCCTGCATGGCGGCGAAGCAGAAGAAGCTCGGCGAGTTGTGCGGGAAGGCCGCCTCGAAGGCCGCGAAGGCGTCGTCCGAATCGGTCCAGCGGCCCTGGTTACGCGCCAGGAAGGGCACGACCGCGCGCGGCAGGCCGGCCACCCGGCCTTCGATCCAGCTGAAACTAAGGCGGTGCAGGCATTTGCCGTCGGCGAAAAAAGTAATGATCAAATCGCCCTCGGCATTCATGCGCGAGCCCATCGCCAGCATGATGCGGAAGTCGTGTTCGCCGGCGCCGCGCTGCCACAGCACCAGCCCGCCGGCGAGGTAGACCGCGTGCTTGTAGGCGCTGTTGAAGGTCGCCTCCTCGAAGCGGTAGTGGGCCAGCACGCAGGCGATGCGGTCGCGCGCGGCCAAGCCCTTGACCAGGTAGTCGCGATGGCTGAGGTGGTGGAACAGGTCGTCGTTGGATGGCAAGGCGACGTAGCGGCGGACCACGTCGAGCCGGCACAGCGCGCGGTGCGCGCGGTAGTGGGCCAGCACGCGCAGGCTGCGCGCGATGCACAGCAACCAGGAGGACAGCTTGTATTGGCGGCGGCGGGCGCGCCAGTGCTTGGTCAGGTGAGCCAGTATCATCGCGCGTTCCGTTCGGCGGCAAGAGGAGCAGGAGGGGCACCTGCATCTTGTCGTACCTAAGGGAAACGAACGGTGATACTGCTCAAATAATCGGAGGGAGTTTTATTTCTCCGCCACGGTCTTCATGGCGGCCAGGCCTTTTTCGAAGTCCTTGCCGATCATCGCATCCATGCTCACGAACACGGTCATGAGCTTCGAGATGAAGGGCATCGGGCCGCTCATGGTCCAGCTCACGGTGGTGCTGTCGCCTTGCGGGGTCAGCACGAATTCGGTCGTGTTGTGGGATTCGAAAGGCTTCAGGAAGTCGAGCTTGATGGCGACCTTGGACGGGTCCTGGCCGGTGACTTCCATGCGGCCCGCGCCGACGTCGCCGTTGCCCTGCCAGGCGTAGACGGCGCCCGGGCCGCTGGGCGCGCCGCTGAAGGTGCGCTGCATCGTCGGATCGAGATGCTCCCATGGCGACCAGTTGCCCCATTGGTGGAAGTCGGCGATCAGCGGGGCGATCCTGGCGGGCGGCGCCTTGATCGCGATCTCGCGCCGGACGGCGAAGCTGTCCGGCTTCATGGCGGCCAGGCCGAGGATGACGAGCAGGATCGCGACGACGGCGAGCGCAATTTTCTTGATCATGTTTCCCTCTATGTGTTGTCGGTTTTTGGGAGACTGCTGGAAGCGCAAGACTAGCACGATTGTATAGGCCAGTTGTCAAAAATGGCAGGGAGGCGACGTCGCGCGGCTGTTCCCAGTGGCTTAGCTATATATGAACGGGAACGTTGAGGATCTATTTGCAAATAAATGATTCGATTCCCGCTAAAGCGCCCGAGCGCTCGGTCTTCTGGGTAAGCCGACAACTCGATACCGTATCGGGCAAACGTTTGGTCAGTAGCGTCATCGAGTTTCGGTATGCGCACGCCACCCAATAGCCGCGACCGGGTTCCGCTGGCGGTAAGAGCCACGTGTCGACGATTCGCCCTTGCGCCTGAGTCGTCTTGGCGGGGGCCAAACTTGCCATCTCGCTTGGATGGCCATCGAAGAGGCGTATCGACTCCACGTAATAGTCGATTTTTCCTTTGTCCGCGGTGAATTCCCATGACGGGTAGTCTGCCCTCGCCACCTCCTCAAGCGCAATTCGGTCGGGGCATTGGATCTCAAGCGGCGCTGCACTTGCCACTGAAGATGTTAGCATTGCAATCGCGGCGAAAAAACGAATAGGCAGGTGCATGATCGCTCTATTCGATGACAAAAAAGCACTGCGCGCAGTCGCTTCTGGGGAAATCAGTCCGCTTGGCTCGGACGTTCCACGCAAGATGCCGCCGATTTTTGCGTCGAGCACCGACTCGCCTTGCGTCCATGAAGTGGTATGCGGTGCCCCGGCCGCTTGCCGAACAAATTCCACGCACTCAGCGGCGCCTGCCGCATTGACGAATTGCCCTTCTGCGAGCACGTCCGATTCTCGTTTTTGCAATTTGTACGCCATGACTTCTCCGAAAAAATGATGGTCCGAATTCCATACTCGCGTACGCACTCAGGTCTCGTTTTGTTCGGCGGCAACTTACTGTTGGATTACGATTCACCGCCGGGGTGGTGTAGGAGATAGCCGCGTCGATGTATGATCCGTAATTCCTCCTTGACCATAGGTCCATCAATGCGCAAATTAGTCCTTCCGATCTTCCTGGCTGCGGCATTCGGCAGCGCGGCGGCACAACCGGCCTGGCAGGCCGAGACCAGCGGCACCAGCGCGGAGCTGCGCGGCCTGTCGGTCGTGAGTCCGACGGTGGCGTGGGCCAGCGGCGCCAAAGGCACCGTGCTGCGCACCATCGACGGCGCGCGCTGGCAGGTGTTCGCCGTGCCGGACGCCGCCACGCTCGACTTCCGCGACATCCACGCAATCGACGCGAACACCGCGCTGGTGATGAGCGCCGGTCCCGGCGCCGCCTCGCGCATCTACCGCACCACCGACGGCGGCGCATCGTGGCGGCTGATGACCACCAATGCCTTCGCCGACGGCTTCTGGGATGCGATGGCGTTCTGGGATGCGGACAACGGCATCCTGTTCGGCGATCCGGTGAAGGGCCGCTTCCAGGTGTACGTGACGGCCGACGGCGGCGCCAGCTGGCGTCCGGCCGGCGACGCCGGTCTCGCGGCGCAGGCCGACGAAGGCGCGTTCGCCGCCAGCGGCACCTGCCTGAGCGTGGCAGGTAGCCGCGACGCGTGGATCGCGACCGGCGGCGCGCAGACGCCGCGCGTGCTGCATTCGTCCGACCGCGGCGCGACGTGGCAGGCGGCGCCGTTGCCGATTCCGGCCGGTGCGCCGGGCAAGGGCGCGTTCTCGGTGGCCTTCCCGAACCCGCGCGAAGGCATGGTGGTCGGCGGCGACTACAAGGAGCCGGCGCTGGCAAGCCTCAATGGCGCGCGCTCCGAAGACGGCGGTGCCACCTGGACGCCGGCCGCGGTCACGCCCAGCGGCTACATGTCGGTGGTGGTGCCGGTGCCCGGTGCGCCGCGCAGCTACGTGGCGGCGGGTCTCGCCGGTTCGGGGTATTCTGTGGACGGCGGCAAGCGCTGGACCGCGCTCGATCGCATCCCGATGAACACCGTCGGCTTCGCGACGCCGACGGTGGGCTGGGCGGTCGGTCCCAAGGGCCTGCTGATGAAGTACGCCGGGCCGGCGCTGTCGGCCGACGCAACGGCGAGGTGACATCATGAAGCTCAAGCACATGGACCTGCCGGTCCCCGACGTCGCCGCGGCGGCCTGGCGGGAGTAGCGCATGGATGCTCCCTACGCACTGTATTACTGGCCGACGATCCAGGGCCGCGGCGAATTTGTCCGGCTGGCGCTGGAGGAAGCGGGCGCCGCCTACGTCGACGTGGCGCGCGAGAAGCAGGGCATGCGGGCCATGCTCGCGCTGCTCGACGCGCCCGGCCATCCCTCGTTCGCGCCGCCTTTCCTCAAGGCCGGCGCGCTGACGATCGGGCAGACCGCCAACATCCTGCTGTTCCTCGGCGCGCGCCACGGCCTGGCGCCGCGCGCCGAGGCGGGCCGCTTGTGGACCCACCAGCTGCAGCTGACCATCGCCGACCTGGTCAACGAGGTGCATGACAGCCATCATCCGGTGGCGCCCTCGCTGTACTACGAAGACCAGAAAAAGGAAGCGAGGCGGCGCGCCGCCGACTTCATCGCGCACCGCATCCCCAAGTTTTTCGACTACTTCGAGCGCGTGTTGCGCGAGCCCGCGCGGCGCGGCGGCTTCCTGTCCGGCAGCCGGCTGACCTACGTGGACCTGTCGATGTTCCAGCTGATCGAAGGCTTGCGCTACGCCTTCCCGAAGGCGATGGCGCGCATCGAACCGGGCTATCCCGGCCTGGTGGAGCTGCACGACCGGGTCGCGCTGCGCCCGCATATCGCGGCCTACCTGGCATCCCGGCGCCGCATCCCGTTCAATCAGGAAGGCATCTTCCGCCACTATCCCGAGCTCGACGCGTAGCGCCGGTCAGTGCGCGGCGAGCGTGCCTGAGCTGTGGTGGACGACGTGCGGGATGCCGTCGCGTCGGTCCAGCCAGCCGGCCAGGGTGGTGAGGCCGAGCGCGCCGACCACCACCAGCGCGCCCACCCATGGCGTCGCCATCAGTCCAAGATGGGTGACGATCAAACCGCCGCCGGCCGCGCCGAGCGCGATGCCGACGTTGAAGGCCGCGATGTTCAGGCCCGAGGCCACGTCCACCGCCCGCGGCGCGTCGCGCTCGGCGCGCTGTACCACATACACCTGCAGGCCAGGCACGTTGCCGAAGGCGACCGCGCCCCAGGCCAGCACGGTGGCCAGCACCAGCCATGCGTGCGGCGCGGTAAAGGTCAGGACCAGCAGCACCGCGGCGAGCAAGCCAAACACGATTTGCAGCGCGCGGATCGGGCCCTTGCGGTCGGCCAGCTTGCCGCCCCAGATATTCCCGATCGTGACCGACACGCCGTACACCAGCATCACCAGGCCGACGCTCGACGCCGAGAAGCCGGACACTTGCTGCAGGATGGGTGCGAGGTAGGTGAAGGCGATGAAGCTGCCGCCGTAACCGAGCGTGGTGATGGCGTAGACCAGCAGCAGGCGCGGCTTCTTCAGCACGGCGAGCTGCGTCATCAGGCCGGCCGGTTTGGCGCCCGCGATATCGTGCGGCACCAGGATCCAGCTGCCGGCCACCGCGATCGCGCCCAGCAGCGACACGGCCAGGAAGGTCGATTGCCAGCCGAAGCTCTGGCCGATCCAGGTCCCGAGCGGTACGCCGGTGACCAACGCCACGGTCAGGCCGGTGAACATCAGCGCGATCGCGCTGGCGGCTTTCTCCTTCGGCACCAGGCTGGTGGCGATGGTGGAGCCGATCGAAAAGAAGACGCCGTGCGCGAGCCCGGTCAGGACCCGCGCGGCCATCAGCGTGCCATAGCCCGGCGCCATCCACGCCAGCAGGTTCCCGATGGTGAACAGGGCCATCAACGCAAGCAGTAGCCGCTTGCGCGGCACGCGGCCGGTGAGGGCGGTCAGCACTGGTGCGCCGACGGCGACGCCGAGCGCGTACAGGCTGACCAGCAGGCCGGCCGAGGGCACCGACACGCCGAGGCTGGAGGCGATGGTGGGGATCAGGCCGACGATGACGAATTCGGTGGTCCCGATGGCGAAAGCACTGAGTGTCAGCGCCCAAAGTGCGAGTGGCATGCGATTCTCCTGCTGATGCGGTGGATGGGGTGTGCGATGCCTGGCAGTGTGCGGGCGTCGTCCGCAAAGAAAAATCCCCTGCCGTACAATAGACTTTTGATTCGGAGTCACGAATGCTGCATGTCGATGCGCTGATTGCCTTCGCCACGGTGATCGATACCGGCTCGTTTTCGGCCGCGGCCGAACGGCTGGGGCAGACGCCATCGGGCGTGAGCCGCACGATCGCGCGCCTCGAAGCCCAGCTCGGGATGACGCTGATCCACCGGACCACGCGCCGCCTCGACCTGACCGAGGAGGGCGACTGGCTGCTGGGGCGCGCGCGCCAGGTGCTGGCCGACCTCGAAGACACCGAGGCGCAGCTGGCCGCGCGCCGTTCGCAGCCATCGGGCCTGGTGCGGGTGAATGCGTCGACGCCGGCGCTGGACCACATGCTGGCGCCGCTGGTGGCCGACTTCCTCGACGCCTATCCGCTGGTGAAGCTGGAGATGGTCAGCGGCGAGACCGTGGTCGACCTGATCGAAGAGCGCGCCGACCTGGCGATCCGCATCGGACCGCTGGCCGACTCCACGCTCAATGCGCGGCGGCTTGGCGGCAGCCCCTTGCGGCTGCTGGCGTCGCCCGCCTATTTGCGCAAGCACGGCGTGCCGGCGCGCTGCAGCGATCTGGCCCACCACCGGCTGCTTGGCTTCACGATGCCGGCCTCGCTGAACATCTGGCCGCTGATGCACGACGGTAGCGAGGGCATGCCGGTCACGCCGGCGGTGCTGGCCTCGAGCGGCAGCACCCTGCGCCAGCTGGCCTTGTCGGGCGCCGGCATCGTGTCCCTGTCCGACTTCCTGACCGGCGCCGACCTCGCGGCGGGCACCCTGGTGCCGGTGCTCGAAGCGGTGACGCTGCCGTGGTCGCAGCCGGTATGGGCGGTGTTCTACAAACAGGGCGCGCTGGCGCCGCGGGTGGCGGCGCTGGTCGACTTTCTCGCGCAGCGGCTGGCGTCGGACCGCGTCCTCGATGTGTAAGTACGCGAAAATAAGCTGATTTATTGTTGGCTTTTCGGTACGATCATGCGGCGTCGCCCCCCATCCCAATCCGACCCGAGAGAACCCATGACCATCCGCCGCGAATTCCTGATCAAAGCTCCGATCGGCCTGCTGGCCGTCGCCACCGCAAGCCGCGCCGAGCAGACCCCGACCGCCACGCCCACGCCCGGCGCGCCGCCCACTTTCGGCGCCGCGCCGGCGGTCGGTCCCGAGGTCTCGCCGGCCACCTTCGCCGAGGCCGAGAAGCTGGTGCAGTGGACCATGACGCCGGCCCAGCGCGCGATGGCGGCCAACAGCTGGCGCGTGTCGATGGCCTCGATGCAGGAACGCCGCACCGGTCCGCGCAAGCTGGCGCTGGAGGACGCGGCGCAGCCGGCCAGCCAATGGAATCCGGTGCTGCCCGGCGCCAAGGCCGGCCCGGCGCACGATCGCTTCGTGCGCAGCAAGGGCGGCGCTGGCGCGCTGCCCACGCGCGATGAAGACATCGCGTTCGCGCCGGTCAGCAAACTCTCGCGCTGGATCGAAACGCGGGCGCTCAGCTCCGAGCGGCTGACCCGGATTTATATCGCGCGCATCAAGCGCTTCGATCCAAAGCTGCGCTGCGTGATCACGCTGACCGAGGAACATGCGCTGGCGCGCGCCAGGCAGGCCGACCGCGAGATCGCGGCCGGCACATACCGCGGGCCGCTGCACGGCATTCCCTACGGCGTGAAGGATTTGCTCGACACCGCCGGCATCGCCACCACTTGGGGCGCCGAGCCGTTCCGCGACCGCGTGCCGAAGGCCGATGCGACGGTGGTCGCGCGGCTCGACGCGGCCGGCGCGGTGCTGATCGCGAAACTGAGCCTGGGCGCGCTGGCGCTCAACGACATCTGGTTCGGCGGCCAGACCATGAATCCGTGGCTGCTGGAAGAGGGCGCCTCGGGCTCCAGCGCGGGACCGGGCGCGGCCACCGCGGCGGGACTGGTCGGCTTCGCGATCGGCAGCGAGACCGGCGGCAGCATCGTCAGCCCGGCGATGCGCTGCGGGGTCACCGGCTTGCGGCCGACCTACGGCCGGGTGCCGCGCACCGGCGCCATGACGCTGTGCTGGTCGCTCGACAAACTGGGCCCGATGACGCGCAGCGTGGAAGACGCGATGCTGGTGCTCAAAGCGATCGGCGGGCCGGATCACGCCGACCTGGCCGCGGTGCCGTGCAAGCTCGATTTCGACGCCAACGCGCCGGTGCGCGGGCTGAAGGTCGGCTACTTTGCGGACTGGATGAAGGAAGCGCCGGCCACCGACGTCGACCGCGCCGCGCTGGAGGCGGCCAAGGCGCTCGGCATGGTGCCGGTGCCGGTGACGCTGCCCGACTGGCCCTACCAGACGCTCAACACGATCCTGTTCGCCGAGGGCGCGGCCGCGTTCGAAGCGATCACGCTGGACGGGCGCATCGACCAGCTCAAGGTGCAGGTGCCGGACGCATGGCCGAATTTGTTCCGCGAGGCGCGCTTTCTGTCGGCGGTGGATTTCGTGCAGGCCGACCGCATGCGGCGCAAGGTGGCGCAGGAGATGGCGCGCATCTTCGGCGAGGTCGACCTGCTGCTGGTGCCCTCGCTGCGCGACGAGATGCTGACCATCTCTAACTTCACCGGCCATCCCTCGCTGACCCTGCGTACCGGTTCGGTCGAGGTGGCCGAGGCACGCAGCGACTGGGCGCCCGACCCGGCCCATCCGCTGCCGAAGTTCGCGCCGCCGCGCCGGGTGCCGCATGGCGTGACGCTGATCGGCCGCCTGTTCGACGAAGGCACGATCGCGCGTGCCGGCCTGGCCTTGGAACATAAGGCGCAGGTCGCGGGCGAGCGCCCGCCGGGATTCGGCGACGCATGATGAGCCGTGCCGCGCACGTCCGCCTGATGGCGGAGTACAACGCCTGGATGAACGCCAGGCTGCTGGAAGGCGCGGCGCGGCTGCCGGCCGGCGCGGTGGCCGCCGACAAGGGCGCGTTCTTCGGCTCGGTGCTGGGGACGCTCAACCACCTCGTCAATGCCGACACCATCTGGCTCAAGCGCTTCGCCGCGCATCCGGCGCGCCAGGCCGCGCTCGATCCGCTGCGGACGATGGCGATGCCGGCCGGGCTGGCGGCGCAGCCGTTTGCCGAGCTGGCGCCGCTGGCCGCGCACCGGCGCTGGCTGGACCGCGTGATCGTCGCCTGGGCCGGCGCGCTGGAAGAGGGCGAGCTCGACCACATCCTGCACCACGCCAACACCAAGGGCGAGCAGTTCGAGCGCCACTACTTCAGCCTGATCATGCATTTCTTCAACCACCAGACCCACCACCGCGGCCAGGTCACGACCTTGCTGTCGCAAGAAGGCATCGACATCGGCAGCACCGACCTGCTGACCCTGATCCCCAGCGATAAATAGAATAAATAGGGTCAGAGTCGAATTTAATAGGGTCAGAGTCGAATTAATTCATGATTCTCGAATTAATTCGACTCTGACCCTATTAAATTCGACTCTGACCCTATTTATTCGCAAACTTTCCATGGAGTATTTATATTTTGTCAAAGGCAGATTTAAATTGCTGTAGGTAAATTTATCCTTGCCAATTGACAATAGTCCAATAAATAGAGGCACAAAAGGATGCCTTCTCGACACTTTAAGTTGGTTGCGGATGCTGATAATGATTACAAGACATACCGTCATCCCATCATCATTGAAGGAGCAGGGCCATGGACCAGGTCGCACCTATCGTTGCACCACAGCGCCGCGCGGCGCCCGCCGCCGGGCAGGCGCTGGATGTCGAGCGCCTGCCGTTCACCATTCGCCGCGTGCGCAGCGACGAAGACCTGTGGAAAGCCGTGCGCATCCGCCACGCCGCCTACGCCCGCCACGTGCCGGAGTTCGCCGCCACCCTGGCCGCGCCCGAAGCGGCCGACTATGACGCCGACGTGGTGGTCTTGCTGGCCGAATCGAAACTGGACGGCTCGCCGCTCGGCAGCGCGCGCATCCAGACCAATCTGCACCGCCCGCTCGGGGTCGAAGCCTCGGTCGAGCTGCCGGCCTGGCTGCAGGGCCGCCGCCTGGCCGAAGTGACCCGCCTCGGCATCGACGAGGGCCGCATCGGCCGCGTGGTCAAGATCGCGCTGATCAAGGCCTGCTTCGAATTCTGCGAACTCAACAAGATCGACTGGGCCGTCGTCACCGGCCGCAGCCCGATCGACCGCCAGTACGAGCAACTGCTGTTCGCCGACGTGTTCGCGGACAAGGCCCCGGTCCCGCTGCGCCACGTCGGCAATATCCCGCATCGCGTGATGGCCTTCGAAATCGCCACCGGCCAGACGCGCTGGCAGCAAGCCGGCCATCCGCTGCTCAAGTTTTTCCGGTTTACTGATCATCCCGACATTAATGTTGGCAAAAAACCTAGCCCGCGCGGCAAGGGTTTGCTGGCTGCGCGCCGGGTGTCGGTACGAGCGGCGAGCGTGCTGACCACACTGGAATCGGCCTGACATAAAAATATTGCATGACGGCATCACAACTACGTTGTATCCTTGAGGATTAAGACCACCATTCCGTTCGAGCGGGGTGGCGGCCGTTTTGTTCCGCAGGTAGATATTCGCTGATGCCAAACCCGATCTTCTCGTTGCGCAAACCGATTCCATTGCTGGTGCACCGTGCGGTGGAGGCGGTGCTGCACCTGTTCGCCTTCTATTTCGTACCGCTGGTGATCGGCGTGGTATCGATCCTCGCGCTGGCGTTCTGGGGCAACCATTACGCGGCCGGCGGCGACCAGCCGCTCGAGCTGCGGGTGCTGGCGGAAGGCCGCAATCCCCTCACGCCGGCGGACGCAGTTGCGAAACTGCAACAGAAATTCCCGGTCGATGCCTACGATACCCATTTGTCCGAAGCGCCGCTGTGGTTCAGCTTCAGCACCCATGGCGCGCCGGGGGAGGCCGACCTGGTCGAATTCCCCTCGCGCCACGCGGTCGACATCGCCTGCTGGGATCCGGCCTCGCTGCAGGCGCTGGGCAAGGCCTCGCGCGACCTGGCGGAAGGGGCGCTGGCGCCGATCAAGTCCGGCTTCGCCCTCAAGCTGAAGCGCACGCCGGCCGAGGTGGTGTGCCGCGGCAGCTTCGTCGGCCCGGCCCGCCTCTCCGCCCTGCAATGGCCGGCCGAGCAGATGACCCTGTCGGTCCAGCAATTCCACCGCAAGTCGGGCTTGCTCGACGGCGGCATGATCGTGTTGACCCTGTTCGTGCTGATCACCGCCCTGATCAACCGCCAGAAACTGTATGTGCTGTTCGCCGGCTGGCTGATCCTGAACCTGCGCGCCGGCGCGCTGTCGGCCGGCTGGGACACCCAATGGCTGGGCCAGGTGGTGCCCGAGAACTGGCTGCTGCTGAGCCGCTCGCTGACCCTGACCGTGTATGCGATCCTGACCCTGACCTTGTTCATCACCCTGTTCCGCGAAGACCTCGCCAAGTCGCGCTACGAGACCGCGCTGAAGGCGACCCAGTGGCTGTGCCCGCCGCTGCTGGCGGCCGCGATCTTCCTGCCCTACGGCACCTTCCTGCCCGTGCTGTGGGTCGTCACCGGGATCGGCCTGGTGCCGACCACGCTCGGCCTGGTCAGCATCATGTTCAAGTCGCACACCCGGGTCGCGTTCTGGTTCGCGGCCTCGTTCGCCGTCACCTTCCTGGCGGGCATGGCCGAAGTCGTGTCGGCCGCGCTCGGCATCCGCGAACTGGTCGGCGTGGTCAACAGCGTGACCGCGGCGCTGGCCTCGAGCCTGCTGGCGGCGCTGGCCGTGGCCGAACAGATGCGTCTCGAAACCGAGCGCCGCATCGAAGCCCAGGCCGAACTCGAACACGCCTACGAGGCGATGCCGGTGGGCTTGTTCACGCTCGACGTCTACGGCCATTTCCTGAGCGCCAATCCGGCCCTGCGCAAGATGCTCGACGAGACCCGCATCGTGCCCGGCCGTACCAAGTGGAAGCAGTTCTTCCCCGAAGGCGTGTGGAGCCAGTTGCACGACATGGTGCACGGCGGCACCGACGCCGAGCTCGACATCCGCAACCGCGAGGGCACGCGCTGCTTCCTGGTGCGCGCGACCCTGGCGCGCGGCAAGATCGAAGGCGTGCTGCAAGACACCACCGAAAAGACCAAGGCCACCGAGCAGCTGCACTTCATGGCGAATAACGATCCGCTGACCAAGGTCTTCAACCGGCGCGGCATCGAGCGCATGTTCGAGACCGCGACCGGCCCGCTGTCGCCGCGCAGGCCGCTGACCCTGGCCTACCTCGACCTCGACCGCTTCAAGCTGATCAACGACCTGTTCGGCCACACCGCGGGCGACGAAGTGCTCAAGCAGGTGTGCGAGCGGATGGCGATGATGCTGGCCGGCGGCCAGCAGATCGGCCGCGTGGGCGGCGATGAATTCGTGATCGTGATGCCGGACACCGCGATCCCGCTGGCCTCGCTGATCTGCCGCGGCATCGTCGACCGCATCGGCAACACGCCGTACCGGGTCGGCGACAAGGCCTTCCACGTGCGCGGCTCGATCGGCCTGATCGAAGTCAGCCCCGGCATGCAGATGAAGGACGCGGTGTCGACCGCCGACCGCGCCTGCCGCGAAGCCAAGGGCGGCCTGAACGCCGGGCTGGTGGTCTACGAGCGCGACGCCTCGGCCTTCCACGAGCGCGAGGCCGAGCTGTCGCTGGTCGCGCGCCTGTCGGCGCCCAACGCGACCGAGGGCATGTTCCTCGAGATGCAGCCGATCATGTCGCTGAAGAACCCGCACGACTCGCTGAACTTCGAAGTGCTGCTGCGCATGCACGCCAGCGACGGCAGCGTGATCCCGGCCGGGCCGATCATCGCCGCCGCCGAAAAGAGCGGCCGCGCCGGCGTCATCGACCGCTGGGTGCTGGCCACCACGCTGGCGTGGATCAACAAGAACGCCTCGCGCCTGCCCAACACCCAGTTCGTCTGCATGAACTTGAGCGGCGCCTCGCTCAACGACGAACGCTTCGTGCAGGACACCATCGACATCCTCGGCAAGCACGTGCACGTGGCCAGCCGCCTGTGCATGGAGATCACCGAAAGCGTGGCCCTGCACGACCTCGACAATACCCGCCGCTTCATCGACCAGGTGCGCAACTTCGGCGTCAAGGTCGCGCTCGACGATTTCGGCGCCGGCTACACCTCGTTCTCCTACCTCAAGGAATTGCCGGCCGACGTGCTCAAGATCGACGGCAACTTCATCGTCAACATCAATGCGCATCCGGCCAATGTGGCCATCGTGGAGGCGATCGTCAACCTGGCCGTGAACCTGGGCATGAAGACCATCGCGGAATGGGCCGAAGACGCGGCCACCGTGCGCACCCTGGTCGAGATCGGCGTCGATTACGTGCAGGGCTATGCGGTGGCGCGCTCGCGCGAGCCCGACCATATGTTGAGCGCGGCCTCATCGGCCAGCTTCATCGAGGACGAACAGCTGGCGCTGCTCGTCCGCACGCTGGGCGCGCCGGCGAATACGCCCGAGGCGGTCGAGGTGGCCTCGCGCCTGGCCGACCTGCACTAATTCAAGCCGGCGAGGTGCGCATGGCGCGCCGAATTGTCCAGCAGCATGGCGGCGCGCGCCGCCTTCAGCGTGAGCACGTCGCGCGCCAGCATGCGCTCCGGGCCGGCTTTCTTGACCAGGGTGGCGGCACGCGGCGCCGAGGGCGGGGCGATCACGCGCTCGCTGGTGACGATGTGGGTCACGGCCAGCGGATGCTCGCCGTCCGCGCTCGCCGGCGTCGCGTTGCCGGGCACCAGCAGGGTTTGGCTGCCCTCGCGGCAGGGCTCATCGGTCAGCGTGACGTGGCCGGCCGCATCGGTGCACTTGACGATGTCCGGACCGGCGAACGCAGCCGAGGCTGCCATCCATGCTGCGAGTAAATAGGCGTGGCGGAAACTGTGGGACCTCATGATCGTGCTCCTGTGGGCGATGAAGCGATTCTCCGCCTCATCGCGCGCACGATCTGTTCGTTGCCACACGCTGTCACCGCCAGCGCCTTGCCGCTTTAGTTGCGGTTCGGATTGTTGGGATGGTTGTCCACCCGGTTCGGCACGCCGTCGCCGTCGCGGTCGCCGTGCACCCAGTTGCCGCGCGCCATTTGCCATTGCCCGTCGCGCTGTTCCCAGGTGGGCTGGTGATACACATAGCCGGGCCGTTCGCGCAGCCAGCTGCCCTTGACCCACACGTGATGCTTGTTGCGCCAGTCCCAATAACCGGGCACCCACACGTAGCCGCGGCGCGGCGGCGGGGTGCGTTCGGCGCGTAGCGGCGGCGGGGCTTCGCGCACCACCACCACGGCGGCGCTCGAAGGAACGGTCACGCTACCGAGCGAACCGGCCAGCATGGCGGCGATCAGTAATTTTTTCATCATGATGGAACTCCTTGGTAAGGTTGTTGTGTTCCCGTTATAAGCTGTTCGTCGCGCAATGTCTGTGCGGTGCCGCTCGCTCTGCGGTAACAAACTGTATCGGCCGGGCTGGCGTTGACATTCAGGCATGTCGGGGACATAGTCTTGCCATGGCCCCGGCTCCCCAATATGCAGTGATCGTCGTCGGCAGCGGTTTTGGCGGCCTGTGCATGGGCGTGCGCCTGAAACAGGCCGGCATCGACAACTTCCTGATCCTCGAAAAGGACAGCGAATACGGCGGCACCTGGTGGGCCAACCGCTATCCCGGCTGCGCGGTGGACGTGCCCTGCCACCTCTATTCATTCTCGTTCGCCCCCAAGCCGGACTGGTCGCGCCGCTACGCGCCGCAGCAAGAGCTGCTGGCCTATACCCGCTCGGTGGTGCGTGCGTTCGGCCTGCAGTCGCATCTGCGGCTCGGCTGCGCGCTGCTCGGCGCGCAATTCGACGAGGAGGGCGGCTACTGGACCCTGCAGACCAGCGGCGGCGCGCTGACTGCGCGTTCGCTGGTCAGTTGCACCGGCGCCCTGAGCCGCCCGGCGCTGCCGCCGATCGAGGGCATCGGCAGCTTCACCGGCCCGATGTTCCACTCCAGCCGGTGGGACCACGCGCTGGACTTGCGCGGCAAGCGCGTGGCGGTGATCGGCACCGGCGCCAGCGCGATCCAGTTCGTGCCCGAAATCGCGCCGCTGGCCGCGCAGCTCGACGTCTACCAGCGCAGCGCGCCGTGGATACTGCCGCGCCCGGACCGCGCCATCGGCCGCGCCGAGCGCCGCCTGCTGGCGCGCGTGCCCGGCTTGCAGCGCCTGTGGCGCGCGCTGGACTACCTGCGCCACGAGCTGCGCGCGATACCGATGGTGTACGCGCCGCGCATGCTGGCCGTGGGCGAGTGGATGGCGCGCCGCCACCTCGCGCGCCAGGTCGGCGACCCGCGGCTGCGCGCCGCGCTCACGCCCGACTACGCGCTGGGCTGCAAGCGCATCCTGCTGACCAACACCTGGTATCCGGCGCTGTGCCGGCCCAACGTGACGTTGCTCACCGGCGCCATCCGCGCGATCGGCGCGCGCGGCATCGTCACCGCACAAGGCGAGGAGCGCGCGGTCGACGTGATCGTGTTCGGCACCGGCTTCGACGTCGAGCACACGATGGGCGCGATCGACCTGCGTGGGCGCGGCGGCCTGAGCCTGCACGCCACCAGCGACGGCGCACTCGAAGCCTACAAGGGCTGCACGCTGGCCGGCTTCCCCAACTTTTTCATGATCGCGGGACCGAACACGGGGCTGGGCCACAACTCGATGATCTACATGATCGAATCGGGCGTGGCGTATGTGATGGGCGCGCTGCAGGCCATGCGCGCAGGCGGCCTGCGCTCGCTGGAGGTGAAGCCGGAAGCGCAGGCAGCCTACAATGCGCGCCTCCAGCGGCGCCTGCGCGGCACCGTGTGGAGCACCGGCTGCCGCAGCTGGTACCTTGACCACACGGGCCGCAACCGCGTGCTGTGGCCGGGCTTCAGCTTTGTCTACCGCTGGCTGACGCGGCGCTTCGACGTCGGCAATTACACCGTGAAGCCGTAGTGCAGGGCTGGCGTCAGGCGACCAGCTTGGCGAAGCGCGACAGGTCCACGTTGCCGCCGCTGATCAGGATCCCGACCTTCTTGCCGGCCAGCGGCAGGGCGCCATGCAGCGCGGCGGCCGCGCCCAGGCAGCCGGTCGGTTCGACCACCATCTTCATGCGCTCGGCGAAGAACTTCATGGTCTCGACCAGCTGCGCGTCCGACACCGTGACGATGTCGTCCACCAGCCGCTTGATGACCGCGAAATTGTGATCGCCCAGATGGGTGACCATCGCGCCGTCGGCGATCGTGTCGGGCACGCCGATGTGCACCACCTCGCCCTTGCGCAGCGATTGCTGGCCGTCGTTGCCGGCCTCCGGCTCGACCCCGATCACCTTGCACGCCGGGCTCAGCGTCGAGGCGGCCAGCGCGGAGCCGGCCAGCAGCCCGCCGCCGCCCAGGCACACCAGCAGCACGTCGAGCGGGCCGACTTCTTCGAACAGTTCCTTGGCGGCCGTGCCCTGGCCGCAGATCACGTCCGGATGGTCGTAGGGCGGGATCAGGGTCATGCCGCGTTCCTGCGCGAGGCGGCGCCCGATCTCTTCGCGGTTTTCCTTGTAGCGATCGTAGAAGATCACCTCGCCGCCATAGCCCTTGGTGGCCGCGACCTTCAGCGCCGGCGCATCGTGCGGCATGATGATGGCCGACTTGATGCCCACCAGGCTGGCCGACAGAGCGATCGCCTGCGCGTGGTTACCCGACGAGAAGGTCAGCACGCCGGCGCGGCGCTGCGCCTCGCTGAAGCGCGCGATCGCGTTGTAGGCGCCGCGGAATTTGAAGGCGCCCATGCGCTGGTAATTCTCGCACTTGAAGAACAGCTGCGCGCCGCTGCGGGCGTCGGCGGTGCGCGAGGTCAGCACCGGGGTGCGGTGGGCGACGCCTGCGATGCGGGCCGCGGCTTGTTCGACGTCGCTGTATTCGAGTTCCGTTTTTTGTTCCATCTTTCTCTTTCGTGGTTCAGGGCGCGAACGGCATGACGACCTGGATCAGCAGGCCGCCGCCCGCGCGGTTGCGGACATGGAGTTCGGCATGGTGCCGGCTCACGACGCGTTCGACGATCGCCAGCCCGAGCCCGGCGCCATTGGCCTGGCCGCGCGCGCTGTCGAGGCGGGTGAAGGGTTTGAGCAGTTGGCCGATCTGGTCGTCGGGCACGCCGGGGCCGTGGTCCTGCACCTCGATCACCGCGCGCCGCGCGTGGTTCGCGCCCTTGACGCGGCAGCTGATGTCGATCTCGGTGTAGTCGCTGCCCGGCGTCTTGC
>Ga0193702_1000250_pt1 | contig 21453 bp, 20 predicted proteins | sample U3a1metaG_FD_143060 | JGI IMG/M metagenome (GOLD analysis project Ga0193702, IMG submission 143060) | Soil microbial communities from a riparian zone of the East river system, Colorado, United States - U3a1 | ecosystem: Environmental > Terrestrial > Soil > Riparian zone | place: USA: East River... | reverse complement strand
CCTGGAGGTAGTTTTGCCATCGGGCGAGATCATATGGACGGGCGCAAACACTCTTAAATATGCATCGGGTTATAATTTGACACAGTTGATGATAGGGTCGGAGGGGACGCTGGGTATCATTACCAAAATTGTGGTGAAGCTTATCCCGTTGCCTACGCAGAATGCGTTGATGATGGCCTCATTCAGTTCTAATGATGCGGCTTGCGGCGCAGTGTCGGCCATATTCAGGGCAGGGATCATCCCATCGGCGCTGGAGTTTATGGAAAGGCGGGGCGTACAATGGGTTATTGAGCATGACAGGATAGCTTTTGACCTGAAAGATGGAATTGAAGCTTTTTTATTAATAGAAGTTGATGGCAATAACGCGGACGTAATATTTGCCGATTGCGAAAAGATAAACGCCGTTTTAGAGAAATTTGATTGCAAAGAGGTACTGTTTGCCGATACAGCAGCACAAAAGGAAGAATTATGGCGCATACGACAAACCATGGCGGTATCGGTAAAATCAAATTCGATATACAAGGAAGAAGATACCGTAGTGCCGCGTGCCGAATTACCGCAACTGATAAAAGGCATCAAAAGCATTGGCGCTAAATATGGTTTTGAATCTGTTTGCTACGGACATGCGGGTGATGGCAACCTGCATGTAAACATTATTAAGGCCCACATGAGCGATGATGACTGGGCGCATAAACTGAAAGACGGCATACGCGAAATATTTGAACTAACTGTATCTTTAGGCGGCACTCTGTCTGGTGAACATGGTATCGGGTTGGTGCAAAAGGAATTTATGCCTATCAAATATTCGGAAGTGCATTTTGAAATATGGCGGGGGATTAAAAAAGTATTTGATAAGAACGGGATTTTAAACCCGGGAAAAATATTTGTCTGAACTATGATTTATGGGATTTGAAGATTAATAGGATTATAAATATTATAAAGGGCAAAATTCAATAACTCAATAATTCAGTAAATCAATAATTTAAAAATGCAATTCACACTCGCTACGGAAGATCTTCTTAAAATAGGCATGGCGGTGCTATGCGGCGGCCTGCTGGGTATTGAGCGGCAGTATAAAAACAAAACTGCCGGATTCCGTACAATTATACTCATCACGCTGGGCTCGGCCTTGTTTACTATGGTGGCCCAAAAGGCCAATATGGGTGTTAATATCAATGTAATTACGGGTATTGGCTTTATAGGTGCGGGTGTTGTTTTCAAAGATAATATCGGTGTAAGCGGGTTAACCACCGCATCGGTTATATGGGTTGCTGCCGCGATTGGTATGGCGGTTGGTGCCGGCAATTTCGAAATCGCGCTATTGGTAACTATAGTTACTTTACTAACGTTACTGCTGTTTTCGTTATTGGAACGCTACATTGATAATGTACACCACGATAAACTTTTTATGGTGGTTTTTGCAAATGAGAATTTTGAAAACTTGCTGTCGTTGGAAAAATCAATAAAAGACCATCATCTCAAATCAATCAGAAGGCAAATCAATAAACGAGATGGTTGCTTACAGGTTGCCCTTATGGTAACCGGGCATAAGAAGCATATTGTTGAGTTGGATGAGCAGTTGTTGATTATGCCGAGTGTGAAATCTTTTTAAAATTGTCCGAACTAAGATTTATAGGATTAACAGATAGCCAGGATAAAAGATGTTATTTGAATCTTGAAATCCTCTAATCCTACAAATCTTAGTTCAGACAGCTTAATTTGTATTCAAAATCAACCTCGGCTCGTCATGCTCTATCATGCGGTTACGGGCGTGGGAAGGTATTTTAACCGATTTATTGGCTGTATAATCATAGCTGATACAAACAGTTTTGCCGGTGGTGCAAATCTCTTCACCTTTTTCAGTAACCTTAACCAATACCTGCATTACATCAAAGCTGCTGTTGCCTATGCGCACTACACGTACATAGCAAATCAACTGGTCGTGCAGTAATACGGGTTTTAGGTAATTTACTTCGGTACGGGCTACAATAATGCCGTTCTCGCTGAAGTTCCAGTTCAGTACGTCGCGCCAGTAATCAAAACGCGCATTTTCAAAATAGGTAAGGTAGATGGCATTGTTTACATGTCCCACCGCATCAATATCCGAAAAGCGGATGTGAATAGGGGTTTTGTATTTATAATCTGATGTTTTTTCACTCATGATGTGTCATAATGTCTGCTCGATTTAAGAGTAACAGACATTTTGTCTTTTAAAATTCAAAAAAATAGCGTTGGTACAAGTGTTGACCAACCATCTGCGAAGTTAATAAAAACAAAACTTAGGAGGATATAAAAATGACATTAGTAAAATTTAACAACGGGCACAAGAACCACGTAGCAAATCCATTTTTCAGTGATGTATATTCAGTTTTAAACGATTCGTTTTTGAGCGAAAAGCTGGCAACCAAAACCCCTGCGGTTAATATTGCAGAAACTACAAACGAATTTGAAGTAGAATTGGCTGTACCGGGCTTGAAGAAAGAAGATTTTAAAATTAGTTTGGATAAGAATGTATTAAGCGTTTCGGCCGAAAAGAAAACTGAAACCGTAGATGAAAACAAGAAATTTACCAAACGCGAATATTCTTACAATTCATTTTCAAGGTCGTTTACTTTACCAGAAAGTGCCGATCATTCAAAAATTGAAGCTGATTACACCGATGGTATCTTAAAATTGACCATCACTAAAAAAGAAGAAGCTAAAGTTCAATCAAGAGAAATAGCTGTAAAATAAGTTTATAGGGAAACCCGAGGCCCCGGAGTGAGAGCGCGATGTGCATGTTAGCCGGGTTTCGGAAAAACCGAAAAGATAGTTTTCATAAGTGAAGTTGGTTTAGTTTGATGAGAGAGGGCCCCGAGAGATCGGGGTCTTTTTTTATTTCGGATTTCGGATGTTCAATTTCGGATTTATTTGTGAGTTTAGTGTAAGGATTTTATTTAATGGGACATCTGTATACAAATAAAGCGGTTAATTACTATCTTTAAGTTTTAAACATTTAAGTATGAAAAAGTTAATACTCATCACATCTATAGTTATCATAAGCCTTGGGGCAAAGGCGCAAACCGCGGCGGCGCCGGCAAAGATTATTAAACTGACGGATACCGCTAAACTATATAACCCCACCGCGGATGCCAAAGCAGATATTGCAAACGCGGTTGCAAAGGCATCGACAACACATAAAAATGTTCTGCTTCAAATTGGCGGCAACTGGTGCATTTGGTGCATCCGGTTCAATGACCTGGTAACGCGCGACCCGGAACTTGATAAATACGTGCGCGATAATTATGTGATAGTCCACGTAAATTATAGCCCAGAGAACTTAAACGAGAAATTACTGGCCGATCTGGGTTACCCGCAACGTTTTGGTTTCCCGGTATTTATTGTGCTTGATGATAAGGGTAAGAGGCTAAATACTCAAAATTCGGCTTACCTTGAAGAAGGCCCCGGCCATAGTAAGGCTAAAGTGATGGAATTTTTTAAGAACTGGTCCCCAACGGCGTTGGACCCTAAAACTTACGAGAAGAAAGCAAAATAATTCGAATTTCGGATGTTCGATTTCGGATTTAAATAAGTCTGAAATCAATTTCTCATATTAATATACTGCAACGGTTGTCCAAAATCTTCTGCCCTGCAAAGGCTTATCACCGCTTGCAGGTCGTCTATCTTTTTAGCTTGTACACGCACCTGGTCGTCCATGATAGAGGCTTGTACCTTTAGGCCGCTGTCTTTTATCTTTTTGACTATCTTTTTAGCCGCTTCTTGTTCAAGGCCTTCTTTAACCTTAATTTCCTTACGCAGCATATTGCCTGATGCATATTGCTCCTTGCCCATATCTAAAGCCTTTGGGTCAAGGCCCTGCTTTACCATACGGCCAATTATCGAGTCCTGTATGGCTTTAAGGCGCATATCATTTTCGGTTACAACGGTTATGATGTTGGTTTTTTTATCCAATTCAATGGTGCTTTTAGAGTCGTTAAAATCATAACGGTTCAAAATATCCTTTTTGGCTATGTTAATAGCGTTATCAAGCGTTTGTCCGTCTATTTTGCTTACGATGTCGAATGTTGGCATAGGGAATTGTTTTGGTTTACAAATCTAAAGTAATGATCGGGATATTATGTTTTAAATTAATCTCTTAAAAACATTCAAATATACCAATGACTTAATATTAACTTAACAAATAAATAAGCAGTTTTGCATCTATGGCTGATAAACAGGCTAATTTGGATATTAAACGCGCCCCGTTAATTAACAGGGAGATAAGCTGGTTGTACTTTAACGACCGCGTTTTGCAGGAAGCCGCCGACCCAACCGTCCCGCTGATAGAGCGGATAAGGTTTTTAGCCATCTTTTCGTCCAACCTGGATGAGTTTTATAGGGTTAGAGTAGCAACCCTCAGCCGCCTTGCCAATTTGAATGAAAAGGCAAAAGAGATATTGGGTTATAATCCTAAAAAGATATTAAACCAGATAAAAACCATTGTAGTAAAGCAGGAACGCAAGTTTAATAACCTGTATGAGAATATCATTATCCGCCAGCTGGCCGAAGAGAAGATATTTATACTGAATGATAAGCAACTGAACGTTGCGAGGGGATCGTTTGTAAAAGATTATTTCCGCGAAAAGCTATTGGCCACCTTAGTGCCCATTATGCTGGATGATAGCCTGGGCTTGCCCGAATTGAGGGACAGGGCAATTTATTTCTTTGTTAAGTTAACTAAGGATAAGAAAGTACGATATGCCCTGATAGAGATCCCTGATAATATCTCCCGTTTTATTGTACTGCCGGATACCAATAACCTGAAGTTCATTATTTTGATGGATGATATTGTTCGGTACAACCTGGAGGATATCTTCTTTATTTTTGAGCATGATAGCATCGAAGCTTATTCCATACAGCTTACCCGAGATGCGGAATTAGACCTGGATAAAGAAGTAAGCGGCAAGTTTATTGATTCACTATCTAAAAGCCTTGCAAAACGCCGTAAAGGCAAACCCATGCGTTTGTTGTATGACTCGGACATGCCGTTGGATATGTTGAAATATTTGGTAACCAAAATGGGTTTACATGGCGAAAGCCTTATCCCCGGCAACCGTTACCATAATTTTAAGAATTTTATCTCCTTCCCCAATGTTGGGCGGCCAGAACTCGAGTACCCGAAATATATAGCCTTGCCGGTTGATGACCTGTCGTTTGGTAAAAGTTTGATGGGGATGATAGCCAAAAAGGATTACCTCATCAATACGCCTTATGAATCGTATGATTACGTGATACACTTTTTACGGGAAGCGGCTATTGATCCGAAGGTTAAGGAGATCAGCATAGCGGTTTATCGGTTGGCGGAGAATTCGAGAATAATTCATGCCCTTATCAATGCGGCTAAAAACGGCAAAAAAGTGACCTGTTTAGTTGAGCTGCGGGCGCGATTTGATGAGCAAAATAACATTACCTGGAGCCGCAGATTGGAAGAAGAAGGGGTGAATGTATTGTACGGAATAGAAGATTACAAAGTACACTCCAAGATATGTTTGGTGAGTCGTGTAGAAAAAGATAAGATGGCTTATTATGCTTGCCTGTCCACCGGAAATTATAATGAGAAAACCGCCCGCTTATACGCCGACCATACCTTGCTTACTACGAATAAAAAGATCACCGGCGACCTGGTAACCGTATTTAAAGCATTAAATAAAAACGAGCTGCCGAAGGGGTTGAAGAATTTGATCGTATCGCCAATTGATTCGCGCCCTGCTATATATAAGCTGATAGACAATGAAATAAAGAACGCGAAGGCGGGCAAACCGGCTTACATGATATTGAAGATGAACAGCCTGGCCGATGAGCAGTTAATTATGAAATTATACCAGGCCAGCAATGCAGGGGTGAAGATACAGATGATCATACGGGGGATGTGTTGCCTGGTGCCGGGAGTGAGGGGTTATAGTGAGAATATTGAGATCATCAGCATCATAGATAAATATTTGGAACACTCGCGCGTACATATTTATTGCAATGGTGGCGATGAGCTGACGTACCTAACCTCTGCCGATTTCATGACCCGGAATATTGATACCCGCATTGAGGTTGGCTTCCCGGTATATGATAAACATTTGAAAAAGGAGATAAGGGATATAATCGACATCCAGCTTGCGGATAATACAAAGGCGCGCGAAATTAATATCCACAACAATAACAAGTACCATAAAACCAACTCGGAATTGCCGGTACGTGCGCAAATAGACATTTACAATTACCTTAAAAATAAATAACAAACAAATTGAGATACGCCGCGATAGATATAGGGTCAAACGCCGTAAGGCTGCTAATTGCTGATATAATTGAGAACAATGGATCGGTTTCATTTAAAAAAAATACGCTGATACGGGTGCCGCTACGCTTAGGCGATGACGCGTTTTTACAGCAATATATTTCTGATAGAAAAGCTGCCGACCTGGTAAAAACCATGCACGCATTTCGCGGCCTGATGGATGTTTACAAAGTAGTGGCTTATAAGGCTTACGCTACCTCTGCCATGCGCGAGGCAAAAAACGGGCAGGAGGTTGTTGACAAAGTAAGAAATGAAGCTAATATTGATTTGCAGATCATACATGGCCAAAAGGAGGCCAAGATAATTTACGCCAGCCATGCGGAGGATAATATAGATAAAAGTAAGAATTACCTTTACATTGATGTTGGCGGCGGTAGTACAGAATTGTCTTTGTTTTCGGCAGGGGAGCTGGTGGCTTCCAAATCATTCAATATTGGTACTATACGCATATTGGATAACCAGGATAAGGAAGAGACCTGGGACGAAATGCGCGATTTTATTCGTGAGCATACCCGCCAGTTTAAATTGTTGTTAGGTATTGGTACAGGTGGCAACATTAACAAACTGTATAAGCTGGCCGAAGAAAAAGATAAGGCGCCTTTAACATTCACTAAACTTAAATCGCTTTCTACTTATCTTAACTCATTCTCGTTAAAAGACCGCATTAATGTACTGGGGCTGAACCAGGACAGGGCCGATGTTATTATACCGGCATGTGATATTTATTTGGCCGTAATGAAATGGGCAGGCATAAAAGCCATATATGTACCAAGCGTGGGCATGGTAGATGGTATTATACAGCGGCTTATTGATAAAAATATCAACCACACACGTTAAATTTATTTAAATAAATTGTTTAATAATTAAAAAAGTGTTATTATATTTGTGGTGCCCCTAATACGGGCATGTTTTTCATAGGTAGATGTAGGGTCGAGTACTTGTATTCGACCCTTTTTTGTGCGCAAAGCTTAGCCAATCGGCAATAACTCACCCCGACCACGCTACGCTGGTCGACCCTCTCTTCCGCAAGCGGAAAAGAGGGTTAGGCAGTAAATTCAAAAATACCCTCTTTCCGCCGTAGGCGAAGAGAGGGTGGACGAGCGAAGCAAAGTCCGGGTGAGTAAATAAACGTGGCATAGTAAAGAGGATATGAAGAAAAAGATAGTCATTGCAATTACAGGAGCGAGCGGAGCCATATACGCGAAACTATTGCTGCAGAAATTGCAACAGTTAGAGAGCCAAATTGCAGAGGTTGCCGTTGTAATGTCTGACAATGCGAAGCAGGTTTGGGAGTTTGAGCTGGATAACCAGGATTACAATAACTACTCTTATAAATTCTACGCCAAAAATGATTTTATGGCGCCGTTTGCTTCCGGCTCAGCAAAGTTTGATACGATGATAGTTGTGCCTTGCTCTATGGGTACGCTCGCCCGTATCGCATCAGGAACATCAGATGATCTGATAACTCGCGCTGCCGATGTTATTTTAAAAGAACGCCGCAAACTGATACTGGTAGCCAGGGATACGCCCCTTAATTTGATCCATATCCGCAATATGCAAACCGTTACCGAAGCGGGTGGCATTATTTGCCCCGCAGTGCCGTCTTATTACAGCAAACCAAAGACTATTGAAGAGGTAGCCTTAACGGTTGTGAACCGGGTAATTGATTTGATGGGGCTGGAGGATGAGAGTTATAGGTGGGCGGAAGAATAAGCATTAATTATATTTTGTAATTATATGGCGACCGTACAGGATTTCTTTTGCCAATATAGATGATTTTAAAATCTGTAGTAACTAAATATGTCTCATCAACATAAGTAGTCCAGGAAGCTGACCCGTCAATGGTATTATAAGTAATTAAAAATCCATCTGTCACTTTTTTATATTTAAAACCAGGCAATGTTTTAATAGGTTCTTCCTGGTACCTGATCAAAAAAGAAGCGGCATGCATCCATAAGTAAGCGTTAAATTTGTTGTCAAGGTTCCCTAAAAAGCCTTTTAGCATAGTTGAATCGCCTATAGTTACAATCTTATTATCAATAGTTTGTGCCGATATATACCACGGCGTATAACTTGGGCACCAGCATGAAGCAAAGCATTTTGACACATCGCCCTTTGATAAAACTACGCTGTCGGGTAATTTTTGAGCAGGTGAGGGGTAACGGTACAAGTTTTTATATCCAATTGCACGGGTTTCTTGTTTTTTTAAGCTAAAAACCTCCCAGCAAGTATTAATTTCAAATTGTTTACAAACAACTACCGGCTTGATATTTTCTAATAAAAAAACGTCAGGATAAGCCGTGAACCCTGTACTGTCATTTATGTATTTTTTTGCAACAGGCGAATTATAGATAACTTGTTGAGCCATTACCGATATAGTAACACCCAGAAAAAAAAGCGTTATGAATATTCCTTTTGCCATCATACTAATTTAGAGAACAAAACATATTCATGGTTTATACTTAACAGTTAAGTTACAGAGCAATAGTTTCGTTGAAAAACACTTTCGCCATTGTGCTTTCAGCATTTAGCCTAAAACCGTATCTTTGCAGCTGATCAAATGAACAAAAAAGTCGCTTTTTATACGCTGGGTTGTAAGCTGAATTATTCGGAAACATCAACCATTGGCCGCCTTTTTAATAAAGCGGGTTTTGATACGGTTGATTTTACCAATACACCCGATGTGTTCGTGATCAACACCTGCTCTGTAACCGAAAATGCGGACAAGAAGTGCAAAAAGATTGTCCAGGAAGCCCTTAAAATATCTCCCGGCGCCTATGTAACCATTGTAGGGTGCTACGCACAGTTAAAACCAACGGAAATAGCCGAAATACCGGGCGTGGATATGGTTTTAGGCGCAGCCGAGAAGTTCCAGATTGTTGATTATATTACTGATCTGACTAAAAATCCTAAGGCGCTTGTTTATAACCAACCGGTATCCGAAGCAAATGAATTTGTATCGGCATGGTCTTTTGGCGACCGTACACGTACTTTTCTTAAAGTGCAGGACGGTTGTGATTATTCGTGTACCTTTTGTACCATACCCTTAGCCCGTGGCAATAGCCGCAGCGATACCATTGACAATGTGGTTAAGCAAGCAAATGAAATAGCAGCATCAGGGGTTAAAGAAATTGTATTGACCGGGGTAAACCTTGGCGATTTCGGTATCATCGATGGTAAGCGCGAGAACAAGTTCTTCGATTTGGTTAAGGCATTGGATGAAGTGGATGGTATCGACCGCATCCGCATTTCTTCTATCGAGCCTAATTTACTGACCGATGAGATCATTGAATTTGTGGTTGCATCCAAACGGTTTGTGCCGCATTTTCATATTCCGCTGCAATCCGGGTCCGACAAGATATTGGGCCTGATGCGCCGCCGCTATAAAAGAGAGTTATACACCGACCGTGTAGCAAAAATTAAAGAGTTGATGCCCGATTGCTGCATAGGTGTGGATGTTATCGTTGGCTTTCCCGGCGAAACAAGGGAAGACTTTATTGATACTTATAATTTTTTGAACGAACTGAATATATCCTACCTGCATGTATTCACTTATTCGGAAAGGGAAAATACTTTAGCCGCCGAAATGAGCGGTACTGTTCCAGGCTCAACCCGTGCCGAAAGGAGTAAGATGCTGCATATCCTATCAGACAAAAAGCGCCGTGCGTTTTACGATACCCAATTGGGCAATACGGCCGAGGTTTTGTTTGAGGGCGATATCAAAGACGGCTATATGCATGGTTTTACCCGGAACTATGTAAAGGTAAAAGCCAAATACGACCCTGTGTTGGTGAACGAATTAAAAAATGTTTATTTAACAAACATTTCACCTGATGGTGACGTTGAAGTAACCGAAAGCGAAGAAATATTAATACATTAAAGTTATATTCGCTGCAAATAACTACCCATGTTCCCAACCATAACATCGCTTCTTAAATACCTTACCGGTTTAGATATTTTATTGCCTATACAAACATTCGGCTTTTTTGTAGCGCTGGCTTTTATGGCCGCTTACTGGGCCTTTGTGCAGGAGTTTAAGCGCAAAGAGAAGCTGGGTCAGCTGCATTCTTTTGAAAAGGAAGTAACCGTAGGCGAGAAAATATCAACTATAGAGCTTGCCGGTAACGGCCTATTTGGCTTTATATTGGGCTATAAGGTGGTTGACATGCTGTTGAATTATCACGCCATGATAGATGATGCGCAAGCGTTTATTTTATCAACCCGGGGTAACTGGATAGGCGGGATACTATGCGCCGGGATATTTGCCTATTGGGCCTACGCCGAAAACAAAAAGCAGGTACTAAGCGAGCCGGTTACTAAAAAAGTAATGGTACACCCGTACGAGTTGATGGGCAGCATACTGGTATGGTCGGCAGTTTGGGGTTTTGCCGGGGCCAAGCTGTTTAACGCGCTGGAGAACTGGAACGATTTTATGCACGACCCGGTAGGGATGCTGGTTGGGTTTAGCGGACTTACCTTTTATGGCGGATTGATCTGCGGCGGTATAGCCGTTTTATACATCGCCAATAAACATGGCGTAAAACCTTTGGATATGCTGGATATTGGTGGGCCGGGTATGATGCTATCCTACGGTGTTGGCCGCATTGGCTGCCAAATGTCGGGCGACGGGGATTGGGGGATACCTAACCTTGCGCCAAAACCGGGCTGGTTAAGCTGGGCGCCCGATTGGATGTGGAGCTTCAAGTTCCCGCATAATGTAAGTATGGAAGACCAGGGTAATGTGATTCCTAACTGTATTGGCAAATTTTGTAATGAGCTGAAGCTGCCTGTATATCCAACTTCGTTTTATGAATCGGTAATTTGTATCGCACTGTTCCTATTTTTATGGAGTATTCGTGATCGCATAAAAATACCGGGCATTATGTTCGGCATTTATTTAATATTGAATGGTGTTGAGCGGTTTCTGATCGAATTAATAAGGGTAAACACCCGTTACCATGTAGCCGGGATCAATTTTACACAAGCCGAACTAATATCTGTTTGTCTCGTAATAGGGGGTATAACTTTAATTGTAACAGGATTAAACCGAAGCAAGAAAACAGCATCAAACCCGCATGGATAAAAAAGTTTGGTATAAACCCGGAAAAGGCCATGTGATCTGGTTCGTGCTATCAGCCGGAGTTGGTTTTTTGGTGGATATATCGGCTTTCTATATTTTATACCATAACCTGCTTACCCAAAAAACTTATGCCATTTTTAACGGCACCGTGCGTAATTTTTCGCTTTCGTTAGCTATATCTTTTTTTCTTGGTGTAATGGTAAACTTCTTATTTACCAAATTTTTTGTCTTTCATGACTCCAAATCATCGCCTTATAAACAATTCTTTCGTTTTATATCCGTGGCTATCATCGGCTTTTTTGCCAATTTAGGGGTGATAGAAATTTTGGTAAACTCCTTTAGCTTTTATCCCCCTGTTGCAAGGGTAACAGCGGCATTAAGCTTATTTTTTGCCAGCTATTTTGTGCACCGGGTTTTCTCATTCAGCTTATCATTAAGACATCAGCATGCCGCTTCAGCAAATAGTAACACAGGTAATTGAGCTTTCTAAACAGGTTGGCGCGTTTATTAAACAGGAACGCAGCACCTTTAACCAGGACGCGATAGAATACAAGGGCCTGAACGATATGGTATCCTACGTAGACAAAACCGCCGAGGAAAAGATAGTAGCCGGTTTAGAGAAAATACTGCCCGAAGCTGGGTTTATTACCGAGGAAAAGACCAAAAATAAAATAGGCGAACGTTATAACTGGATCATTGACCCGTTGGATGGCACTACCAATTTTATACACGGCTTGCCGGTGTTTTCTGTCAGCATAGCTTTGCAGGAGTATGGCGAACTGGTAGCAGGAGTGGTGTATGAAATTAATTTGGATGAATGTTTTTATGCCTGGAAGGGTGCGCCTGCTTATTTAAACGGCAAAGAGATCAAAGTGAGCAATTGCCCCACTATCAGCAATAGCTTAATTGCTACCGGTTTCCCATATTATGATTTTGAGAAACAGCCGCAATATATCGAGTTGTTTACGTATTTGATGAAAAATTGCCACGGCTTGCGCCGTTTAGGCTCGGCCGCGGTCGATCTGGCTTATACCGCCTGCGGACGGTTTGATAGTTATTACGAATATAACCTGAATGCCTGGGATTGTGCTGCCGGGATAGTTATTGTGCGCCAGGCCGGCGGCGAAGTAGTTAATTTTAAAGGCGGCGATGAGGTATTAGATACCCGCGAGTTATTGGCTACCAATGGGAAAATGACAGGGGAGATGCTGGAGGCGATTCTACAATATTTTAAATAAGCACTAATTGCACGAATTTTTTCGAATTACACGAATTGTATTGAGAAAATTTTCAAACTAAAAAGGCACAAATTCGTAAAATTCGTGCCCTTTTTAATTCGTGAAATTCGTGTTTCTTATAATGCTTCCGATACCACCTCTGTAACCTCAGGCACCATACGTTTTAACAGGTTCTCTATACCGGCTTTAAGCGTTACGGTTGATGACGGGCAGCCACTGCATGAGCCGCGAAGCTCGACAGTTACTACGCCTTCGCCGAATGATTTGTAGGTGATGGCGCCGCCGTCCTGCTCAACCGCCGGGCGAACGTAGTCATTTAATATCTGCTGTATTTTTATTTCGATATCCGATCCTTCAAAATTTTCCTGGTCAACGGCATGTTCTTCCATCTGTACCACTAATTCGGCTTCAACCGCACCTTTTACAAATTCTTTCAATATCGGCAAAAGGTCGTCCCAGTTATCCTGCTCAAACTTGGTAACGGTTACAAAGTTACTGGCGAAGAATACTCCGTTTACGAAAGAGAATTTATAAAGCTCTTTGGCAAAAGGCGATTTTTCGGCGCTTTCTTTAGTAGCGAAATCAACACTGCCGTTTATCAGCAACTTGTTCACAATGAACTTCATAGTTGCCGGGTTGGGTGTAGATTCTGTATATACGTTGATATTCATGATGTGTCGTCTATTAAAATTGAACAGACAAATTTAGGCAGGATTTTGATTTAATGCACCATCCAAAATTGTTATGACATTAATTTGATGTGTAGATGTGCGAATGCCTTTCTATTTAAAGAACGGAATCAACTTACGAAGTTTTGAAAACTAAGTTTGACAGGGTGAGGATGAATTCAGATAATTATTATCTCGCTTACGCCTCATTTATCGTTTTAATATCCAACTTTTTCATTTTCCAAACTGCATTCACCGCGCGTTGTATTCGGGCGGTATCCGTGCCACCCAAAATATCTGCTAAAATGGTGGGCATCACCTGCCACGACAAGCCAAACTTATCCTTTAGCCAACCGCATTGTTGGGACGAAGGGTCGCCGCCCGCGCCAAGTTTGTCCCAGTAATGATCTATCTCCTCCTGGTTTTCGCAGTTGACGATAAACGACACCGATTCATTAAACGTAAACATTGGGCCACCGTTAAGGGCCATAAACTTTTGCCCGTCCAGTTCAAACTGGATCGTCATTACCGATCCCGGCGATTGCCCATGTATTTCTTTCCCTTCTTCGGGATAGCGCGAAATATGCCCTGTTTTTGAATTCTTAAATATTGAAGTGTAAAATTTTACCGCTTCTCGGCTTCGTTCTTAAACCACAGGTGCGGCGTTATTCTTTGCAGTACTGCCATAGTGCTATCCTCCTTAATATCTTTTGGATAAACGGATGGCTAATTATTTTGTTTGCGGGTTGGGGCGCGGCGCTGAATCTTCTATTTACGGAATCAACTTACGAAGTTTTAAAAACTTCGTAAGTTTGACAGGATGAAAATTACTTCAGATACCTATTACCACCTCTACAACCGGGGAAATAACAAGGAGCTAATTTTCTTCGAAGATGAAAATTACACCTACTTTCTAACCCAATTTAAAAAGTTTGTTTCACCTTTTTGCGAGATATATTGTTATTGTTTAATGCCTAACCACTTTCATTTTTTCATTCGGGTTAACGATAGTGAACAGTTTGAAAAAGGGATAAAAAATTTCTTCATTTCTTATTCAAAAGCTATTAATAAAAGATATAACCGGGTTGGGAGTTTATTCCAGGGCAGGTATAAAGTCTCGGAAATTAAATTTGATAGTTATTATACCAAGATCATAACTTATATTCATCTAAATCCTGTAGCTGCGGGCTTGGTTAACAATTTGGAAGACTATAAATATTCCTCTTATAATACTTACTTATCACCCAAAGAATCGATCTTAAACCGGCAGGAAGTTTTAGAATGGTTTGGTGACTTAGATGTGTTTATCAATCATCATAAAATCAATTTGAACGAGCGTCAATTAAATAAGTACCTTAACATATAACATTTCGTCCCGTCAGACTTACGAAGTTTTTAAAACTTCGTAAGTCGATTATCTTGAATTATACCCCCGTGTAATTCATCGGCGTTATCTTCTTGATCTCCTCCTTAACCACATCACTTACCGCCAATGTCTCCACAAACTCGGCAATGGTTTGCGCGTTAACTTCGGTATTGGTACGGGTAAGCTCTTTTAATGCTTCATAAGGGTTTGGATAGCCTTCGCGGCGCAGGATGGTTTGGATAGCCTCGGCAACTACGGCCCAGTTAGCTTCCAGGTGCGCGTTTATGGCGGGGGTGTTCAACAGCAGTTTGTTCAAGCCTTTTACGGTCGATTTGAATGCTATTAATGTATGCGCCATAGGTACGCCAATATTCCTTAACACGGTTGAGTCAGTCAAATCGCGCTGTAAGCGGGAGATGGGCAGCTTGGCAGCCAAATGCTCAAAAAGGGCATTTGCGATACCTAAGTTACCTTCCGAGTTTTCAAAATCTATCGGGTTAACCTTATGCGGCATAGCGGACGAGCCAATCTCACCAGCCTTTATCTTCTGCTTAAAGTAGTTCATGGAGATATAGGCCCACATATCGCGGTCCAAATCAATGAGGATATTGTTGATCCGTTTCAGCGCATCGCATTGCGCGGCGAAGTTATCGTAATGCTCTATCTGTGTAGTGAACTGCGAACGCTTTAAGCCCAATATGTTATTAACAAAGTTGTTGCCGAACAAAGCCCAGTCTATAGCCGGGTAGGCTACGTTATGCGCATTGAAGTTGCCGGTTGCCCCGCCAAACTTAGCAGAGTAGGGCACCTGCTTCAATAAGGCCAGCTGGTTCTCTAAACGCTCAACAAATACTTGTATCTCCTTACCCAAACGTGTAGGCGATGCGGCTTGCCCGTGAGTATGCGCCAGCATAGGGAGGTCGGCCCATTCGGTTGCATAAGTACTAAGTATGGCTATCAGCTCATCAAGGGCAGGATAATAAACCTCGGTCAACGCTAATTTAAAGGTATAGGGTACAGCAGTGTTGTTAATGTCCTGCGAGGTTAAACCAAAGTGAATGAACTCTTTATAGGCTTGCAGCTTCAGCTCGTCAAACTGTTGTTTAATAAAGTACTCTACTGCCTTAACATCATGGTTGGTGGTCTTCTCTATCTGCTTAATGCTTTCGGCGTCGGCTTCCGAGAAATTTTTGTAAATATCCCGTAACTTTTCTATGACAGTTGCATCCAAATCATGTAGTTGTGGTATGGGGTGTTGGTACAACGCGATGAAGTATTCCACCTCAACAAAAACCCGGTATTTGATCAGGGCAAATTCCGAAAAGTAGGCTGCCAGTGGGGCGGTGGTATTTCGGTAACGGCCATCAATAGGAGAGATTGCGGAAAGAGGGGTGAGGTTCATTATGCAAAGATAATATTTTTATGTAGCCGAAAGAAGTGGCAGTAGCAGTAGCAAAAAGCGGTTAAATAAATAGCCACTACTGCAACTAAAGAGACAATTGTCCCGGAAACGTAAAAAACTATGGAAACTTTTAAAATTAAAAATGTTTCCATAGTTTTGTTGCATTAAATAATGGAAACAAGAGAAAGAATTATAGAAGGCGGAGAGGACCTGTTTTTAAAGGCAGGCATTAAAAGCGTAACTATGGACGATATAGCCCGGCATTTGGGCATGTCGAAAAAAACCATTTACCAGTTTTTTAAAGATAAGAATGAATTGGTAATTGGGTTGGTTAAGAAGAAGTTGCAGGATGATGAATCCCAGATGAAGGAGATAATTGATCAATCGGGCAATGTGATTGAGGAGATGATCAATATGATGAAATGCTCGGAAGAGATATTCTCGCGTATCAACCCGATTGTGATACATGATATGCAGAAATATCACCCCGATGCCTGGAAGCATTTTCAGAATTTTAAGGCTAATGTGTTGATACACACGCTGGAAGAATTGCTTACAAAGGGAATGAAACAAGGGTACATAAGACCCGAGCTTGATGTGAAGATCATAGCCAGGATGCGGGTAAACCAGGTTGAACTGGGATTTAATAGTGCTATATTCCCTGTGGCCGAGTTTAGTACCTGGAAGGTGCAATACCAGTTTTTAGAGCATTTTAACTATGGTATATGTACGCTTAAAGGATACAAACTGCTAAATGAATACAAGAATATACATGAGTAATAATTTAACACTGCTGACATAAGGTTGTCATAACCGGTTAGTTACTTTGAATAAATAAGGAAGATGAATAAACCAAACACAACATATATAATGATGAAACGACTATTTTTTATAGGGGCTTTGCTTTGTATCGTGGCCATAAACGGTTACGCGCAACAGAGCCCGGCACCACCAAAATCAAACAATTTTACGCTTGCCGACTGTATTAACTATGCCTATGAGCACCAGGATTCGGTTGTAAACGCAGGGTTGGACATTAAAAGTGCCGATTATAAGATAAAGGAAACCATAGGCACCGGCTTACCCCAGGTAAATGGGTCTGTATCTTTCCAGGATTTTTTAAAACCACCAGCTACGGTAGGCCCCAATCTTTTTGGCCCTGGCCCTGTTGATTTGACCGGCCCGTTAGTGCAGTTTCCGTTCGGTGCGGTAAAGTATAACAATACTTACTCATTAACCGCCAGTCAGTTATTGTTTAGCGGTACGTTTTTAGTTGGTTTACAAGCGGTTAAGACGTTTAAGGAACTTTCACAACGCAGTTTGGTTCGTACACGGATCCAGATCAATGTAAACGTAACCAAGGCGTATTACCAGGTATTGGTAAGTAACGAGCAGATCAAATTGCTGGACGCCAACATTGCGCAGTTAAAACAACAGTTAGACCAAACCACCCAGCAAAACAAGCAGGGCTTTGTAGAGAAAATTGATGTTGACCGCCTGGCTGTTCAGTACAATAATTTAACGACCAACCGCGATAATATTATTCGCTCGTTGGTATTGAATTACGAGATGCTGAAATTCCAAATGGGTATGCCTATCCAACAGGAAATTACCCTGGCTGATAAACTGGATAATGTCAACTTAGACCAGCAAATTGCACTGGGTACCAATGATACAACTGTTTACCATAACCGTGTTGAATACAATTTACTGGAAACCAATGTAAAGCTTAACCAGCTGGATGTGAAAAGTAAAAAGGCGGCATACCTGCCTACAGCTAACCTGAATGCGGGTTTTGGCGAAGTATACCAGGAAAACCAGTTTAGGTATTTGTATAACCATATTTACCCAAACAGCTATATTGGGTTAAGCATAAACGTTCCCATTTTTAATGGTAACCAACGTACCAACCAGTTAAGGCAGTCGGAAATAAATGTTCAAAAAGCAAAGAACGACCTGGACAATGTGAAGAACGCCCTTAGCCTGGAAGCAAGCGCTGCACGTATTAGTTTCTACAACAGCATACAATCGCTTAATACCCAAAAACGCAGCCGCGAATTGGCGCAGGAGGTATTAAGGGTTTCTAACATTAAATACACACAAGGCGTAGGTTCAAGCATTGAAGTTACACAAGCGCAAACCGAACTGGAGAATGCTGATAATCAATATATACAAGCCCTATACAATGCTTTAATAAGCAAAGTTGACCAGGACAAAGCTTACGGACGAATTAAATAAACTAAACCTAACACATTGAAATATAACGATATGAAAAAGTTAATATACATAACCTTGGTATTGTCTTTGGCGGCAGCATGTTCTAACAACAAGCCAAAAGATAAAGCGACCGAATTAGCTGACCTTAAAAAGCAGCAAGCTGATATATCTGCAAAAATTACGCAATTAGAAGGCGAGATCGGCAAGAAAGATTCTGTAAAAACTACGGATGTAAGCGCTGTAACCGTTAAGGCAATGGCTTTTACCAATTACGTAGATATACAGGGTAAAATAGACGCGCAGGATAACGTAACCGCTTATCCACAGGCTTCGGCGGTTATTACCGCAATAAACGTTAAGGTTGGGGACCATGTGAGCAAAGGTGAAACTTTGGTTCAGCTGGATAATAGTGTGTTGCGTCAAAATATTGAGCAGGCGCAAGCGCAGGCTGCATTGGCCCAAACCTTGTTTCAGCGTCAAAAGGCACTATGGGATCAAAAAATTGGTACCGAGGTGCAATTTTTACAAGCGCAAACAAATGTACAAACTACCGAAAAGCAGGTTTCTGCATTACGCCAGCAGGCAGATATGTACCGCATTGTATCACCTATAAACGGAACGATAGACCAGATGGACCTTAAAATGGGCCAAATTGCGGCCCCGGGCGCGGCAGGCATACGTGTGGTAAACGCCGATGTTTTAAAGGTTAAGGCTGATGTGCCTGAGTCTTATTCGGGCAGTGTGCACCTGGGCGACAATGTAAAAATTATGGTTCCGGATGCTAATGATTCGCTAACAGCCAAAATTAGCTTCGCGGCAAAGGTTATTGACCCTGCGTCAAGAAGCTTTGCTATTGAAGTTAAATTGCCGCAGCGTGGTACTTTACGGCCTAACATGACCACCGTATTAAGGATAGCCAATTATGCCAAAGCAAACGCTATCGCTATACCTACAAAAGCCATTCAAAAATCAGAAAACGGCGATTATGTATTTATAAACGTTAACGGTATTGCCCGTAAAAAGGTGATAACAGAAGGCGCTTCTTCAAATGGCATGAACGAAATAAAATCAGGCCTGTCCGTTGGCGACCAGGTGATTACCGATGGTGCCAGCGAATTGGAAGACGGCGACCAGGTAAAAGTATTAGCAACTGGTAACTAAAAATTATAACTGACTTAAAATGAAAGACCAGGAGAAAGAATTTGGGCCCTCAAGTTGGGCCATTGATAATAAGCGGGCGGTTTACGTATTGATCTTTTTGATCACTTTGCTTGGCTATATAAGCTATTCAAGGTTGCCAAAAGAGAACTTTCCGGATATCACCATATCTAAAGTATATATAACCACCATTTATCAGGGCCAGTCGCCTCAAAATATTGAAACGCTGGTAACCAAACAGCTGGAAAAACAGTTTAAATCGCTTAAAGGCTTAAAGAAAGTTACCTCAAATACCCAACAAAACGTATCGGTAATAACCGCTGAGTTTAATGCCAATGTTAACATCAGGGAAGCTAAACAGGATGTTAAGGATGCGGTTGACAAAGCCAAGCAGGATCTGCCGCAGAATGATAACAACCTAAAGGAATCTGTTGTATCTGACATTGATGTAGCCGACCAGCCCATATTGAATGTTAACTTATCAGGCGATTATGACCTGAAGAAGCTAAAAGAGTATGCGGATAACCTGAAGGATGAGATTGAAGCTATGAAGCAGATATCTAAAGTTGACGAGATAGGCGCGTTAAAGCCAAACATACAGATCAACGTAGATATTAATAAAATGGCCGCCGCACAGGTAAGCTATGGCGACATTATACAGGCAGTTGGCAGCGAGAATGTGATATCTTCTGCAGGTACAATTGTTTCTGACGGCGTTCAGCGTACCATTGATATTAAGGAAGATTTTAAAAATGCCGATGAAGTATCGGCAATGGTGATCAGGAACCCGCAGGGAAAAGCGGTGTACCTGCGTGATATTGCCACTATAGTGGATGGTTTCCAGGACCAGGAAAGCTATGCGCGCCTTAAAACAAGTGATAACCCTAACTTTAAAAATGTAATCACCTTAAACGTAAGTAAGAGGGCAGGAGAGAACCTGATAGAGGCCTCGGATAAAATTCACGAGATCATCAAACAAAAACAAAGTACGGTTTTCCCGAAAGGCCTAAGCATTACGGTTACAGGCGATCAGTCGGACAAAACGCGTACAACTTTAAATGACCTGATCAATACCATCATTATCGGGTTTATTTTGGTGACGCTTATCCTGATGTTCTTTATGGGGACAACGAATGCCATATTTGTGGCGTTATCGGTGCCATTATCCTGTTTTATCGCGTTTTTGTTTATGCCGGTAATCGGGTTTACGCTTAACATGATCGTACTGTTCTCCTTCCTGCTGGCTTTGGGGATTGTGGTGGATGATGCCATTGTGGTAATTGAGAACACGCACCGTATTTTTAACAACGGGGCTATGCCTATTACCAAAGCGGCAAAAATAGCGGCAGGCGAGGTGTTTATGCCGGTGTTTTCTGGCACCATGACCACGCTTGCGCCATTTGTGCCCTTAGCATTCTGGAATAGTTTGATAGGACACTTTATGTTCTTCCTGCCTATAACGCTCATCATAACCTTGTTGGCATCGCTGGTAGTAGCCTATATCATGAACCCGGTTTTCGCGGTTGATTTTATGAAGCCGCACCATGAAGGTGAGCATGATAACCCTAAGTTTGATCGCAAAGTAGTACGTTCAACAATAATTTTGGGTATAGTAGCCCTATTGGGTTACCTGATGAACAGGGGCCTGGGGAATTTTGTCGTATTGATCATATTGCTGTACTGGTTTAACCACTTTGTTTTATTAAGGGTGATAGACCGGTTCCAGAAAAATTTATGGCCACGCTTCCAGTCGTGGTATGCACGCTTGCTGGAAAAAGCAGTTAAACGCCCGTGGTGGGTATTATTGGGTACAATAGTATTGTTCTTCTTTACTATCGCATTCTCCGTAGCTACGCACCTTAAGGTAGAACAGTTTCCAACCTCTGATCCTAATTTTGCATACATATATGTTACCATGCCTATCGGAACCGACCAGGCATACACCAATGAAGTTGTTAAGAAATTAGAAAAACGTGTTGCGCAGGTAGTAGAGCCTGAT
>Ga0193702_1000249_pt1 | contig 21489 bp, 16 predicted proteins | sample U3a1metaG_FD_143060 | JGI IMG/M metagenome (GOLD analysis project Ga0193702, IMG submission 143060) | Soil microbial communities from a riparian zone of the East river system, Colorado, United States - U3a1 | ecosystem: Environmental > Terrestrial > Soil > Riparian zone | place: USA: East River... | reverse complement strand
CGTGCAAATTATACTTGCGCTAGCCCCGAAAAGAACTGGAACTTATAAACTACGGCTTTACCAGGTTTATAACCCCAGGCTCGAATCGTTGCTGAGTAGGCGTGACCACCGTTCATTAACACAATTTTGGCATGGTAAGGATGGTGATGTTACATTTACCGAGCGTGCATTTTTATTATTGGCAGATGATGTTGCATTGGTGCAGCGTTTAAACCAAAAAGAAATTCCTTTGCCTTTTGAGAGCCTTTTTTACCAGGAACTTACCGAGGTAAGCACATCAAGAACCAAACGCTTTGGTGATATGGAGCCGGGTGCATCGTGGCAGTTTCCCCCTCAGGATAATATTCATTCAAAAGACCCGATGCAGATTGCTGAAAAACTGCATTTAGCCGGGCTTGCGTTTTCGGGCGGAGGGATCAGGTCCGCTACGTTTAACCTCGGTGTTTTACAAAAGCTTGCGGAACTGGGTGTACTGGCCCGGTTTGATTATCTGTCTACCGTATCAGGTGGTGGATATATCGGCACATGGTTCAGTTCATGGATCAAGCGTTCCGGGTCATTATCAAAAGTTGTGGAGCGGCTAAACTCGAAAAAATCGCCCGATCCTTTTGCTGATGAGGTAAGGCCCATTAAATGGCTGCGGATGTTTAGCAACTTTCTTTCGCCCAACGCCAGTATTATGTCGACCGATGCGTGGACAATGGGAATAACCTGGTTGCGGAATACCCTGATAAACCAAACAGTACTGTTACTAATCCTGCTAACCGTTTTATCGGCCATTGGCGCTTTGTTTAGCGGCTGGGATTATATCAGCAACCTTTCGGTACATATGACAGTGGTAAATGTTTTAACCTGGAGCGCGGTGATACTTTTACCGGGCGCCTTTCTTGCGGGCAGCGGCATGCGTTCCTACAATAATGCCCATCCGCCGCAACGGAAATTTGTACTTGGCCGGAGCGCCTGGCTTGCCCATTTACTTATTGTCTGGGCAACGACAGCGGCATTTTTGCTCACTATCTGGTTCTCAACAGTAAAACTTGTCTCGCATAATTTTGGTGCTAAATTTTTTCTGCTTGCCCCAGGTGTAACACTTGGTTTTGTGGGGATGATAATAATTGCAGCCATGGGAAAATATCACCGGTTTGAAGAAGAAAAGTTTGGCACCAAACCACTTTACCGGGCAAGGCTTGCGCTGGCTGTTGTTTTAACATCGGTAATTGCGTCGGTTTGCGGGCTGGCGCTATTGGCTGCAGCCTGGCAGTTGATAGAACATATTTCACTAATTACTTTCAGAGATCCTTTTTTTCAATCAAAGCTAACGCTTATAATAGGGGTGCCTATTATACTGGAAGCAATAAGCATATGTGTTGTGGTGCGCATGGCGCTGATGGGTAACTTTTTTCCGGATGAGCGAAGAGAATGGTGGGGTAGGATGGGGGCTTTAGTACATCGTTTTATGATCATTTGGATACTGGTAACATTTTCGTCATTATTGCTGCCTGATCTTTTTAAAAGGATTCCTATTAGTTATGTTGAAAAGCTGCCTGCGATATTCGGGGGGTGGATGGCCATTATAGCCTACGCTGTAAAGCTTGCGTTTCAGTCAAAATCAGCCGGCGATAAGGCTGTTGGTGGCGTACAACAGGCACAGGAAATTTTTGTTCGGTTTGCACCTTATTTGTTTATGCTTGGGTTTTTGCTTATCGGGGCATATATGATTGATTTTATGCGTTCAGAAGTTCAGGTGCATTTTCAGCAACAAAATAGAGTCTGGTGCTGTACGGTATTAACCCTAGTGCTGGCTATTTTAACATTTTTGCTAAGCTGGCGTGTAGGGGTAAATGAATTCTCGCTGCACGATTTTTATCGCAACCGGCTGGTGAGGGCTTACCTGGGCGCAACACGCCGCAGAACCGACCGGATGAACACCGCCAACAGTTTCACAGGCTTTGACAAGGATGATGATTTCCCACTTTCATTATTGACCACCAGCGAACATTATTACGGGCCTTATCCAATAATAAATACCGCACTTAACGCCACCACAGTTTCAGAGCTTGACAGGCAGGACCGAAAAGCGGAATCATTTGTTTTTTCGCCGCTTTATTGCGGGTTTGATTTTAGTCCGACCCGTTCGGCTGCGTATAGTCGCAATCGTGTTTACGAGTATGGGTACCGGCCCACCGGAAAATACGCGCGCGATGCAGGGCCGTTAATAGGAACTACAATGGCTATTTCGGGTGCAGCAGTAAGCCCAAATATGGGTTATCATTCGTCGCCTGCTACCGCATTTTTACTTACAGTATTTAATTTAAGGCTTGGCCGCTGGATCGGTAACCCGCGACTTGATTGCTGGAAGCGTTCAGATCCTATTGCAGGCTTGGGCTATCTGATAAAAGATCTGATAGGTACATCAGATATCAATACCGGTTACGTTTGCCTGTCTGACGGGGGGCATTTTGATAACATGGGCCTGTACGAACTGGTTAGGCGCAGGTGTAACTACATCTTACTGGGCGATGCTGAAGAAGATGAAAAATCGACCTGCGAAGGGCTTGCCAATGCCATAAGGCGTTGCCGAATTGATTTTGGGGTGGAGATAGAACTGGATGTTTCCAGGATAACCAATAAGGACAAAGAAACCCGGTACAGCAAGTCGCATATGGTTCAGGGCACCATAAAGTATCCGGGTAAAAAGCAGGCAACGGGCACTATTGTTTATATTAAAACCTCGCTTACAGGTAATGAAACAGTAGACATAAGAGAGTATTTTGTGAATAATCCTGAATTCCCGCAGCAGTCAACAGGCGATCAGTTTTTTGATGAAGCGCAATTTGAAAGCTATAGAAAATTAGGATATCAGTCGATCCAGAATATTAAACAGCTGAGGTTGCCATAGCGCGGTCTGATGGAAAAAATGTAAACCGAGTGTTAATCTGGTATTAGGTTATAGCTAATTTAACATGAGCTTGATATAAAGATTTGTGGAACATTCTGATTATAAGATGCTTACATTTATTTGATTCTTGATAAATAGTTAAATTATTGATAATCAGTATGTTTCACAGCGTTCCGGGTGTTCCGCTGATAAAAATGGAACGCTTTGCCGATGTGGATACATAAACTTGTGCGACTCCTAATAAAAAAGCCTGCTCACCAAAAAGAGAGCAGGCCTAAAGTGTAGGTTAAATTAAATTTTATTTTCCGCCACCATTCCGTGGGTCGCTTTTAGTTTTAAGCACGTACTCATGCGGAGGTTCAGCGCCTAACAGGTTCTTCACGAAGTAATCCCAGCGGCGGCGCATCATGTATGGCGAATAAGGGCCATAGCCATGCGGGCTGTTAGGGAATACTACCAGGTCATAATCTTTATTGGCTTTTTCGAGCGCCTCGATAACCAGCAGGGTATTGTATGGCGGAACGTTATCGTCAAGCAAACCATGTGCAAGCATCAATTTACCTTTAAGGTTTTTAGCAAGGTTTTGATTGGCCTGTGCTGCATAATCTGAATTGGCCGCTAAACCGTTGTAGCGTTCGCCCCAGTCGTCCTCATAGTTCAGATTTTCATGATTTCCTGACTCCGAGATGCCTACTTTAAAGAAATCAGGGTAGCGGAACATGGCGCCTGCGGTTGCAAAACCACCGCCTGAGTGACCCCAGATACCTACGCGGGCAGTATCCAGATAGCCATATTTAGCAGCAAGCTGGCGGATCCCGGTTACCTGGTCGGGAAGGGTATTTTCGCCCATGTTGCCGTAGCTCATATCATGGAAGCTTTTTGAACGCAACGGGTTGCTGGTTCCTTCAATTTCAACCACAATAAAGCCCAGCTCGGCAAGCGCCTGGCCATCGCCCCTTGATGCTGCAAATGACCAGCTGCCCACACTACCACCCTGCGGACCCGGATAGATATAATCAATTACCGGGTATTTTTTATTAGGGTCAAATTTGGTTGGCGTGATCATTAAGCCGTAAATATCAGTTTTTCCGTCATGTGCTTTAACCGAGAAAGTGGTAACAGGTTTCCAGCCGGTAGCTTCCAGTCTTGAAATATCTGTTTTCTCTAAATTGGTGATCAGTTTTCCGCTCATATCGCGCAAAACTGTAACCGGCGGAACATCAGGTTTTGAATAGCTGTCAATAAAATAATTACCTGCGGGGGATAAGGTAACCTGGTGGTTGCCTGCCTCGGGAGTAAGGTTTGCAAAGTGTTTGCCGTCAAAGCCTATTTTGCATAGCTGGCTAAAATAAGGGTTCTCGGCCTGGCGTCCATCTGCAATAAAATAAAGCATCCGGTTCTTTTCATCAACTTTAAGCAAACGGGTTACTACAAAATCGCCTTTGGTGATCTGGTTTTTAACCTTGCCAGTAGCTGCATCATACAAATAAAGGTGCCCCCAGTTATCACGCTCAGAATACCAGATAATTTCATTGGTTTTATCAAGATATCTCCAGTTAATAGCGCCCTGGCCTGATTCAAACTGGGTAGGTACTGTTTCTTCAAAAATTTCGCGCACATCGCCGGTAGCAGCATCGGCAATACGTACTTTTTCGTTTTTATGATCACGCGAGGTTGATACAAAAGCCACCTTTGAATTATCAGAACTAAAGTAAACGTCATCTAACGTTCCGCTGCTCGAGATATCATCGCTAAGCGTAGCCCTATGCGGATCAGGCGCAACTTTGGTAACTATTACTTTGGGATTGTCAACATCGATAATAACCCGCTGAATCATTGCCACATCTTTATCACCGGGCAGCGGATATTTCCATGCTTTAAGATTAGGCTTTCCAACATTAGTGGTAACCAGGTACATATCGCTCACATTGCGCTGGTCCTGTTTAAAAGTGGCTATTTTTTTTGAATCAGACGACCAGATCAGGATAGCGTTATCGCTATGCTTCCAACCTGCGTTATCAGTTGCATAGCCATAATCTTTTACACCATCGGTAGTAAGCTGGGTTTCTTTTTTAGTATCCACATCGCGCACCCAAAGGTTCCAGTCCTTTATAAATGCTTCTTTTTTTCCATCGGGTGAAGTATTGTAAATACTGCCACGGCCCCCGCGCCTTCCGCCACGGCCTGCGGTTGGGCTTGCCATTGGAGAATTATTTTCGGAAACTTTATAATTACCCAGGTCGGCGCTCCATTGCTTGCCATCAGCCTCAAAAATAATTGATTTGCCATCAGCCGAAAAAGTGAAGCTTGTAAAAGGCAGCATTGAGGCGGTGTATTGTTTGCCGGTGGCCGTTGAAAGCGCTGCCGCCAGTTTTTGCTGGTCAAACGCTGCAACACGACTATGTTTTGCAGGGTCAACCAAAATGAATTCGCTGCCCTGCGCAGTTAGGTTACGATACCAAAAACGATCGCCCGGTAGCCATTCAGGACGTACATTATTATTGTCGATAAACGGTTCCGTGCCATAGCTAAGACGACTTTCTGCGCGTTCATAGTCATTGGCTGTTAGGGGAGGACCCTGTTGTGCATGTGCAGATAACACCAATGCGCAAGGTATTACTGCGAGTAAAATTTTATTCATTGCTATAAGTCAGTTACGTTAGAAGAAACCAAGCTACAGCAAAATAACAGATTTCACAAATTTGTGTGCTTGTGTAATATCATTGTGGCAAAATAATAAAGCGGGGAGGGGGAATAATTTCGGATTTCGGATTTTCGATTTCGGATTTAAAATAAGGTATTTTACTTTATCAAATAAACATAACTCCCCGATGTGATCTTCAATCCGCTTGCTGCATTCACCTGTTTTGAACCCTGGTAAGCCTTTTTACCGGCTGGCAAAAACAAGGTAGCGGTTGAATTAGCCGGAATAGTTACCGAATATTCAACAATATCTCCCTTTCGCTTCCATGAGGATTTAATCTTTCCATAAGGGCCGGTATGCTCCGATTCAAAATGGTCGAGCTTTTCAATAAAATTGGGAGTTAACAGCACATTCTTGAATCCCGGTGATTTAGGGTCAACTTTTATGCCGCCGATACCTTTATAATACCAGGCGCCAATTTCGCCGAACATGATATGGTTTAATGACAGATCGCTTTTAGCTGTAATATCCCAATTCTCGTAAAGCGTGGTAGCACCATTAACAATCCACCATCCCCACGACGGGAAAGTTTCCTGTGAAGCGATGGAATATGCAACATCGGCATAGCCATTATCACTTAACGCACTAAGTATGGCTTTGGCTCCTAAAATACCGGCATCTAAATGGTTGTTATCCTGTTTAACCCGTTCGGCAAGCCGGGTGGCAACCTTATGTTTTAAACTATCCGGAACGATGCCCCAATATAATGGCACACTAAGCTCTGTTTGGTAGCCTTTATCATAAATGCCTGTTGTGGTATTTAAGTATTTAGCGTTGATAGCATTTTTGATCTTCAACGCCAATGCTTCATATTTTTGCTGATCATCGGCTTTGCCAAACAATTTGGCGGCTTTTGCCAATATGTTTACGTCGGTAAAGTAATAAGCCGACGAGGTAAACTCTACCGGGGATACAGCTTTAACCGGCACCCAGTCACCAAGTCCCCATGTGGTAAGGCCGGTTGGATAGAGGTCGTTAATGTGGTTTACATATCGCTTAATCGCCTCATAGTTATCGCCAAGAGTTTTGCTGTCGCCATAAAACATATAGAGGTTCCACGGAATAATGGCTACGGTGCTGGTCCAATCCGGGCCATTGCCCCATTCATAACCCCAGCCGTTTGAGGGGATAATAGAAGGTAAAACGCCATTTGGCTGCTGCTCATCACGATGGTCGGCCATCCATTTTTCATAAATGGTTATGCCGTCAAAATTATACAAACCTGTTTCGCTGGCAATGTGGGCATCACCTGTCCATCCGTTTTTTTCACGCTGCGGGCAGTCTGTAGGGTAACCAAAAAAGTTCGATAAATATGAATTATTGGTTGCCTGCCAGATCTTATTCAAGGTATTGTTTGATGAGCTGATAGTACCTACCGGTTCAACATCGCTGTGCATAAAATGACCGGTGAGGCTTTCTTTTGTAAGGTTAATGGGCTTGTCGCTGCTTACCTCGACATACTGAAATCCTTTATAGTTAAATCGCGGCATGAAAGTTTCTTCGCCTTTGCCACTTAAAGTAAAGATATCGGTTTGGAAGGGATCCTTATCATCGGTAGGGCGGTAATGGATATCAATATTTGATTGATCTGCATAGCCATTTTTGCCTAGTTTTTCTGCGTGTTTTAAGCGGATGATAGTGCCTGCTTCGCCTTTAACGGTAATGCTGCTTACCCCGGAAATATTTCTACCCAGGTCGAACAGGTACGTTTTGTCGTCAAGCTTCTTAATGCTCTGCGCCGGGATCTTTTCAACCGCGCGAATTGGTTGCATGGTTTGCGCAACTATATTGAGTGATGGCGCCTGGCGGTTGATGACGCTTTTCCATGCTGTATCAACAAATTTGGCGATGTTCCATCCGGGTTGTTCTAAACGGGCATCATAATGCTCAGCAGTATAAATACTGTTAAAAACTATAGGGCTTAAGGCTGTTTTCCATTTTTTGTTTGATGAAATGGTTTCTGTTGTTCCATCCTCATACGTTACCCGCAGGTCGAGGCAAAAAGCCGGGCGGTTGCGCCATGGCGATTTATCAAAAAACCAAACTGCGGTGCTTTGGTGGTTGTACCAGCCGTTACCTAACAGTACGCCAACGGCATTTTTTCCGCTTTGAAGTTGTGTTGTAACATCGTAGGTAACGTACAGCGTGCGCCTGTCAAACCGGGTATACATAGGGTCGAGCCGGTGGTTGCCGATTTTTTCGCCGTTGATATAAAGTTCATATAAACCGGCTACGGCAATATAGGCCCTGGCCGACTTTATTTTTTTCGTAAGATCAAATGCATGACGGAAATATGGCGCAGCTTTAGCGGCCGCATCGTTGTTATCACTTATCCAGGTGCCTTTCCAGTTGCTTTTGTCCATCAATCCGGTTTCGAAGCTGGCTATGGCCGATGTATTACTTTTTCCATCCTTGTCCCAAACCATAATTCGCCAGTAATATTTGGTATATGGCTGTAATGCCTTGCCATTAAAGTTTACCCGGTTATTGTCTGACATCACTTTTACCGTTTGCCAGGTGTTGGCAGTGCCTTTGCTCAACTCAACAGAATCGGTACTTACAGATAACTGGTAAGCAGTTTGTTTAGCGCCTTGCCTGGCATCGTCCATAAGCCACATTAAGCGGGGGTGGGGAGAATCCATGCCTATAGGGTTAACAAGATATTCGCATTTTAAGCCGGTGACCTTTACGGCGGCATTAGCGTGGGCAGCACTTAAAGTTAATAATATAGAAATAAGGATCTTGTTGAAGGACGATTTTTTTGGCAATGTTATGGTCATCAATAGCGGTTGATAAAAATGATTTTCAATCAGTAAGGTTGAATAGCTGGACAGAATAGTGTTTATTGTTCAAAAATATTGAATTAAAATCAACCACTGTCATGCACTGTCTGTAAGGTTCAATTTATCCTTAAAGGAGCCTGAATGGAAATGCCACTAATTAAATCTGATCTGTAAAAAGCTCGTCGACGGTTAATGTGAACCCAGGGAGGATGGAAGTAGTTAGTTTATCATCAATCGTAAACGGTCTTGTTGCTTGAAAACGTCCTTCTATAAGGATGTATTGTAAAAGATTTTTTTCCGTTGGATTAATAATCCAATATTCGAGCACTCCGGCCTCTTCGTAAGCTTCAAATTTATTGCGGAGTTCCTTTTTATTATTTCCGGGTGATAATATTTCTACTACTATATCCGGTGAACCTATACATCCCTTTGCATCTACTTTTTTAGGATCACATATTACACAAATATCAGGCTGAACAACGGTTGTAACATCTTTATCATCGATTGATCGTTTTATTAAACGAACGTCAAACGGTGCGGAAAAAACTCTGCACTGCTTCCCTTTTAAATAATAATACAATTCACTGGAGAGTACTGCCGAAATTATTTGATGAACTGAACCCGGGGCGGGACTCATCTTAAAAATCTTACCCTTAATTAATTCCAGCCGCTCATCAAACGTCCACTTAAGGTAGTCGGCGTAAGTATAAGTTTTATTAATATCAAGGTCTGAAAGCTGCATGAGTTGTTTTCGTTTATCACAAATTTACTAAAATAAAAGCAATCGCTACGTCGTACTGTCTGCAAATTGCCAACACGCCTTTTAACATAACTTTATTGTTACTACCTTAGTAGCTGTGGATAATTTTATTGTTTCGGCACGCAAATATCGCCCGGTTACTTTTGAAAGCGTTGTTGGTCAGCAACATATAACCAACACGTTAAAAAACGCCATTAAAAATAATCAGCTGGCGCAGGCATTTTTGTTCTGCGGTCCGCGCGGCGTGGGCAAAACTACCTGTGCCCGCATCCTTGCTAAAACCATAAACTGCGAAAATTTGCAGCCAAATGGTGAGGCTTGCGGTGTTTGTAACTCGTGCCTGTCGTTCCAAAACGGTAATTCCTTTAACGTTCATGAGCTTGATGCTGCCTCCAATAACTCGGTTGATGATATCCGTAGTTTAATTGAGCAGGTGCGGATTCCGCCACAGGCAGTAAGATATAAGATCTATATTATTGATGAGGTGCACATGCTATCACAGGCAGCTTTCAATGCGTTCTTAAAAACGCTGGAAGAACCGCCGCATTATGCCATTTTTATCCTTGCAACTACCGAAAAGCATAAGATACTTCCAACTATACTTTCGCGCTGCCAGATCTTTGATTTTAACCGCATCAGGGTTGAGGATATGGCTTCACACCTGGCATCCATCGCACAAAAAGAAAACATCAGCTATGAACCTGACGGACTGCACATCATTGCGCAAAAAGCTGATGGTGGTTTGAGGGATGCTTTGTCGATGTTTGACCAGATCGTTAGCTTTTCAGGCGGTAATGTAACTTACCGTTCGGTAATAGATAACCTTAACATACTTGATTACGACTACTATTTTAATATAACCGACAGGCTGCTGAACGAGGACAATGCCCAAACCTTACTGTTGTTTGATGAGATTCTGTCGCGTGGTTTTGATGGGGCACATTTTATTTCGGGTCTGTCTGAACACTTCCGCAACCTGCTGGTAAGTAAAGACCAGGCAACGGTTAAGCTGCTGGAAGTAAGCGATGGCATCAGGAACAAATACCTGCAACAATCGCAGGCATCAACCGTTTCATTCCTGCTTTCGGCTATGAATATTGCCAATCAATGCGATCTGGGATATAAGCTGAGTAAAAACCAGCGTTTGCAGGTTGAACTGGCATTGCTTAAAATGTGTAACCTGCTCTCCGTTTTTAATTTGGCGGTTACGCCGCTAAATGCAATGCCCGCAGCAGAGGGGCAATTAAAAAAAAAACCTGATTCCGCAGCAATAGCGCCCGAAATTGAGCAAAAAGCGCATGTCGGAATGCCCGCGGCCGTTATCACACAACCAAAGGAAACAGCTAAAGAACAGCCAGTTGAGAGGCAGCCGGTAACAAACAGTATTAAGGTTGAAACACCCGTTGAAAAGCCAAAAATATTTATCCCAAATTTGCAATCCGCACCCGGCTCGGTAAAAATACCATCGTTAAAAGACGTTGGTAAAACCAAGGAGGCTATGCTGGAGGAGGAAGATCCCTATATTAAAGGTGATGCCAAAAACGATTATACGCCTGATCAGCTTTTAAAGTGCTGGAGCGATTACGCAGCAAGGATGAAGGCAGATGGAAAGAAGAATTTACTTACTATTTTTATATCCAACCCGCCAAAACCGGTTGGCACAAATGCCTACGAAGTTTTAGTGGAGAATAAAGTGCAGGAAAATTTGTTCAGGGATGAACGGCCCAGCTTGCTAAACTATTTGCGTACCACGTTAAAAAACTTTGATATTGAAATTAATGCCAGGATTGATGAAGTAGCTGTTGTAAAACGCCCTTATACTGCATCAGAGAAATTTCAGCACATGGCAGCAAAAAATCCGGCCCTTGCCGAACTGAAAGCCAAGTTTAACCTTGATTTTGATTAAAAAACCCATTTTTTTTATATTGGGTTAATTGTAAATTGCCGCCAACTATAATTATAATACCTGATATTTTTAAATATGGATTTTTTAAAAGCAGTGTGGGGTAACATTACCGGCTTTTTTGGCTTTGGTAATTTGATCGACATTATAAAAACCGGCAATTATAGTGAGTTGCTGACCTATCATGGCATTACTTCAGTTTTAGGCCCGCTTATCCCGTTTTTATTGGTTATTGAAATCATAAGGGCTGCTTTTTATAAGCGATTTAAAGTTATCGATTATAAAATATCGTTCTTTACCTATGTTTTAAACGCATTTATTGGCAGGGTTATCTCCTTTGCCATGGTTGGGCTATGTATAGGTCTGTTTGCAAAATATGCCATTTTGAAACTCACTTTTACCTGGTATTGGTTTATTTACGGGTATATAGTTTGGGAGTTTTCGCATTTTATTTATCACTTTCTGGCGCATAAAGTGCGGATACTGTGGTGCCTGCACTCAACCCATCATGCACCGGCGAGTATGAATTTATCGGTAACCTATGCCCACTTCTTTTTAGAAGGCCCATATGCCGATGTGATCCGCACCACCATTTGTATTTTACTTGGCGTTAACCCTGCTATGTTGTTTGTAATTATGTTTATTGATGGCACCTGGGGCGCTTTTATACATATCGGCGAAAATTTAATGCAGGATGCCCGGTTCGGGTTTTTAAACAAGATCATCCTTACACCATCACATCATAGGGTGCACCACGCTAAAAACCCCAGGTATATGGATACCAATTTTTGCAACCTGTTAAACATATGGGACAAAGTATTTGGTACCTATGAACCCGAGGACCGCAATATGCCAATTGAATACGGAATTTCAAGGCCCATGAAACCGCATAGTTTTTTGGATGCTTATTTTGGCGAAATAATTGCGTTGGGCAAAGATGTTGCAAAAGCACCAGGCATTAAGAACAAAGTGTTATACATTTTTATGCCACCCGGCTGGAGCCACACCGGTGATCATAAAATGTCGAGCGTGGTGAGGAAGAAATATTTTGAGGAATTGGAGAAGGGGAAGGAAAGTAAATCGCAGGAATTGGTTGAGGGATGAAAACCCCTTACTTACCTGTCTTTATAAAGCTTCCTGATAATGCTGATTTGCCCTCTGTGGTAAATCTCATCCTCGGCCATGTGGTATAAAACCCAGGCCAGGTTACAGCCCGTTTCATCATCATAGCTGTCTATCCGTTGGGTAAAGTCTTCATGGGTGAGGTTAGCTAACACGCTAAACATCAGTTCTCTCGACTCTGTAAGTTGCGCAACGTAATCTTCCACCGGCTGTTGAATAATCAACTTTGGAAGCTGTACCCCCATTTCTATTGCCGGAAGCCATTTTTCATTTTCATCATCAGTAAACCTCCTGCCTTCTACAAATTCTATTCTGAAATATGTTTCGATACCGATGATATGTGATAACAAGGCGCCGATAGTATTCCAGCCTTCCTTATATTGCCAGTCCAGCTCCTTTGCTGACAGATTTTTAAGCGACAGGATGGTCGTAGTCCTTGTATCCTGCAAAATCCCGTGTATGTAATCTAGCGAGTGGTCTGATAATTTGCCAAACTCAATGTTGAATGCTCTTGTTAGCATGTGCTATTTTTTTTATGAACTTGAAGTCGTAATTTGTGACTCCAAGTTATTTAATTGCTGTTTTTAACTATGAACCCCTTTACACTATTTGGTTCAAAACCAAAACACCTATCAGCCCAATGAAAGAAACCATTGTTTCCATAACCGTCCATGAGCGAATGGTATCTTTAATGGAAAGGTTAAAATACTCTTTAAACAGCCAAAACCCGCCATCATTCAAGTGTGAAAAGGCAAGACTGCCGGCGCCAATAGCCAGCACCATAAGGTTTGGGTTTATTGATGGATCATGCAATACTAAAGTTGATATTATCCCGGCTGCTGTCAGGCCTGCAACAGTAGCTGAGCCTAAACTTATGCGGATGATAGCCGCAATAAGCCAGCCTAAAATAAGTGGTTGTAAATGAAAGCTTTGCAGCAGGCTTGCTATGTCATTGTTTGCGCCGCTATCGGTAAGTACCGCCTTGAACGCGCCTGATCCGGCAACAATAAGAAGGATCATAGAAACATCTTTTACGGCATGGGTATATATTCCTCCAAGGAACTTCATGTCCTTTCCCTGTTTTATACCTAAAGTAAATGTCGCAAATATGAGCGATATCAGCATAACTATAGGTGTTTCGCCTGTAAATGCGATCAGTTTGTGAATAGTTGTTGTACTGTGATCTGTATTTAAATACAGCGTGGTGCTCATTATCAGTATCACCGGTAACAAAGCCGTAAAAAAGCTTATAAAGGCGCTTGGCAGTTGGTCAGACGGTATTTCGTCTGCCATAAAGGTCTTCAACGGGTTTGATTGGATCTTCTTTAGCGTTCGTGCAAATACCGGTCCGGCTAAAATAATTGCCGGAATAGCCAGGATAAGCCCGTATTTTAATGTTTTACCCATGTCAGCATGGAATGCAATAACCAGCGCCGACGGCGAAGGATGGGGAGGTAAAAAGCCATGGGTTACCGATAATGCCGCCAGCATGGGTAGACCTATAAATACCGGGTGCAGTTTATACTTGTAAACTACCGAAAAAATAAGGGGCACCATCAGTACGAAGCCGGTTTCATAGAACAATGGAATCCCAATAATAAACCCTGCGAGCACCAGCGCCCATTGGATATATTTTACTCCGAAGGCATTAACCAAAACTTCCGCGATTTTTTGGGCGGCACCACTGGTGGCAACCAGTTTACCAATCATTGCGCCTAAACAAATAATTATTGATATGGCCCCAAGTGTATCCCCCAATCCATGTTGTACCGATTTGGTAACTTTCTCTAAAGGAATACCCAGTAACAGTCCTGCTGTTATTGAAACCAGGAGGAATGCTACAAATGGATTTACTTTGGCCCAGCTTACCAGCAGGATCAGCAGAATTATACAAAAAAGGATGGTTAATAGCGTCATTGTTTGTTAATGATGGGTGTAACAGGCGTTTTTAAATAGGTAAGATCGTTTTTTTTGCCCTGCATGTTGAGGTCTAAAATAATAACATTATTCGGGTTTGAAATTTTTGGAGATAAAAATCTTTGTACTTTCGTAAAAACAAACCCGCAATGAAACTTATTCCATACTTAAACTTCCCGGGGAATACTGAGGAGGCACTGAACTATTACCAGAAAGTTTTCAATGGCACTGTTAGTGACTTAAACCGTTTTGGAGAAATGTTTCCTCCTGAAACCAATTACAAGGATAAAATTATGCATGCACGTCTGGAGTTTGGCGATAACATGCTGATGTTCTCTGACGGAATGCCGGGCCAGCCTGTAGATCATGGCAACGGCATTTACCTGAGCATAGGCCTTACCGATGAAACGCAGGCACGATCGATATTTGATCAGTTAAGCGCCGGCGGGAAAGTTACCATGCCGCTGGAAAAACAGTTTTGGGGTGCATTGTTCGGACAGGTTACAGATAGCTACGGTGTTAGCTGGATGATTAATTGTGAATTATAGGCCCCCGACCCCTAAAGGGGAGATATAGTGGGAGGCTTTAATTATTGTCAAAATGGTATTGCTTAAAATAGGTGGTACCTGTATTAATAAAATATAAAAACCATGGTCTATGGACTATCGACCATGGGCTATCTACCACATGACAAAAAAGCGCTATTTTTTTCTTGTACTTATTTTAGGCTCCCTCACAGCTATAGGGCCTTTTTCTATTGATATGTATTTGCCGGGGTTCCCGGCTATAGCAAAATCATTGCATACCACCACGGCGCAGGTCTCGCTTTCGTTATCCGGGTTTTTTATTGGGATTTCGGTTGGTCAGCTATTGTACGGGCCTTTACTTGACCGGTTTGGACGGAAGAACCCATTGTATGTAGGTTTAACGCTCTATATTGCAGCTTCCATTGGCTCCTTTTTTGTAAGCTCTATCGAGCAGCTCATTGTGTTGCGATTTGTGCAGGCGATTGGTAGCTGTGCCGCAGCTGTAGCCTCAATGGCAATGGTAAGAGACCTTTTTCCATTAAAGGATAATGCCAAAGTTTTTGCCCTGCTGATATTGATATTGGGCGTATCGCCAATGCTGGCCCCAACTGTCGGCGGTTACGTTACAGCAGCTTTTGGCTGGCAATTAATATTTATCATTTTAGCAGGTATCGCAGTTTTGATATTAACAGCGGTGATCTTCTTTTTACCCGAAAGCTATCAGCCCAACCCATCTCATTCATTAAAACCGAGGCCTATCATAATCAGCTTTTGGTCGGTAATGAAACATCCGCAGTTTTATACTTATGCGGTTTGCGGGGCAATAGGCTTTTCAGGTTTGTTTGCCTACCTGGCTGCGTCACCCTTTGTTTTTATGGATGTTTATGGGGTTAGCAGTAAAGTTTACGGATGGATCTTCGCCCTGCTATCGGTAGGGTTTATTGGTTCCAGCCAGTTAAATGGAATGCTTACCAGGAGGTATAAAAGCGAACAGATAGTAAACGTTACCCTGCCTTCAATGGTCATTATTTCGCTGGTGTTTTTAACGGGATCAGCGGGAGACTGGTTTGGGATTTATGGAACTATTGTTATGGTGTTTTTGTTATTGTGCTGTGTTGGGATAACCTATCCAAATACTTCTGCACTGTCACTTGCCCCGTTTGCAAAAAATGCCGGCACGGCTGCAGCTTTAATGGGCGCGCTTCAAATGGCGGTAGGCACCCTGGTATCCATACTGGTAAGTATGTTTAAAAGCCGCAGCACCATCCCCATGGCGGGCTTAATGGCCACTGCGGCAGTATTAGCATTGTTAGTGTTGATAATAGGCAGAAGAAATATTAAACAACGGGTTAAAACTGATGATAAAGTAGGCGCGGCGGTTCATTGATTGGTTCATGGTTAATGGTTCATAGATCATGGTGGCGGCGATTTATAGCACTGAATATTCAACTAATTAATACACAATACAATTCTTGCTTTTAAAATAAGCACCAAGGTTTACTTTCTGTACAATGCCGCTGTCTTTTTCAATTCGAAGGAAAATGCTTTCTTTAGTTTGGGGGCAACTCTTATAATGCATAAGCAACAAATGATACCCGTTCTTTTCGATAAAATACGATCCTCCTTTTCTCTCATCATTATCAATATCCAGATCTTCAGCTGATCTAGCAAGTAATAGAGCTTCTTCAAGGTTGTCTATTCTGCCTAAAAACTGTTTTAGTTGTTCGGGTGTATTTACATATCCAATTTTACCTTTATATATATATGAAATGTATTTATAACACATAGCGGGCATGCATCCTGTAAATAAACCGCCAAATGGAGGATCAAACGTTATGTTACCCGGATTTTTGCCACTGCTGAAAATGACAAAATCTTTTTCAGCAGGCCATTTACAAAATTGCCAGTAAGTATAGTCTTTATCCGGATGTACCATTTTTATCAGGTTATCGGGATCATCAAACCCATCGGGAATCTTTTTGTAACCATTAGAACATGCAAAGAAGTTAAACGTGGTGATTATAAAAGAAATTTTTAAGCAGATAACGCGAATCGATTTATACATCTTAATTAGTGACAGGTGCTGGTAAAATCCAAACGTAATGTTTAGTATAAACGTACGATTATTAAACTGCACACCATCAAATGAATTGATGTATTATGACAATGGCCGCGGTACACTACAGCAAATCAAAAACTATTAACTATGAACACTTCCCAGCACCTCATCAACTATCCCAAACTCCTTTGCCTCGCCGCCATCCATCCAAAAGTCGCGGTCTGATACTTCGTGAATTTTCTCATAACTCTGCCCGCTGTGCTTACTTAGGATAGTATACAGTTCTTTTTTAACTTTCAGCACTTCACGGGCGGTTATTTCAATATCAGATGCCGGGCCCTGCACGCCTCCAAGCGGCTGGTGAAGCATTACCCTTGAATGTGTTAGTGCCGCCCGCTTTCCCTCCTTGCCGGCGCATAGCAACACAGATGCCATGGATGCAGCAAGGCCTGTACAAATAGTAGCAACGTCCGGACTGATCAGCTGCATGGTATCGTAAATGCCATATCCGGCATAAACCGATCCCCCGGGCGAGTTGATATACATCTGGATATCTTTTTTAGGATCTGTCGACTGGAGAAACAGTAATTGGGCCTGGATGATGTTAGCCACGTTGTCGTCTACAGCATTGCCTAAAAATATGATCCTGTCCATCATTAGTCGCGAAAAGACATCCATTTGGGCCACACGCAGCTCACGTTCTTCGGTAATATAGGGCGTCTGTGCCATTAGCGGGACGCTGCCTGAAACTGCGGCGATGTAATTATCAAGCGGCTGGATTTTGACATGGCAATGCCCTGCCGCAAATTTGCGGAATTCATTTTTATCGATATTCATAATCTGTTGGGTTATCGTTTTGAAAAGATCTGCCTTATTTTTTCACTAAAGCTTTTATGCGCCGTTTCTTTGAAAAGCGTTTGGTGTACGGCTTCGATTTCTTTTTTTAGTTGATTGCGGCCATATTGCTTTACCATATTGTATGCTGATTTTTGCCAGTACAGCTTATCGTTCAGCTCATCATCAAGCAGTAACTTTGCTTCAAATACCAGCGCATCACCGGGATTTGAAAGCTGCAGCAGGTGCGCGTCTATTTGTTCGGTCTCAATTAAGGAAGTCCTCATAGGTCAATGATTTTTGTTTAATGGTTTCCCTAACTTTTTCCAAACATTTGTATTTCTGCACAGTGGCCGACCGTATCCCGGAAAAGCCAAACAGTTTAGCAGCATCTTTTAATGGTAGCTGGTCGTAATAAAAGGAGCGGAGCAACTCCATACATTTTTTACCGGTTGTTTCAAGGAAATGCATCAGCTTTGATTCTGATGGTTGATCCTCATCGGCATCAATCGTGACATCAAAACCATCAATTGGGGTCGTATGGTTGTTGTCCCTGAACTTTTTAAGCCATAAATGTTTGCTGATGCCTGTTAAATAGGCTTTCTCATTAGTGTTAATTGAAAAAGTAGCAGCAGCTGCTTTTTCATAATAGATCACCAATGCATCCTGGAAAATATCTTTCGCCTCGTCAAAAGAGCCACCCATTTTGCTGATATATCTCGCAACTGATGGGAAAGCACTTTTATATAGCGCTATAAAGAGTTTTTCCCTTTCTTCTGCAGTCCGAATCAAAATATTCATCTCCGGCATAATTTTGTTGTTTAATGATAAGTGCAAATTATTGACAAAGTATCACCATTTATTTTATTGTTTACTTCGGGATTGTCAATTTCTATTTTTGGAGCAGATTGAAAAATGGTAACCTGCTACGGTTCGGTTCTTTTATAAGCTATATTAAAAACGAACAAGTAAATAAACTATTTATTATCCTGAATTCAAATTAATCATTAATGTGTTTTAGCTGGTTGAGTATTTATAACTTACTGTAGCGTTGCTTATTAACGCCCCGTATTGGTTGTAAATGAACCGTTATGAAAATACTTGTATTTATTATATGCATCTCCGCAGCTATAGCTGGCTGTAAAAAAGGAAACCTCGGGCCATCTGGCGGATCGGGTTTGGTGGGTACCTGGGAGCTAAGGCATTATTCGGGAACTATTGCCGGGGTTTCAAAAGACTTTCCCGCAGGCAATGGTAAGCTGATCCAGCTAAATGCGGATAGTACCTTTAAACGATTTACCGATTTTAAACAGGATAACCAGGGTAGTTTTAAAATAGTTAAAAACGGTGTTGACTGGGCCGGTGTAAAATATGATGCCATATACTTTAACGGGAACGGAGATCCGAATTTTGTAGTACTTAAAGAAGATTCATTAACCATTGGAAATACTTATCCTGATGGAATAACGTCCCTGTATGTAAGGCAAAAGAAATAGAAAAGCATCAAATCCGCGCTAATCAACATTGCAAGTTTCCCAAATTTTCACTGCCTCAACCGCTTCTTTAACATCATGTACGCGTAATATATTAGCGCCTTTGGTTAAAGCAATAGTGTTTAATGCTGTTGTGCCATTCAAGGCTTCGGATGCATCAATCCCAAGCAGGCTATAGATCATCTTTTTACGGGAAATACCAACTAATATGGGCAGCTGCAGCATTTCTAAATCCTGTAAGCGGCTCATTAAAGCATAGCTGTGCTCTGGTTTTTTAGCGAATCCAAAACCAGGGTCAATGATTACATCATGCACCCCAAGCTGCTTTAACTGATAATATTTATCAGCAAAATAATCGTACACTTCAGCAAATACGTCATCGTAACCCGCTAATTGTTGCATGGTTTTTGGATTGCCTTTCATGTGCATTAAAATATAGGGTACCTGCAAGCGGGCAACAGTAGCAAACATATCAGCATCCAACTGTCCGCCGCTGATATCATTAATAATATGGGCTCCCGCTTTAATAGCTGCTTCAGCAACCACGGCACGAAAAGTATCTATAGATAACACAACATCCCGATATCGACTTACAATGGCTTCAACTACAGGCAGCAGGCGATCTGTTTCTTCCTGTACAGAAATATCATCAGCACCGGGGCGTGAGGAGTAGGCGCCAAGGTCTAAAAAGTCGGCGCCATCTTTTAGCATTTTCTCGGCTTGCTGCAGCGCTGCATCTATGCTTTGCTTACGGCTCCCGGCATAAAAAGAATCGGGTGTAAGGTTAATAATCCCCATTACTTTTGGCTTGCTTAAATCAATAAGTTTACCCCCTGCATTTACAGTCACCTTTTTATGAAAAAATGTATCTTTAGCCACTGGTTGTTGTAATGTTTAAAGGTTGTAAAGTTGAAATGTTATTTTCTGGTTTCTCAACCTTACAACGTTTCAACTTTACAACATTACAACTTCTAAATAACAAATGGAAAACAAAAAACCTACATCACCATTAGTATGGGTAGCCCGCATCCTGGTGGGCCTGCTTTTTATATTTTCGGGACTCATAAAAATTAACGACCCGCTTGGTTTTTCGTACAAGCTGGAGGAGTATTTTGAGGTTTTCCATATCACTTTTTTAAACGGACTTGCGCTTACGCTGTCAATCGTCCTGTGTTCGCTCGAAATTATTTTAGGTTTTGCCTTGCTGATTGGTGTGCGTGCCAAATCAGTTGCATGGGGTTTGCTGTTGCTGATCATTTTCTTTGCCTTTTTAACTTTTTATTCGGCTTATTTCCAGGTGGTGCAAACCTGCGGATGCTTTGGCGATGCCATTCCGTTAACCCCATGGCAATCATTCAGCAAGGATTTGGTTTTGCTGCTGCTGATAATAGTATTGTTTGTTAACCGGAGAAATATCCAGCCTCTGTTCGCTCCCAAAACAGGCGACAAGTTTTTAATTGCAATTACCGTAATATCCATAGGCTTTGGCCTCTACACTTACAACTTTTCGCCGGTAATTGATTTTCTGCCTTATAAAATTGGCGCCAATATCCCAGATGAAATGAAAACCCCGCCGGGTGCAAAGCCTGATGAATATGAGCTTACCTATAACCTGAAAAACAAAAAAACAGGTGAAAAAAAGGTAATGACCAATACCGAATATCTAAAAACCAATATTTGGAAAGATAATAATTGGGAAGTAATCGGTCAGCCTGAAAGCCGTTTGGTGAAAAAAGGTTTTAGCCCCAAGATTCGCGACCTGGCCATCCAGGATGCACAGGGGAATGATTATACAAAAGAGCTGTTAACAAACCCTTATAACAACATCGTAATTGTAGCTTACGATTTGAATAAAATTGACGATGAAGCCATTGATCGCTTAAACGCAATGGCCATAAACCTTGCACAGAACTTTAATACCCGAACGGTAATGCTCACTTCAAATTCGCACCAGTTTACTGAGGCCTATAGTAAGCAGCACCATTTAATGTTCGAGATTTTTTATGCCGATGGGGTGCCGTTAAAAACTATGGTACGCGCCAATCCAGGCGTTCTGTTGCTCAAGAATGGAACGGTGGTAAACAAATGGCATTACCATTCCATGCCAAAATATGACGACCTGGTGAAAAAATATTTTCAGGAATAAATCCATGATCAGCTACCTCATCCGAAAGTTATTTTACGGACTTGCTGTGATGCTTGGCATTGTAGTGGTAGTGTTTTTCCTGTTTAATATTTTACCTGTCGATCCTGCGCGGATGACGCAGGGGCAACGCGCCGATGTACAGTCGTTACAAGCCATCCGCAAGGAGTTTGGGCTTGATAAGCCCGTGCCTATGCAGTTTGTTTATTATATGAACGATCTTTCACCAATTGGAATCCATTTGGATAATAAAGAGGAGCAGCAGCGGTATCATTACGCAAAATTGTTCAGTGTATCCGGCGATAAGGTGCTTGCCCTAAAATGGCCCTACCTGCGCCGTTCCTA
>Ga0193702_1000248_pt1 | contig 21642 bp, 19 predicted proteins | sample U3a1metaG_FD_143060 | JGI IMG/M metagenome (GOLD analysis project Ga0193702, IMG submission 143060) | Soil microbial communities from a riparian zone of the East river system, Colorado, United States - U3a1 | ecosystem: Environmental > Terrestrial > Soil > Riparian zone | place: USA: East River... | reverse complement strand
CATCAGTGTCGACAGTGACCTGCTTGGTTGCGCATACGCCACCTGCGGGCATGAGAAAGGCCTGTGCTGCGTATTGGGTACCGGCTCAAACATTTCATTTTTTGATGGCGAGGATATTCATTCAGGCAAACACGGCCTTGGTTTTGTTTTAGGCGATGAAGGAGCAGGCACCTGGTTTGGCAAAGCCCTGGTAACCGATTTTTTATACGGAAACATGCCTCATGACATCAGTATAAAATTTAACGAGGCATATCATTTAGATAAAGAAACCTTAATAAAACACATTTATCAAATCCCAAATGCAAACTCATACCTGGCTAGCTTTACTAAGTTTATAAGCGAAATAAGGCAAACCGAATATGCGCAAAACCTGCTGCACAAGGGACTGGTTGAGTTTATTGAAACCAATATTAAATCATATCCGCAATATCACCGGTACAAAAGCCATTTTGTAGGCTCAATTGCTTACGTTTTTACCGATGAGCTTACCGAAGTTTGCAAAGCAAATGGCATCCATATCGGCAAGATCATCAAACAACCCATCCACGACCTGATGGCTTTTATTTTAAGCCGCGAGAACTAAACTAAGATTTATAGGATGTAAGGGATTAAAAAACTATGTCATTGCGAGCGCAGCGTGGCAATCGCACGCCGTGCACAACCGTCAGTTCAAGTTCTACACCTTTCTATCCGCTCTGTACTATGTGATTAACGGTTTCTTTCTCAATACCCTCTTCACCACAATAAACCCTACCCCCAACACCGCTAAAACACTTCCAAGCATAGCCAAATAATCGCCGTGCAGCACATAAAAAGTAAGGTCTGAATTCAGGTTGATATCTTGCTTTAGGGCAGTTTTAACCCACCATTTACTGTGTTGTACCACATCGCCACGCTGGTTAATAAATGCCGAGATCCCGGTGTTTGCCGAACGGCAAACCCACCTGCGGGTTTCAATAGCGCGCAGCTTGGCGTAGTCAATATGCTGATCTTTGCCTGATGTATTTTCCCACCAGCCATCATTGGTGATAATTGCAATAAACTGGGCTCCTTTATGTACCGACTCCGCTACCCAGCTTCCCCAAATTGATTCAAAACAAATAACCGGGTCGACCCCGATACCGCTTTGCGAATAAAACACGGTTGGATCATCTTGCCCGCCATACGTTCCGGTAGCGCCTCCCAAATGCGCAAATACAGGCTTTAAAAATGACAGTGCCGTTGGGAACGGCAAAGATTCAGCACCCGGCACCAGCTTTGATTTATGGTAAAATTGCACCTCGGCAGAGTTTTCAATATTTACAGCCGCGTTAAAATTATCATAATACACCTTTGCCTGTGGATCTCTGTTTTAGTAGTATGCTTGTTGTAGAGTCTAAAGGTTTCGGCCCCGGTTACCAGGTTACCATTTTTGTATTTATTTAAAAACCGCTGCGCCTGCAAAAAGTAGGGACTGGTACGGATTGTTTCTTCATTTACCTGGTCGGGTATTGCCGTTTCGGGCCATAAAAAAAACTCGGTATTTTGCTGGCCTACAGAGTCGGACAAATGAGTCAGAATACTTAACTGCTGAAAAGCAGGCATTGAGCTTTCCTTTGCATAAGGATCAATATTGGGCTGTACCACCACCACATTTGATGGGTTTGGCTGTTCCTGGTAGCTGTAATATCTGTATAATGAAAAGCTTAGCGGCGCAATTAAAACAATAACAAATGCCGAAATGAGCTTTAATCTTAATTTGGCATTTGAGGCTTCGCGCAAGCCAATGAAAATTAAAAATAACAGGATATTTAAAGTCCACACCCATATAGTACCACCATATACACCGGTGTATTCATACCATTGTATCCACTGATGGGTTACAGCAAAGCCATTGCCCAGGGTCATCCATGGAAAGTTAAGGTCCCAGCTTTGGTGCAGGTACTCATAGGCTATCCAAAAACAAACTAAACCTGCCAGGCCCCAGCCACGATTAGTTACCAGCCTTAAACGGTAATACAGCCAGCAAGCGGCTGCCATTAACAACGGACCTAAAGCGTACGGGATAACGGAAATAGGTAAGGCTACAACCTCCCCTACCACTTTTAGCGCATTATAAACCCAGTAGATGGATAGGGTGTTCCATACAAAGAAACCCAGGAATGCCGTACCAAAGATCTTTTTTCCTTTTTTAGCATAATCCGACCGGATGATATTTTCAATAGCAACCAGCATGGGAACAAAACCAATAAATAGTAAAAAGGTAGAATATGGCGTCGGCGGCCAGGCTATCCAAAGCAGTAAACCTGAGAGGAGGGCGAGCAGAATGTTTTTTTTCATTTATATATTATCAAAATCAAAGCGTCATTACGAGGAACGAAGCAACCTCGGCGAAGGACAGTTAAGTACATTATGCTGATTGTAGAGTTAATGCTTTTGCTCATTCTATTTATTTTTTTACTCTTTACGTGAATATACAGTCCACTTGTAAAGTTCTAATTGATTTCTTGGACGAGTATCAAATATACATTCTGGGGCACGGCACTTTTTAAAAGGGACTGCCGCAATAACCTCTGTTATTACGGCATCCATTTCTTCAATATCTTCTTCAGATGGTGAATTATCATAATATGACTTTAGATAGAAACTATCCAAATCATCCCATCCTATGGTAATTAATCTAATATTAGGTGTTATTGTACCTAGTAAGGCAGTTTGACACGATAGCTTAACAGTTATGGTTAGTTCTCTTTCTGTCATAATTTTTATTTAGCAGGAGAATTTTTTATTTTAAATATTAATCTTTTTCCTTTGAAGATGATTTGGTTGCAACTCCTGCCACACATATCACAAATTCCCCCTTTGCAGGATGTGTTTCAAAATAAGTCTTCACCTCTTCAACTGTTCCCCTAACGGTTTCTTCAAACATTTTTGTCAGCTCGCGCGATACGGAGATCTGTCGGTCAGCGCCAAAATAAGTAGCCATTTCATCCAGTGTTTTCACAAAACGATGTGGCGATTCATATAATATAATGGTGCGCTCCTCGGTCGCCAAAGTTTTATACCGGGTTTGCCGTCCTTTTTTTAAAGGCAAAAATCCTTCAAAACAAAAACGATCAGTCGGGAAGCCGGAATTAACCAGGGCCGGCACAAAGGCTGTTGCACCGGGCAGGCACTCTACCGCAATCTCATTTTTAATAGCTTCGCGTACCAGGTAAAAACCAGGATCAGAAATAGCCGGTACCGGCATCCGAGATCAAAGCGATGTTCTTCCCTTCCTTTAAAAACCGGATGATCTCGTTTGAAGATTGGTGTTCGTTATGCTGATGGTGTGAAAACACCTTTTGATGGATGTCAAAATGCTTTAACAGCGGTGCAGATGTGCGCGTATCTTCTGCCAATATCAAATCCGCCTCCTTTAAAACACGGATGGCCCTGAAGGTTATATCTTCCAGGTTGCCTATCGGCGTGGGGACTAAGTATAGTTTTCCTTGTTGGCTCATAGTTTGTTTCGTCCATAGTCGATGGACGATAGACCATAGCCACTAACGCATTTGATGTTGTTCTTTTTAAACTCAAATTACTATGGACTATCGACTATGGACTATCGACTTATTTATATCTTTGCCTAAAAAATAAAATAATGCTGCAAGTTAGTTATATCCGCGATAACAGGGAACAGGTTTTAGAACGTTTAGCTGTAAAAAATTTCAAACAGGTTGAATTGGTTAATGAAGTTATTGAATTAGATGACAAACGCCGTTCAACTCAAACTAGTTTGGATAACACATCGGCCGAGGCTAATGCTACAGCTAAACAGATTGGCGAACTGATGCGTACCGGTAAAAAAGACGAAGCAGAAGTGCTAAAATTAGTAACCGGTGCCAATAGAGAGACTATTAAATCATTAGGCGAGCAATTATCGACCATAGAAGAAGAACTTTACCAAAAACTGGTACTGCTTCCTAACCTGCCGCACAGTTCAGTACCCAAAGGGATAACTCCCGAAGATAATGTGGTGGTGCTTGAAAATGGAGATAAACCAACGTTACCGGAAAACGCTATGCCGCATTGGGAGCTTGCATCAAAATATAACCTGATTGATTTTGAGCTGGGCGTTAAAATAACCGGCGCGGGTTTCCCTGTATATAAGGGCAAAGGTGCAAAACTGCAGCGCGCACTGATCAGCTTTTTCCTGGATGAGGCAGAAAAATCAGGATATGACGAAGTAATGCTTCCATTAATGGTTAATGAGGCTTCAGGCTTCGGCACCGGGCAATTGCCGGATAAAGAGGGACAGATGTATTTTGTGGGCAACGATAATTTATACCTTATCCCTACAGCCGAAGTACCTATAACTAATCTTTACAGGGATGTAATATTAAAAGGAGATGAGCTGCCCGTTAAAAACACAGGCTACACGCCATGTTTCAGAAGAGAAGCTGGCTCATATGGGGCGCATGTGCGCGGGTTAAACCGCCTGCACCAGTTTGATAAGGTTGAATTGGTACAAATTGTGCATCCCGATCAGTCATATAGCGTTATAGAGCAGATGAGCAGCCATGTGCAAGGCTTATTGCAGAAATTAGGTCTGCCCTATCGCGTTTTGCGTTTGTGCGGCGGGGACATGAGTTTTACGGCTGCCCTAACTTACGATATGGAAACCTGGAGCGCGGCACAACAACGCTGGCTGGAGGTTTCATCCGTATCAAACTTTGAAAGCTTTCAGAGCAACCGCTTAAAGCTGCGTTTCCGTAATAGCGAAGGCAAAACCCAACTGGCACATACCCTTAATGGCAGCGCACTTGCTTTACCACGGATAGTAGCAACCCTGCTGGAGAATAACCAAACTGAAAAGGGCATTAAAATCCCTGAGGTATTAGTGCCTTATACAAAGTTTGAGTGGATAGATTAGGTTGATAACCTGGCCCTTGGGAGCCAAATATTGGTAGAAAAATAGTAGATAAAAAATTAGCATGTTTATGGCACGCTATTTTTTTAACAGGTTATCTACTAGCATTATTTTGCTCCTACCGGAGCATTATTGCAATAGTTTTCAGGAAATCCTACTGTGTAACATTGATCACCCATTTCACAATGGAAGCATCAATTACCGAATTAAAAGTATTTAGTAACGATTTGTTTTTTGTTGTTTGCGAGAGATCTTCCCGGTATATCAGGTGATCGACCCCAAGAACTTTTAGAAAGCTATCCGTATTTTCATTCACAGCATTCTTGAAACAGCAAATTTTTACTTTATTATAAAATTTATTAACCTTAATCCGGCGGAGCGTTTTCTCCATGTCCTTACCCATAAACTCGTAATCAAAAACAATTACATCAGGAGTCATCTCGTAAATAGACGGAAAAATACTGCTTGCAGCAGAAATATGCTTAACATTGGTATAATCAGTTAATAACTGATTGGGAAAAATTTCAGGTGCAACCAATAGTACCTTCTTGAAGCGTGTACGGATCATGCTTTGTGAGAAATTAGGGTGCATAAATATAAATTGTAAAATTCACATTGTCAAGTGTTTATTACATGCCTAATTCTAAAAAACAGCCTCAATTATTTTAATATTAGAAATTTCACGCGGTCGCTCTTATAAGTTTGGACGCAATATTTCTTTATAATTAATTTTATATATCTAAACCGCTTGTTTTCCGATAAAACATCACAAAATTCCCTTATTGTAACATTTTTATTACAACCCACAGGAATACTTTAATTCACGAAAATTTTCATTTTTTTTTAAAAACCGGCTCGTTTTTATAACTATTACAACAAGGTAGGCAGGAAAATCAGGAGAATATTAAATATACCCTCCTGATTTTTTAACAATTATTTTACAATTTCAAAAACTGCTTTGATCTGAAAACTCAGTTTTATTGTTTTAAAAGTAATATCTGATTCTGCCGGAGCTGCATTTGCATCAGCAGCCATCGATTTAAACATCATTGGTCTTGGTGCCTGGTAGTTACCATTGTCAACCTCAGTGATACTAATAGCATCACCCACTTTGTCATTAATGCTGCTTAATAAATATGCTGCCTTTTCCTTTGCAGCCAATAACGCTTTTATCTTAAGATCCCGTTTCAACTCTTCAACCTTTGAATAGTCATAACTATCAATATTGGTTGACTGGATCCCTTTCGGATCAATCTTGTTAAGGATCTGGTTATATTTATTCAGATCACGGAACTTGATGCTGTATTGTTTGCTGGCTAAAAAATCAGGTGTTTTTTTCTTATTGTAAGTATTGTTCCAGGCTGATACGTTATTTACGGTAAAGTCCTCTTTAGCAATACCGGCCTCCTTTACTGCATTTTCCAATTGGTTCTCCAACTGGTCGATAGTGATCTTCTTTTTGCCATCAAGGTATTCCTGTAAGGAAACTGAAACGTTGATAATATCGGGAGTAACTTCCTTTTCGGCCGTTCCGCTAACCTCAATTCTGCGCCTCAAATCAACGCTTTGTGCAAACACGCTCCCGGTAAATGTAACCAGGGCTATTAAAATAAATAATTTTTTCATGGTTGTTATTTTATAAGTAGACTATGGACGCAAAGGTAAGTTTAATTGGGATAGTCGGAAAGACGGAAAAGACGGAAAGTCCGAAAGACGGGAAGACGCACAGGAAGTCGGGGGACAGAATGTTTTTAACAAATTTTAAAAGGTAATATCTTTATAAAACAGCAGCATCGCTTTTAACAATTACCAGAATCCCACTTTTTACCAGGAATGAAAAAAAGATCCGCTCTATAATAGATTTAAGCCTGCTTATTAAACTTTGATGTTTTACCGGTTTTATGATATCCCCCAGGGGCTTATTCAATTGTTCATCCTGATCATTCCTGTCTTCTATGAACATATTTTCTATCAATACTTTTTCGCGGATTGAGGGATCGCGGTTCACTATTTCATCCAGCTCGGTAAGCTCGTTAAATGTAGCCTTACCGCTTTTTTGCCTTTTTATTAAAATCTCATAACGGTCCTGCGAAAAGGTGCGCCGTTCCAATGGTTTGCGGTGGCTCATTCTACTATATTTATTAATCAACAAACATGCTCAAACCTCGTGCCGTTGTTGTAATTAATTTACTACCAAGTAGTTAAATAAGTATTAATTATTAATTTGCACCATTATGATACATTGGCTGTTCGTTTTCGTGCGGATGCCGGGAGGGATTTACTTGCCTTTAAGAAACTATCTAACGCTCAAATTGAAAATTTATTTTATTTGAATTCAACTATAAGCGGACAATGATCGCTGTAGCTATTCCAGTCTTCATAGGTTCCCACTTCAACAGATACAAGATCCGCCATAAGATCAGCCGATGCAAAACAGTAATCTAAATGATACGGCTTGTCTTTATGCCGGTATAATAAAAAAGTGGGATGCTCTTCTTTGCTCTGCAACAGGTTAAAATGATGATGATATGTGCTTTGAATTCCTCTTTCTGCAAGCCGCTCCACCACGGTTGAATGATTGCCTTCCCGGCGTGGCTTATCCCAAATGGTGTTGCTGTTAAAATCACCGGCCAATATGACCGGGGTATTATTTATAAGGTGCTCATAGCAATGCAAGGCTTTCCAAACCTGGCCAATATATTGATTGGGTTTATCAGCCGGATTATTAGCCCAAATACCGAAAAGTATAAATTCTTTTTCGCCGCCAGTTACCGTTATTGGAAGAATGGTGCGTAATCTATCATCATGCTCATCCATCAGCTTTAATTTGTAAGTACCAAAAGAAAGTACGGCCAGGCCCTTGTTTACATTAGTACCTTGCCATATAATATCGTTTGGAATAATTTCGGGTAATGGAAATTTTAGCCGTTCCGGATTTTCACATTCTGGAATAATAAGTATATCAGGTTTATATCGCATCAGCAGGTGCGCCTTTTTCCTGAAAGCCATATTTGCATTCCATATAATGAGCTTCATAAGATTAAGAATCAAGAAGTCAGGAGTCAAGAATCAAGAGGTAGTAATAATATGAAAAATTTCAATCACCACAAACAAATTAACAAACTGCACTTCTTTGAATTCTTTTATCTTGACTCTTGACCTCTTGGTTCTCTTCCAATAAATGTAACATGTACACTGGCACAAAACAAACAATTGCCCTTTTTCATTACATTTGGATTATACACCCCATTAATATGAAGATAAATTACACCTACATTTTATGTCTTGCAACGGTTGCTTTTTTAGCCGGATGTAAGCAGGATAAAGGAACCACAAACGTAATAACCGGCGAGGAAATAAAGAGCCATATTGCCGTACTGGCAGACGATTCATTAATGGGCCGCAAGCCCTTTACCGCCGGCGAAACAAAGGCCATTGCCTATATTTCAGCTCAATTCAAAAAAGAAGGACTTGAACCTGGTAATAATGGGAGTTATTTTCAGGATGTACCCATGGTTGAAGTTACCAGCACGCCATCGGCAACAATGGATATAAGCGGCGCAAAAGGTAAGATCAGCTTAAATTATTTAACTGATTTTGTAGCTTCAACCCGCCAGGAAGTGGATGCCGTGCAATTAACAAACTCGCCCCTGGTATTTGCCGGTTATGGAGTGGTAGCGCCTGAATATCACTGGAACGATTATGCAGGGCTTGATGTAAAAGGAAAAACGGTAGTGGTACTGGTTAACGACCCTGGCTTTAAATCAGCTGATTCTAAATTATTTAAACAGGATACCATGACCTATTATGGCCGCTGGACCTACAAATATGAAGAAGCCGCCCGGCAGGGTGCAGCTGGGATTATCATCGTTCATCAAACCGAACCCGCCAGCTATGGATGGAGCGTTGTGGCCAATAGTTTCACGGGAGCAAAGCTTTATTTGCAGCAACAGGATAAACATATGTCGAGATGCAAGGTTGAAGGTTGGATAACCGAAGATGCTGCCAAAAAATTGTTTGCGTCAGCAGGAATAACCGGGGACTTCAGGGCGCTTGCCCGCAAAAAAGATTTTAAAGCGATCCCGTTAAATCAGAATATTACCTTAACCGTTAAAACAAAATTAAAATATTCAACCTCGCATAACGTGATAGCAGTTTTGAAAGGCAGCACAACACCCGGCGAATGCATACTGTACACAGCCCATTGGGATCATCTGGGTATCGGCAAACCTGATGCAAAAGGCGACAGTATTTATAATGGTGCGGTTGACAATGCAAGTGGAGTTGCCGCTGTACTAAATGTAGCCAAAGCATTCGCGCAGCTAAAAGAAAAGCCAAAACGTTCTATCGTATTTTTAGCAGTAACTGCTGAAGAGCAGGGCCTGCTTGGCTCTGAGTATTATGCCTCGCACCCTATTTATCCGCTTAACAAAACTGTGGCCGATTTGAACATGGATGCTTTAGGCAATTATGGCGAAACAAATGATTTTTCCATAACCGGAAAGGGTCAGAATGACCTGGAAGATTACGTTGCTGAATTTGCAAAAGCAGATGGCAAAAAGTTAACAGGCGATAAAAACCCGGGTGCAGGCGGTTATTACCGGTCTGATCATTTTAATTTTGCCAAGGTGGGTGTGCCGGCATTGGACATGAACAATGGCGCTGAAAGCACAGCCCATGGTGAAGCCTACGGCAAGCAAAAGCAAAAGGAATACGGTGAACAGCATTACCACCAGCCTTCTGACAGCTATTCAGCCGATATGGATGCTAATGGTATGGCGCAGGTAGCAAACCTGTTATTTAAAGTTGGTGATAAGCTGGCTAATGAAACTACTTTCCCGGGATGGAAAAATGGTTCGGAGTTTAAGGCGGCTAGAGAAAAGACTCTGAAGTAGTGATTAGAGACTAGAGATCGGAGATTAGGCTAAAAAAGAAATGCCTTTTAAAGTAAAAGCTCCATCCGCGTTTAGCAGATGGAGCTTTTACTTTACATATATGATGGAGTAAGGGAGTTTTTCAGTTATTATTCATTGCGCTCCCCCGTTGAGTCAATTATTCATTTTTGCTATCTGGTAGCAATCATAAGCCAGGTGCCTGTTGTAATCATTAGCAATACTTTTGTAGCTAAAGGCATCTATCAATGTCCCTATCCCAAGGAAACCGCCCGTTACTAAGAAGAGTATGCCTAAAAATATTTGATTGGTCATAAATCTTTGTACGCCTGCAAGGCCTAAAAAGCCAAACAAGGTTGCAACAAGTATATCCGTAGGGTTCTTTCTGCGGCTGTTATAAACGGCCATGAAAGTTGTCATTTGGTTTTGGGTTAAGCCCGCAGATGCATGATGAAGAAAACTATATTCATCCATAGTCATGCCTGGGAATGCTGCGTATGAGTTTTGGTATGTGTTCATTTCCGTATCAGATTTGGTTTTCATTATAAATTCTGATGTAAAACTATACCCTCAACTCAAAATCGGCAATCTGAATTAGGTTAGCGGCAAAAAGAAGTCGGTAAACGGAGGTTTTTGGGCGGTGAAAATTTTCACCGAAACGGTTTGGCATTTAGAAGATAGGCTATTCAGCTTTTTTAATATTCTATTTTGATCTCCAGCTTGTCGTTAGCAAGAATTAAGGTATGCGAACCGGGAGCTTTTGTTGTCCCGTTTATTTTCAGTCCGCCAGCGTCGATCGTGAACCCATGCAGCACCAATTTAAGTTTATCGTACTTTGATGTAAATGATCCGTCAACCTTAGAAAAGCTGATCACCTGTTTATCAGGGTGAAAACTAATTTCCCGCTTATAATAATCGCCCCTTTCATAATCATACGTTAACCCGTCGTCCTCATAATAAACAAAACGGGTTGCTTGCTTGCCGTACCATACATTAATCTCCAAAATACCATCACCCTTTTCATTAGTGCTTTGTATTATGTTTTGCATAGGAATTATAGCGCCGGCTTTAATAAAAACCGGCAGGTCAGTTAAGGGGGCATCGGCAATAATTGATCTGCCGCCTGTAAATTTTTCATCTGTGTTTAGCCTGTACCATTCGCCTGCAGGCAAATAAACATCGGCTGTGAATTTTGTACTTTCAACCGGGGCAACCATTATAGCGTCGCCAAATAAAAACTGGTTCTGGTATTTTACATCAAACACATTTTCATCATCGGTGTAATTTATGGCGAGTGTACGGCTTAAGGGCATCCCGGTTTTATGCGATTGATAGAACCCTGAATAAATGTACGGTAGCAAACGGTAACGCAGCTCAATATCTTTTTTAATGATAGCCTCATTCTCTTTGCCCCAGCACCACGGCTCACGCATTTTAGTGCCCTGCATAGCATGATTGCGAAACATTGGTGTATATACCCCCAGCGAGTTCCACCGAACCATCAGCGCTGGCGTTGGGTCGCCGGTAAAGCCGCCTATATCCACCCCTGTTAATGACATGCCGGTTATTCCAAGGCTATTCACCATTCGCTGCCCGAGCAACATGTGGGCATCGTAAGCAGAGTTGTCGCCCGTCCACACCGCAGAATAGCGTTGTGTGCCCGAATAAGCTGCGCGGGTAAGCACAAAGGGGCGCTTATTACCGAGTAATTTTCTTGTTCCTTCGTATGTGGCGCGGGCCATTTGCATTCCGTAAGCGTTGCGTACTTCAGGCATATAGCGTTCGCCAAACTTCACCAGCCAGGGCATATTTTGGCCCCAGGCGGCGGGCTCGTTCATATCATTCCAAAAACCTTCAACACCGGGTTGGGTTAATGCGGTGAATGATGCTCCCCACCATTCGCGTACATCGTCCCTGAAAAAATCAGGAAAGTGACAGCGCCCTGGCCATACGTTAGCCACATATTCTTCTTCATCAGGATATGCGGCAAAATATCCCTTGGCCAAGCCCTCATCATATTGTTTATAACCCGGCTCAATTTTAATACCCGGATCAACAATAGTTACCAACCGAAAACCCATGGCTTTTAGCTTATCTGTCAATTCTTTAGGATCGGCAAAGGTTTCATTATTCCAGGTGAAGATCTTAAACCCATCCATATAATCTATATCGCAATAGATCACATCAGCGGGAATCTTTTCCTTTCGAAAATTTTCGGCGATATCAAGCACTTCGGCTGCGCTCATGTAACTCCAGCGGCATTGCTGGTAACCCAGGCTCCATAGCGGCGGCATTTCCATCCGACCGGTTAGCCAGGTATAATCTTCCATAATTTTCGCTACGCCTTGTGCTCCGAAAAAATAATAGTTCATATCGCCGCCATCCGCGCCAAACCAGCTCATTTGTTCATCCGTTGTGGCGCCAAAATCGAAATAGCTTCTGTGGGTATTATCAAAAAACAAACCATAGGTAAGGCCGCTATGGATGCCAATAAAGAACGGAAAGGTTTTATAAAGCGGATCAGCGTCAACACCGTGCAATGCGGCGTCGGTATTCCAGTTGACATAACTGCTGCCCCGGCGGTTAAGGTTACCGGTTTTTTCGCCCAAGCCGATAAACTTTTCATCGGGATAGAGCTTGCGGTAATTAATTACCCTTTCTCCCTGCCAGTTGATCCCAAAGCGGCGATCATCCTCGCTCAATACTTTTCCATCGGCAGTATAAAAATTAAAGCGCAATGGCAATTTACTAACGCGAAGCTTTAATGCGGAAGTAGTTAGAACGATCTCGCTATCAGATTCTGCATAATCAAATATGTCAGCCGGGTTCCGGATCACCGCGAAAGACGTGTCATTTTCATCAAACGACTTACTTACATTAATCCTGATGATAGAGTCACCATAAACCCAAATGCGGGCGACAGCTTCATTTGTTTTTATGATAAGAACGTTGCCCTGCTTATTGACACTGTTGGTATTTCCTAATATTTCGGTTTGCATAATTGCCGTCTTTATTCTAATTGGTCAATGAATAGACTATAAAGTAACGGGCAAAGAGGGATAACGTTTTAAGGAATTGATAATAGATTATCGGGGATATTAACAAACAAAAAATCCCGCCGTTAAGCAGGATTTCAATATCAAATATAGAATGAATCTATGGCCAAAGATTAGCCGGATAAGTCCCGTTCTCCACCAACTCAGAGATACATTTTTGTACAATTGGCTTATCTTCTTTATAAGTAACGCCAAACCATTTTGATGCAGTTGGGATCACTTTAAAGCTTGCTTCCCCGCTTTTAATTAACGCATCAGCCACTATAGGGATAAAAAATTCAGATTTTGGATTGTTTTCATTGGCTTCAACAAAGGCTTTAAATAAAGCTTCGCTTTGCTTAAACACAGCCGGGGTAAAGCCCCAGAAATTCATGGATACACGAGTATCACTGCTTAACGCGTGCTCGCCGGTCGCATCTCTGTAAGCTACGCTACCGTCTTCTTTAAAATAAACTTCGGTACGCTCATTAATTTCAACCATGTTGCCATCGTCATCAACCTTACAAACCCCGCGTGACACGGTTCCGTAATCTGATAAAGTCCGGTCTATCTGGTACCCGATGATCGAATACTTATCATCAGCCACTTCAGTAGTTAAAAACTTAGCCATTTTTTCAAATGAATCATAGCCATAAAAATCATCGGCGTTAATTACACAAAAAGGCTCGTTTATCTGGTTGCGTGCAGCTAATACAGCATGTGCCGTACCCCATGGTTTAGCACGTTCAATTTCTTTATCAATACCAAAAGGTTTCAGATCAAAACTTTGATAAACGTAATCAGTTTCAATACGGCCTTTTAGTTTCGGCTCAAAAATAGCTTTGAAAGGTTCCGCAAATTCTTCACGTATTATGAAGCTTATTTTGCCAAACCCGGCTTTAATAGCATCATAAATGGAGTAATCAATTATAGTTTCGCCGTTGGGGCCAAAACCATCAATTTGTTTCATGCTTCCATAGCGGCTGGCCATACCTGCGGCCAATATTAGTAGTGTAGGTTTCATAATTTCTTTAGGCACAATATAATAACTGTAAATATGACATTTTTATTTGAATTATCCCGGTTTATAATAATTATAGCAGCAAAATGTTTTATCCCGGCTTATAATTATTTTATATACCTGAAATCCTGGCCTGCCTTTATATTTAATAAAGTTTCATATATCAACCGAATCACATTATCAACATCTTCTTTATGAATCATCTCAACCGTGGTGTGCATATAGCGCAGCGGTAATGAGATCAACGCGGAAGGTACACCATCATTTGAATATGCAAACGCGTCGGTATCAGTACCTGTTGAACGGGATGAGGCCTGGCGCTGAAAAGGAATTTTAGCTTTTTCGGCCGTGTCTATCAATAATTTATTCAGGTTGTTTTGTACCGCAGGTGCATAAGATACTACCGGACCACGACCACAGGCCAGGTCGCCTTGGGTTATCTTGTTAATCATTGGTGTTTGGGTATCATGCGTAACATCGGTTACAATAGCCACGTTTGGTTTAATGTGATGCGCTATCATTTCGGCGCCGCGTAAGCCAATTTCTTCCTGAACCGCATTTACTATGTATAAGCCGAATGGCAGTTTTACTTTGTTTTCTTTAAGCAAACGGGCTACTTCAGCAATCATAAACCCGCCCGCACGGTTATCAAGTGCGCGGCCAACATAATAGCGGTCATTAAGCACCATAAACTCATCTTCATACGTGATAACGCAGCCTACATGAATTCCTAATTTTTCAACTTCATCTTTTGAGGTACAGCCGCAATCTAAAAAGATATTCTTGAGGGTCGGAGCCTCTTCCTTTTCGCCGGCGGTACGTGTATGAATTGCAGGCCATCCAAAAACAGCCTTTACGATCCCTTTATCAGTATGGATGTTCACCCTCTTTGAAGGCGCTATCTGGTGATCAGAACCGCCGTTGCGGATCACATAGATCAATCCATCGCCGGTAATGTAGTTTACAAACCATGAGATCTCATCCGCATGGGCTTCAATAACAACTTTGTATTCTGCTTTTTTGTTGATGATGCCTACAGCAGTTCCGTAGATATCTACATAATAATCGTCAATATATGGCTTCAAATAATCAAGCCATAATTCCTGGCCCTTCCATTCAAAACCGGTAGGCGAAGGGTTGTTTATATATTTTTCAAAGAATGATAGCGATTTATCATTTACAACAGCAACATGCTTAGGGGTATCAGGAGTATCGGATTTTTTCTTAGCCATATTTTTAAATGCCTCTGTTAGAAGATGTGGGCAAATATAATGATATTGCCGAAAGGCGGAAATAGAATTTAGCTAAGCCCTTAATTGCTAAGTAATAAACTATTATTACTAAATCATCCGGTAAATACATACCCCTACAATTCTACTACTGTAATATTAACTGCACACTTTTCATAAAATAGCACTTATCTTTCGTTATAAATCTATATACACCATGAAACTGCCTGCTATTCTTTTGTCCGTTGCTTTGTCTTTTTTATCATTCATGGGCCTTGCCCAACCTGTTATTTATGCAAACCAAATAGGTTTTGATGCACAAGGCCCTAAAATAGCGGTGGTGAGTTTGGATCATAAACTAACGCGTAAAACTGTCTTCACCCTGGTAAATACAGCAACTAACAAGGCAGAATTTACGGGTGTGTTAAGCGGCCCGCAAAACATTGATGAATGGACACCCGGCAAAGCATATTACCAGGCCGATTTTTCATCATTTAAAAAAAGCGGTAAGTACAGCGTTCAAATAACTATTGCAGGTAAAACTTATAAATCATTCCCTTTTAAGATCGAGGACGATGCTTTGGCAAAGCTTACCCTTTCATCTATTGTACATTACTATAATAAACAACGCGCAAACACCCCGCAGGAATTAGCCGCTGACACCAAAATGCGTTTACAGGGCGGGGGCGACAAAACAGTTGATATGCATGGTGGCTGGTGCGATGCATCGGGCGATGTGAGCAAGTATTTTTCGCATTTGGCTTATGCCAATTTTATGTCGCCGCAGCAAACGCCATTGGTTACATGGTCAATGGTGAGCGCGTCTGAAGCTATCCCGGGCTTGCTAAAAAAATGGAAAATTAAAGATTCATTAGATAACGAGGCCTTGTATGGCGCTGACTATATGATGCGTGCGTTATCAAAGGATGATTATTTTTACATGATAATTTTCAGCTATTTTAACAAGGATCCTAACGCCCGCAGGATAGTCGGGCTTCGTGCCAACAGCGTTACTACCGATGAATACCAATGTGCCTTTCGTGAAGGCGGCGGGATGGCTATTGCTGCTTTAGCCCGGATCTCTCAATGGAAAAAGAATGGCGAATTTACTTCGCAGCAATACCTTGATGGCGCCAAACGCGCATTTGCCCACCTGCTGATCAACAATACCAAATACGATGATGACGGCAAAGAAAACATCATAGATGATTATTGCGCACTGATGGCCGCCACCGAGCTTTGGATAGCTACCGATAACTCACTTTACAGGGATGAGGCCCGCAAACGCGCACAAAATCTAAATAAAAGAATGAGTACCGAAGGCTATTTTATCGCTAATGATGCTAACCGTCCTTACTGGCATGCAAGCGATGCAGGCCTGCCTGTTGTGGCATTGTCGCGTTACTTAACAAAAGAAAAAGACGAAGCACAGCGTTCTGCCGCATTGAGCACCATTAAAAAAGCCCTGGATTATAACCTCGCTGTAACCAACAAGGTGAGCAACCCGTTTGGTTATGCGCGGCAGTCGTTTTTATTTAAGGGAGCGGTTAAAGATGGCTTTTTTATTCCCCATGATAACGAAACCGGCTGGTGGTGGCAGGGCGAAGACGCCCGTTTAAGCTCATTGGCAACCGCGGCGCTGGTTGGCGGCAAGTTGGTTTACCCTGATAAAGGCAACTGGGGTGTTAAGGATTCATTGGCGGTTTTTGCATCTCAACAGTTGTCATGGACCTTAGGCTGTAATCCTTATTCCATGTGTTTTATGTATGGATTTGGAAAAAACAATGTGCCTTATATGCACTCAAACTTTGGGCATGGCTCTGAAAAAGGAGGCATCTCAAACGGCGTAACAGGTAAAAAAGATAACGGCGATGGCAGCGGCATTGATTACAAAACCGAAGATAACGGCAACGAATGGCGCTGGACAGAACAATGGATCCCCCATGCAGCCTGGTTTCTGCAAGCTATCTCGGCAATGGCGGAGGATTAAGAATTTCGGAATTCGGATGTTTGATTTCGGAATTATTTCGATGTGGGGGTTGCGGATGTATATGAATTTTGACTAAGCATTTAAAAAATTCTAAATTATACGTCAGACGACAAATCCGAAATCAAACATCCGAATTCCGAAATTAATCTACTCCAACTCGTAATCTTTTAGTTTACGATACAACGTAGCTATGCCTATATTAAGCAATCGGGCTGCTTCGGCACGGTTACCGTGAGTATGGTTAAGCACGCGCTGAATATGCAGTTTCTCTACCGAGGCAAGGTCAAAAGCAGAAAGTGAATTGCCCGCCTGTACGGTTTGCGGCCCCTGCATTTCATAAGGGAGCAGTGTTTCATCCAATTGGTTATCATCGGCAAGTATTACCGCACGTTCAACAATATTTTTCAGTTCGCGGATATTACCCGGCCAGTTGTAGGCTTCCAGTTTTTCAACAAGTTTATCGCTTAACCCGGTAAATTGTTTCTTAACCTTTGCGCCAAAATAGCCCATAAAATATTCGGCCAGCAGTTTGATATCCTTTTTACGGTCGCGCAGGGCAGGCAGCGTGATCTGGAATACAGATAAACGGTAGAATAAGTCAGACCGGAAGCTTTCTTTACCGGCTTCTGCCTGTAAATTGCGATTGGTGGCTGCCAGTATGCGCACATTTACCTGGGTAGGCTTGGTATCGCCAATTTTTATAAATGACTGCGACTCAAGTACCCTTAACAGCTTGGCCTGCAAATCAAGATCCAGTTCCCCTATCTCGTCTAAAAAGATGGTACCACCATTCGCTTCTTCAAAAAGGCCCTTTTTATCTTTTACGGCTCCTGTAAATGAGCCGGCTTTATGACCAAACAGCTCGCTTTCCAGCAATTCTTTTGTAAATGCGCTGCAGTTTACCGCCACAAATGATTTGGCATTGCGCGGACTAGCCTGGTGAATAGCTTCGGCAAAGATCTCTTTCCCGGTACCTGTTTCGCCCAGTAATAAAACGGTGGTGTCTGTTAATGCTACTTTTTGTGCGAGTTTTATAACATCAGTGATGGCTGCCGACTTACCAATAAGCCTATCGAAACCAAATTTGCTGTTCAACTTCTTTTCCAGCTCTAAAACCTTTTGCTGCAAAAGGGCTTTGTCCATCGCCTTACTTACCAGCGGAATTATTTTTTCATTATCATCTCCTTTGGTAATATAATCAAATGCACCGCCCTTTATAGCCTTAACGCCGTCGTTTATAGTGCCAAAAGCTGTGAGTACTATAATTTCGGTAGCCGGCCAGTTGTCCTTTATTTGCGATGTAAGCTCTATCCCATTAATATCAGGTAATTTCACATCACTGATAACTACAGGTATCGGTTCCTGCTGTAATTTTTTTAATGCTTCTTTTCCGTTTGATGCTACCAAAACATCATAACCTTCCAATTGAAGAATCCGGGCTAGCAGGTTGCGCAGGCGTTCCTCATCGTCAATAATTAACAGCTTATCTTTTTGCATGATATGATGCAAAAATGAGGTATTATTTCCAAATTAACCATTAGACTTACGAAGTTTTGAAAACTTCGTAAGTCTTTCCATCCGAAATTATACCTTCGGCAATTTATACCCGTTATGATATTCCTTCATCAGGTACTCTTTGTTAATAGCATTATCGGTAAACTCGTGGGTGGCATTATTCCATTCTAATTTTTTACCGCTTCTATAAGCAATATTTCCCATCTGGGCTACGGTTGCAACGTGGGCGCCCGCCTGGATAGGGCAATGCAGATCATCCATTTTACGTGATTTTACCACACTTACAAAGTTCTCCCAATGTTTGTCTAACCCATCGTCAGACTTTGCTACAAAAGGCTTGCTCACCTTGTTGCCGCTTTGGCGTTCCTCAATTACCTCCCAGCCATTACGGTTCAAGATAAGCGTACCGTTATTACCGATGTACGCAATACCATGATCCTTGTTATAGGAGCCATTATCAATCCCCATGGCCGAATCCCAAACCATGTTAAAGCCATCAAACTCATAAAGGGTTGTAAGTGTATCAGGTGTTTCTTCTGATAGTTCAGGGTAAGCAAATCGTCCGCCTAAAGCCGAAACCGATTTTGGGATGGGCGATTTCATGCCCAACAAACCATAATCTAATAAATGCACACCCCAATCAGTCATTAATCCTCCGGCATAGTCCCAAAACCAGCGGAAGTTAAAATGAAAACGGCTGGCATTAAACGGAACTGTTTTTGCCGGGCCAAGCCACGAAGCATAATTTACCCCGGCAGGCGCTGCACTATCCGGCACTATTGCTCCCGGCTTCATCCAACCCTGGTAACACCAAACTTTTACTGTTCTTATATTTCCAAGCTGCCCGCCCTGCACAAAATCTACCGCATCCTTAAAATGCTGCTGACTGCGCTGCCACTGACCTGCCTGTACCACTTTATTATAACGTTGCTGTGCATTTACCATTGCCCGGCACTCCCCTATTGAATTGCCTACAGGTTTTTCAACATACACATCCTTGCCTGCCTCTACAGCGTGCATCATTATCAGCGCATGCCAATGATCGGGGGTGCCTATTACCACTGCATCAACATCTTTTTGATCTAACAGTTGGCGGTAATCATCAAACTTTTTAATTTTCGAAGTATCGTAGCCTGTTTTGGCTAAATCAGCCAACCGTTTATCCATCACATTTTTATCAACATCGCAAACGGCTACCAGGTTTACGCCGGGTACCTTTAAGGCCGCCGTTACATCGGCCCAGCCCATGCCATTTATACCTATAGCGCCAATATTCAGCTGGTCGCTTGGGGTAATTCCGGGTTTAAAAATGGCAAAAGCCTGGTTATTTAAGGTTGATGCTAACAGGCTGCCACCAGCTATGATGGCAGATTTTTGTAAAAAATCTCTACGGGAACTCATAAGATTAAATAAAATTGGTTGCAATAAATTTAGGTTTATTTTGGAGAAAAACAAGTGTGTAAATAACAATTATAACACAATTTAAGGATTTGCAGAATTTTCAGGATTTTACAATTGGATTTAATCCTGAAAATCAAAAGAATTCCTTAATCGTGTTTAAATCGTGTTGGTGTTCAGAAAATCACCATCAACAATCAGCAGCTTCACACCGTTTTTAGTTATTGAGCGGTGTGAGCTTAAATCATCCGATACAATATAGCTCATACCTTTACTGAGCTGAAAGCTTTCACCGGTTTGCATCTCGGTTGTAAATTCACCTTCAAGGCAATGTACGATATGTCCCTTTTGGCACCAATGATCGGCTAAATAGCCGGGGCTATATTCAATAATCCGTACCCGTAAACCTTTAAACTGAAGTGTTTGCCACCAGGCTGTTCCTGTAGTGCCGTGATGAGCTGTTTTTTCAACGTTATCCCAGTTAATGGCTTGAAAGGGAATATTTTCAGGTTGCATAAGTATGTTGGTTATAGATTTTGACAGACTTGCAAAATTTTGAAAACTTCGCAAGTCTTACATGCAATAAATCCGAAATCGAACATGCAAAACTGCGAAGCACTCTTGAACTCAATTGAAAATAAACAATAAGTGAAAAATCCGAAATCAGATCTCTACTTTTTCCAGATAAACACTAAACTCAGTACCCTCGCCCGGTTTGCTTTGTACCTCAAGCCGGCCATTATTGGCATCAACAAATTGCTTAATTAAACCCAGCCCAATGCCTGCGCCAACTTCATTATTGGTACCGCTGCCTAAAATATCCTTACCGGTTATTTTAAAAAGCTTTTCCATTTTTTGGGGTAAAATCCCAATCCCGTTATCCATAACATGAATAGCCTGGTAGTCTTCGTCGGCAGTATAATATACTTCAATTGTACCGCCATGGGGAGTGAATTTTATAGCATTGCTGATAAGGTTATGAAAAATTATTTTCACGTGGTTTAAATCTGCAAAAATCCATTTATCGCCATCGCAGGTATGCTTAATATTTATCCGCTTGTTTTTGGCCAGGAAATCCGACACATTTATTATCTCTTTTATTGTTTCGGCGATATTAAGTTTTACAATGTTTGTTTTGTAGCCATTTTGCTGGCTGGCTGCCCAAACCAGTAAATTATTTACCATTGCAGTAACCAGGCTTAGTTGCTGATAAAAGCCATCCAATACTTCCTTTTGCTCATCGGCAGATAGTTCGCCCCTCTTCATACTATCCATTGTTTGCAAAATAGCTGCAAAGGGACTGCGCAGATCATGACTTATGACCGAAAATAGCTTGTCTTTGGTATGATTAAGCTGATGCAGCGTTTCCCTTTGTTGTAAGATCTCTGCTTTCTGCAAAGCGATATCGGCATTTTGCTTTTGAAGCACTTTGTTCAATGCCGTTTTCTGGCGATTACTGCGAATGACCAGCACTATAAAAATGATAACAAACATGGCTATCACGTTCCTGAGCCAAAACAGCCGGTTTCTAAACTCAATTACCTGCTCCTTAGCTTTTAATTCGTTTATAAGCCGTTCATTGTCTGCCCGCTGTTGTTTTAATTGAACATTGCCTGTATCTGAACTGTAACTTGAGGTAGAGGGTGCCTTTTGCCGCTTATTAACAAATTG
>Ga0193702_1000247_pt1 | contig 21659 bp, 17 predicted proteins | sample U3a1metaG_FD_143060 | JGI IMG/M metagenome (GOLD analysis project Ga0193702, IMG submission 143060) | Soil microbial communities from a riparian zone of the East river system, Colorado, United States - U3a1 | ecosystem: Environmental > Terrestrial > Soil > Riparian zone | place: USA: East River... | reverse complement strand
TCAGCGGGTCTTTTTCGGCGCGCAGGTGGCCGAGCATGCAGATGTCGAGGTGGCGCGGTGCGGCGCTGCGCGGGTAGGGGCGCAGCGCCGGCGCCGACTGGTAGATCACGCGCGCCTTCGCCCGCAAGGCCGCGGGCAGCGCGTCCATGCCGTCCGGCTGCAGCAGCACCAGCGCGTCGGCCTGGCGCAGCGCGGCCTGGGCGGCGCGGTCCTCGCCGATGTCGCGATACAGATCGGTGCCCGTCAATACCAGGATCGCAGGGCGCGCGGGATGCGCGGCCCGAAAGGCGGCCAGCGACGCGGCCGAGCGGCGCGCGTGCAGCGCAATGAGAAGCGCCGGCGCCGGCTGGTCCGCGCTCCATCCGGATGCGATACGTACGCGATAATGCGCGCGCAGGAAGTGCGCCCAGCGGCTGGCGCTCTGCCAGTTGCCGTTGTTCTGGGCGCGCGCGGCCGGGCTCACGATCAGCAGCTGTCGATCCCTCACCGTCCCTCCCTGAAAAAGTCGCTACAATCGCGCCTATGAGTTCAATCACCGCGTCATTCCGGCACGCCAGGCCGCAACAACTGGCAGAAGCGCTGCAAAGCGCCCGACATTATACGTTGAGCCTGTTCGACTGTTTCGCCGCCGAGGGTTACGATGCGCTGTCGCGGGTGCCCCATCTTGCCACGATCAATCCGCCGCTGTGGGAATTGGGCCATACCGCGTGGTTCGCCGAGTGGTTCATCCTGCGCGAGGCCGGTTCCAGCCATCCGGCCGCGGCCCAGCGTTCTTCCTTGCTCACGCGCGGCGACGACTGGTTCGATTCGAACACGGTGCCGCACCGCACGCGCTGGACGCTGGACCTGCCGAGCAGCGGCGCGCTCAAGACCTACTGCCACGAGGTGCTCGACCGCACGCTCGACAAGCTCTCGCGCGAACCCGGCACCGACGAGGCGCTGTATCCCTACCGATTGGCGCTGGCGCATGAGGACATGCACGGCGAAGCCTTGCTGTATACCTTGCAGACGCTGGGCCTGGCCGCACCCGCGCAGCTGACGCACGACGAGATGGCGCTGTCGCCGGCCTCCGACGTCGGCTATCCGGGCGGGACCATCGTGCTGGGCGGGCCGCAGGATGGCGGCTTCGTGTTCGACAACGAGAAGCAGGCGCACCCGGTCTACGTGGCGCCGTTTCGGATCGACGCCGGCCTGGTGACGAATGCGCAGTATGCCGAATTCGTGGCCGACGGCGGCTACCAGCAGCCGCGCTTCTGGAGCCAGGCCGGCAGCGCGTGGCTGATGCGCCAGGAGCGTTCCTCGCCGCGCTACTGGCAGCGCGAGGGCGCGCAGTGGCGCACCCTGCGCTTCGGGCGCGGCGCCACGCTGGCCGGCGCCGAGCCGGTGCGTCATGTGAACCTGTTCGAAGCGCAGGCGTATTGCGCCTGGGCCGGGCGCCGCCTGCCGACCGAGGCCGAATGGGAATACGCGGCGGTTTCGCGCCAGGCGGGCTTTCGCTGGGGCCGGTTGTGGGAGTGGACCGCCTCGCCGTTCGAACCGTATCCGGGCTTCGAGCCGGACCGCTACCGCGAGTATTCGGAGCCGTGGTTCATGACGCATCAAGTGCTGCGCGGCGCCTCGTTCGCGACGCCGTCGCGCTTGGGATCGGCGCGCTTCCGCAATTTCTACCTGCCCGAGCGCGACGATATCTTCGCCGGTTTTCGCACCTGTGCTTACTGAAGCCGTCGAACATCTTCGCCGGTTTTCGCACCTGCGCTTACTGAAGCCGTCGAACATCTTCGCTGGCTTTCGCACCTGCGCTTACTGAAGCCGTCGTTCCCGCGCAGGCGGGAACCCATAGCGCGTCTCTGGGCTCGCGCGCTATGGGTTCCCGCCTGCGCGGGAACGACGGCGAAAAAAAACGGCTGCCGAGGCAGCCGTTCTTCATGGTGAGGACCGATCAGCGGTCGCCGTACGTGCGGCGTGCGCCGTCGCTTGGCGGACGCGGGTTCGAACCCTTGTAGCCGCCGCCCGAGCCTTCCTTGCGCGGTGCGCCCGGCTTGCTGAAGGTGCGCTGGCCCGGCTTGGCGCCGCCGCGGTTGTCGCCCGGCTTCCAGCTGCCGGGTCGGGCCGCCGAACGCGGCGCGGACGCGGTCTTCTTCGGCTCGAAGCCTTCGATCACGTTGACCGGAATCGGCTGCTTGGTGAAGCGCTCGATGCGTTTCACGTTCATGCCTTCGGCGTGGTTGACCAGCGAGATCGCCAGGCCATTGCGGCCGGCGCGGCCGGTGCGGCCGATGCGGTGCACATAGTCTTCCGGGAACTTCGGCAGGTCGTAGTTGAACACGTGGGTGATGTTCGGCACGTCGATGCCGCGCGCCGCGACGTCGGTCGCGACCAGCACCTTGACCTGGCCGCGGCGCAGGCCGTCGAGGGTGCGGTTGCGCGCGCCCTGGTGCATATCGCCGTGCAGCGCGGCGGCCGAGAAGCCGGCGATGTTCAGGCGGTCGGCGATGGTGTCGGCGTCGCGCTTGGTGGCGGTGAACACCACGGCCTGGTCCAGCGTTTCGTCGCGCAGCAGGTGGTCGAGCAGGCGGTTCTTGTGCGACAGGTCGTCGACGAAGTGCACGCGCTGCGAGATGTTCTCGTGCTTGGAGGCCGAGCCGGTGATCTGGATGATCATCGGGTTGCTGGTGATGCGGCGCGCCATATTGCCGACCATGCCGTCCAGCGTGGCCGAGAACAGCATGGTCTGGCGGCCGGACGGGGTGGCGGCGATGATCTTCTCGATGTCGTCGATGAAGCCCATGTCGAGCATGCGGTCGGCTTCGTCGAGCACCAGGATTTCGAGCTGCGAGAAATCGATCTTGCCCGACTCCATATGGTCGATCAGGCGGCCCGGGGTCGCGACCAGGATTTCCGGATTGCGCGCCAGCAGTTGCATCTGCTTCGGATAAGGCATGCCGCCGAGGATCGAGACGGCCTTGATGCGGCGGATCTCGGTGCCGTATTTTTCGGTCGCGCTGGTCACTTGCAGGGCCAGTTCGCGGGTCGGGGTCAGCACCAGCATTTTCGGCTGGGCGGGTTTGAAACGGGGACGCTCGCCGCGCGCGCGCGCCGATTGCGCTTCCTGGGCGGCGGTGCGGGCGGCCGGCGATTGCTCGGCGACGGCGAACTTGTGCAGCGCCGGCAACATGAAGGCGGCGGTCTTGCCGGAACCGGTCTGCGAGGACACCAGCAGGTCGCGGCCTTCGATGGCGGCCGGGACGGCTTGTTCCTGGACCGGGGTCGGCTTGGTGTAACCGGCGTCGGTGACGGCTTTAACGATAGACGCGTGGAGGCCTAGTGCTTCAAAACTCATGGGATTCTTTTCTTTCGGTATAGATCAGCGCCCGAGCACATGCATCGAGCGCAACATAGCAACGCCAACCAACACAACGAAATGACTCACGGATGAAAGAAATTTCGGCACAAAAGCTTTGCGCCGGGACGGTGTCAGGTGCGACACACAAGGCGGGAGGGCTTTATGGAGGCTGTCCGGAGGACAGGCCTAGGCTTGCGAAGCTGCTTTTTACTGCTTTTGTATCTGCGTACAGCCATCGCGAAGCTTGATTGCGAAAAACGTATTGCAGCGCACAAACAGAATGATACAGGAATTTACGCCGCTCTGCACAAAAAACCGCAGAATTGGTCTAGACATGCCGCATCAGTGTGCCTTGGCCAGCGCGGCGTCGAACGCAGCAGGGGCAAAGCCAAGGGCTTAGCCGTCGGCCTTTTTGCTCTTGCGGCCGATGCGCGCCTTGACTTCGGCCACCGCGTCGGCGGCCCTGGCCTTGAGCTTCTGGGCGTTGCTGAGCTTGACGGGGCCGGTCGCGCGCTTGATCTTGCCGTGGCGTTCGGTCTCGAAGGCCAGCACCGCATTGTCGACGACGTTCTCGGCGATGTCGGTGTTGGTCGAGGTCGAGATCTTCGGCACCAGGATGGTCGAGCCGGCCTTGAGGCGGGTTTGCGCGGGGATGTTGTTGGCCTGGCGGATGACTTCCGGCGTGGTGCCGAAGCGCGAGGCCAGCGAACTGATGGTGTCCTTGGCGCCGGTGATCTTGTGCGTGGTCCAGGTCGACAGCGCATGGCCCCACTGGGCCAGGTTCAGGTGGAATTTCTCGGCGTTTTCCTGCGGCAGCAGGATCTTGGTCTGCTCGCCGCCGGTGATCACCGGCCGGTTGAATTGCGGGTTGAGCGCCTTGAATTCATCGACCGACAGCTCGGCCAGCTGGGCCGCGATGGTCAGGTCGATATCGCTGGTCTTGTCGACCGTGGTGAAATACGGCGCATTGTCGATCGCCGGCAGCGACACCCCGTACTGGGCCGGATTGGCGATGATGTTCTTGACCGCCTGCAGCTTGGGCACGTAGTTGCGGGTCTCGACCGGCATCAGCTCGGACAGGCTCTCGAAATCGGTGGGCTTGCCCAGCGACTGGTTTTTCTTGATGGCGCGCTGGACATTGCCTTCGCCCCAGTTATAGGCGGCCAGCGCCAATTGCCAGTCGCCGAACATGCCGTATAGCCGCTGCAGATAGGTCAGCGCGGCGTCGGTCGAGGCCAGCACGCCGCGCCGCTCGTCCTTGAACATATTCTGCTTGAGGTTGAAATCCTTGCCGGTGCCGGGCACGAACTGCCACATGCCGGCCGCGTTGGCGCTCGAATAGGCTTGCGGATTGAAGGCCGACTCGATGATCGGCAGCAGCGCCAGTTCGGTCGGCATGCCGCGTTTCTCGAGCTCGGTCACCACATGGAACAGGTAGAGCGAGGCGCGCGCCGAGGTGCGCGCGACGTAATCGGGACGGGTGCTGTACCAAGTCACATGCTTGGCCACCAGCGCGTTGTCGATGTCGGGAATCGCATAGCCGGCGCGGATCCGGGCCCAGATGTCGGCCTCCTTGTAGTCCTCGGCCTTGACGGCCGGGAAGGGCTGGAGCGCGGGCGCCTTGGCGCTGAGCGGCACCGGGGCCGCCGCTGCCGTGGTGGGCGCATTGTCGATCGCGTGGCCGAGGGCCGGTGCGAGCAGTAAAACGAGCGCTGCCAGGGCGGCAGGGTGACGGGTAGTCGCGTGCATGGCTTTCCGTTGTTGCGTCCAGGAAACGATCGGACTGACTAGGGGTAAGCTCGGAGTGTACGTAGCTCTGGTCGGCTGAGTCAAGCGTTTTGTCCCTTGGGCGCGCGAATTCCGGCGGGCCGGGGCCGGGAGTATGCGGAAAAAATAGCAAGTTACCATTATGCTTGACGGGAAGATAATACGAATACTCCCGGGGAGTATATGCTTGGCCCGGACGGGCTAGGAGGGCGCGCGAAGAGTGCGTACAATCGGGTTTTCGCGCCCCGCGCTGCCATTACCGAAAGCATGACCATGAGTACCGCAACCCTGCACGCCGACGATGCCCAGATCATCGCGGCCACCGAGCGCTGGCTGGAAAGGGCCGTGATCGGCCTGAATTTGTGCCCGTTCGCCAAGGCGGTGCAGGTCAAGCAGCAGGTGCGTTACGTGGTGTCGGACGCGCGCACGCCGGAAGCGCTGCTCGAAACCCTGATGGACGAGTTGCAGACCCTGGCCGACGCCGACCCCGAGCAGATCGACACCACCCTGCTGATCCACCCCTGGGTGCTGAGCGATTTCGCCGACTACAACGAATTCCTCGACGTGGCCGACGCCGCGCTCGAAGACATGCAGCTCGACGGTGAGCTGCAGGTGGCCAGTTTCCACCCGCAGTACCAGTTCGCCGACACCCACATCAACGATATCGGCAACTACACCAACCGGGCGCCGTATCCGATCCTGCACCTGCTGCGCGAAGACAGCATCGAGCGCGCGGTGGCGGCCTTCCCGCAGGCGGCCGAGATCTTCGAGAAGAATATCGCCACCATGGAAGAGCTCGGCCATGAGGGCTGGGACGCGCTCGATGTCGGCCCCGCCAAGTGAGGCGCCGGTGAGCCTGCCCATGCGGCCGGACACCCCCTGTGTCGCGGTCTGTTCCACCACCTTCGACGAGGTCTGCCGCGGCTGCGGCAGGACCGTGATCGAAGTCGCGCACTGGGTATCGATGAGCGTCGAGCAAAAAGAGCTGGTGTGGCAGCGCATCCTGGCCCAGGGCTATCCGCGCCGCAACACCTGATGCCTGCCGCTTAGAAGCTGCCGATGAAATCCTTCTTGCCGATCTCGACGCCGTTGTGGCGCAGGATGTCGTAGGCGGTGGTGGCGTGGAAATAGAAATGCGGGAGCGCGTAATGCAGCAGATAGACCTGGCCCTTGAACTGCTTGGCGTTGGCGCCGCTGCTGGTGGTGATGTCGCGCTGGGCGCTGGCCTCGAACGCGTCTTGCGGCAGGCCGCCGATGAAGGCGAGGGTGGTGGCGATGCGCGCGCGCAGTTCGGCGAAGGTGGTTTCGGTGTCGTCGTAGCGCGGCACCTCGACCCCGGCCAGGCGCGCCGAGGCGCCCTTGGCGAAGTCGGCCGCGATCTGCAGCTGGCGCGCGAGCGGGAACATGTCGGGGAACAGGCGCGCTTGCAGCAGGGCGGCCGGCTCGATCTTCTTCTCGGTGGCATGGGCTTCGGCCTTGTCGAGCAGGGCCGACAGGCTGCTCAGGATTTGTTTGAAAACCGGCACCGAAGCCGCGTACATGGAAAACGTCATGGTAAGTCCCCTTGGTAAAAGTGCTGCGATGATAGCAAGCTGCGCAACTTCTTGCTTGCCGACACTCGGGAGCGTGGCGCGGCGCGGCTTTTTTCAGCCCCGGCGCCGCCCTTACTGGTGACTTGTGTCTGGATTTCCTTGATAATTACCTCAGGGAAAATGTTTTCTTGTCTAGGGATGGCGATCAATGTTCTTATTGCGACTGCATGGCTAGCACTACTTACCAACGACTACGCGCCAGGCTGAGCAAACTGTACGGACTGTCGATCTACGGCGCACTGTTGCTGGTCGTATTCGGCGGACTGGTGATGCCGGCGCTCGTCGGCGGCTACCTGCTGATCGGGGTGCAGGAGCGCGCATCGGCGCACGCCGCGCTGCATGAATCGCTGCAGCGCAATGCCGACATCCTGGCGCTGGGTATGCAGGAATCGCTGTGGAACATGAATGCCGAATCGGCCCGTTCGCTGCTCGATTCGGTGATGCGCGATCCCTCGGTGCTGCAGATCCAGGTGCATGGCCAGTCCGACACCCAGTTCATGAACGTGCATTCGGCCAACCGGCCGATCGGCACCGTCTACCGCGCCGAACGCGACATCCTGGTGCGCGGCGAGCGCATCGGCCGCATCGTGGTCGAGATGGACGACGCCCGCAGCCAGCAAGAACTGCGCGGCAAGCAAGCCAATTACGCGCTGGTGCTGGCCGGCCAGCTGGCGATCTCGCTGGCGCTGATCGTGCTGTTCCTCAACAAGCGCCTGCTCTCGCCGCTGCGCAAGCTGATGACCTTCTCCGACCGCCTGTCGCGCGGCGACTTCGAGACCCGGCTCGACCTGGCCGGCAACGACGAACTGGGCCGGCTGGGCAGCCAGATGGAGCAGATGCGGGTCGCGATCAAGCACTTGTTCGAAGACATCGGCCGCCGCGAGGAGCGCTTTCGCACCATCGTGACCCAGGTGCCGGGCGCGGTGTTCCGGGTGCGGCCGGGCGGGCCGATCGACTTCGTCAGCGACGCGATCGAAGACATCTCGGGCTATTCGGCCGCGCTATTCATGAGCAGCAGCACCGACTGCTGGTCCGACATCATCTGCCCGGAAGACCGGCGCATGCAGCGGCGCGTGGTGCGCCAGGCCCTGCTCACCGGGCGGCCGTATGAAATCGAATACCGCATCATCGACGCCGCCGGCACCGAGCGCTGGGTGGCCGAGAACGGCCAGCCGCAGCTCGACCCCGCGGGCCAGGCGCTGTGCATCGACGGCATCATCTCCGACATCAGCGAGCGCAAGCACAACGAGATGCGGATCGAAGGCTTGCTGGCCGAGCAGAGCGCGATCCTCGAGAACGTGATGTTCGGCGTGATGTTCGTGCGCGAGCGGCGGGTGGTGTCGGTCAACCGCCGCTGCGAAGAGCTGTTCGGCTACAGCAATGGCGAACTGACGGGCGGTTCGACCGCCATCGTGTTCCCCAACCAGCAGGAATACGAAGAGGCCGGCGCGCGCCAATACCCCAAGCTGGCCGAGGGCAAGGACTTCACCGAAGAGCGCCAGTACCGGCGCAGCGACGGCTCGCTGTTCTGGTGCCTGGTGAGCGGCTGCGCGATCGACCCGCAGCGGCCGAACGCGGGCAGCATCTGGGTGTACGCCGACATCACCGAGCGCAAGCAGGCCGAGGAAAAGCTGCGCCTGTCGGCCACCGTGCTCGAGCATATCGCCGACGGCGTGATGGTGATCGACGCGCGCGGCCGCATCATCGCCACCAATCCGGCCTTCACCCAGATCACCGGCTACACCGAGAGCGAGGCGCTGGGCCAGGACTCGAGCCTGACGCGCTCCTCGCGCCACGACGAGACGTTCTACCAGGCGCTGTGGGAAGACCTGGTCGAGAGCGGCTTCTGGCGCGGCGAGATCTGGAACATGCGCAAGAACGGCGAGCTGTATCTCGAATGGCTGACGGTGTCGGCGGTGCGCGACAACCTCGGCGTGATCACCCATTACGTGGGGGTGTTCAGCGACATCACCAAGGTCAAGGAATCGCAGGACAAGCTCGACCACATGGCGCACCACGACCCGCTGACCGCGCTGCCGAACCGGCTGCTGTTCCACGACCGCCTGCAGCATGCGCTGCAGCGCGCCGGGCGCGACGGCGAGCAGCTGGCGATCCTGTTCATCGACCTGGACCGCTTCAAGAACGTCAACGACACGCTGGGCCACCATATCGGCGACGAGCTGCTCAAGCAGGTCGCGATCGCGCTGACCGGCAGGCTGCGCGACGGCGACACGCTGGCGCGGCTGGGCGGGGACGAATTCATCGTCCTGCTCGAGAATGTGGACGGCGCATTCGGCGCCGGGCACGTGGCCGAAAAGCTGATGGCGATGTTCGAGCAGCCCTTCATCGTCGCCGACTACGAGCTGTTCGTGACCGGCAGCGTGGGCATCAGCCTGTTCCCGAACGACGCCACCGACCTGAATATGCTGATCCGGAATGCCGACGTCGCGATGTACCAGGCCAAGGCGCGCGGGCGCAACGGCTACCAGTTCTACGCGCCGTCGATGACCGGCGAGGGCGTCGAGCGGCTGCGGCTGGAAGCCATGCTGCGGCGCTCGATCGACAAGAACGAAATCTTCCTCAACTACCAGCCGCAGGTCGAGATCGACACCGGGCGCCTGATCGGCGTGGAGGCGCTGGTGCGCTGGGACAATCCGGAACTGGGGCTGGTGCCGCCGGTGCGCTTCATCCCGCTGGCCGAGGACACCGGCTTCATCAACCAGCTCGGCAAGTGGGTGCTGTACGAGGCCTGCCGCCAGATGATGCGCTGGCAGGAGGCCGGCCTGACCGTGCCGAAGATCGCGGTCAACCTGTCGGTCAAGCAGTTCGAGCGCGGCAGCATGGTCAACCTGGTGGCCGATATCCTGAAGGAGACCGGGCTGGCGCCGCAGCGCTTGCAGCTGGAGGTGACCGAATCGGTGATCATGAACACCGGCGACGCGCTGGTGTTCATCAACGACCTGCACTCGATCGGGGTGGGGCTGGCGATCGACGATTTCGGCACCGGCTATTCCTCGCTGGCGTATCTGAAGCAGTTGCCGGTGCAGACCCTGAAGATCGACCGCAGCTTCATCAAGGACATCTCGACCGACATCAACGACGAGGCGATCGCGGTGGCGATCATCCAGCTCGGCAAGAGCCTGAACCTGTCGGTGATCGCCGAGGGCGTCGAGACCGACGAGCAGGCCGCCTTCCTGCTGCGGCACGGCTGCAACAAGGCGCAGGGCTTTCTCTACAGCGTGCCGGTGCCGGCGGACGACTTGCTGGCGCGCTGGAAACCCTAAAACCGGGGACAGACCACCATTTCAGAACATTCTGGGCCACTTCGCCCGCAACGGCGGGCGAAGTGGCCCAGAATGTTCTGAAATGGTGGTCTGTCCCCGGTTTTGAAAGGACTTGAATGATGGCAACGAAACCACGCAGCCGGTCGCGCCGGCGTTTCCTGCTCGGCGGGCTGGCCGCCGGCGGTGCGCTGCTGGTCGGCTGGGGCTTGCAGCCGCCGCGCCAGCGCTTGTATGGCGCGCGGCCGCTGCCGGTCGCCGATGGCGCTGTCGCCCTCAACGGCTGGATCGCGATCGCGCCCGACGGCACGGTCGCGGTCGTGGTCCCGCGCAGCGAGATGGGTCAGGGCGTGCACACCGCGCTGCCGATGCTGGTCGCCGAGGAGCTCGACGTCCCGCTGGCGGCCATCCGCATCGCCCCCGCGACGATCGACAAGATCTACGCCAACGTCGCCTTCCTGCGCGACGGCCTGGCGTTCCACCCCGACGACCACGGCAGCCTCAAGGCCGGCGCCGAGTGGATGCTGGCGAAAGTCGGGCGCGAACTCGGCCTGCTGTTCACCGGCGGCTCGTCCAGCGTGCGCGACGCCTGGGGCCCGATGCGCGAAGCCGGCGCCGTGGCGCGCGCCATGCTGCTGGCGGCCGCCGCCGACCAATGGCAGGTGCCGGCCGCCGAATGCCGCACCGCGGCCGGCTTCGTCATCCACGCCAGCGGCAAGCGCGCCGCCTACGCCAGTCTGGCCGCGCGCGCCGCGGGCGTGCAGATCGACCCGGCCGACGTGCGCCTCAAGCAGCCGTCCGAATTCAGCTTGATCGGCCGCCCGCAGCCGCGCCGCGACACGCCGTCCAAGGTCGACGGCAGCGCGCGCTTCGGCATCGACGCCCGCCCGCCCGGCATGGTCTATGCGGCGCTGCGCATGGCGCCGGTGGCCGGTGGCGCGCTCGCTTCCTTCGACGCCGCGGCCATCAAGGCGATGCCCGGCGTGCTCGGCGTGGTCGACTTTTCGTCCGCCCTGATGCCGCACAGCGGCGCCGGCGCGGGCGTGGCGGTCATCGCGACGTCGTGGTGGCTGGCCAGGCAGGCCGCGGCCGCGCTGCCGGTGCAGTGGAGCGACGGCCCCAACGCGCAACTGTCGAGCGCTGCCATCTTCAGCGATTTCGCCCACCGCCTCGATACGGAATCGGGCCACGTCTACCACCGCAGCGGCGACCCGCAAGCGGCCGGCGCCGTGAAGACCATCAGCGCCGAATACCGCGCGCCCTTCCTCGCGCACGCCACCATGGAGCCGGTCAACTGCACCGCCCAGGTCAAGGACGGCAAGGTCAGGCTATGGGCATCGACCCAGGTGCCGACCGTCGCGGTCGAAGCGGCGGCGCGGGTCGCGGGCGTGGCCAAGGACGATGTGTCGATCGATGTGCTGCTGCTGGGCGGCGGCTTCGGGCGCCGGCTCGAAGCCGACATGGTGGCGCAGGCGGTCGCGATCGCCGCGGCCGCCGGCGGCCGTCCGGTGCAGCTGATCTGGTCGCGCGAAGACGACATGACGCATGACGTCTACCGCCCGGCGGCGCTGGCGTGCTTTCGCGGCAGTCTCGATGCGGCCGGTACGCCGGTCGGCTACGTCAACAAGTCGGTCAGCGGGTCGATCGGCCACCAGTATTTTCCGCGCAGCCTGGGCTTGCCCGGCGTCGGCCCCGACAAGACGACGGTCGAAGGCGAATACGACATGCAGTACGAGATCGCCAACCAGCGGATCGAACACGTGATCGCCGACAGCGCGGTGCCGATCGGCTATTGGCGCTCGGTCGGCCACTCGCACAACGCCTTCTTCAAGGAGAGCTTCATCGACGAACTGGCGCATGCCGCCGGCAAGGACGGCGCGGCGTTCCGGCGCGCGCTGCTGGCCGGGCATCCGCGCCAGCTGGCGGTGCTCGACGCGGCGCTGGCCAGGGCCGGCAGTGCGCCGGCCGGACGCGCGCACGGCGTGGCGCTGCACCAGTCGTTCGGCAGCGTGGTGGCGCAGGTGGCCGAGGTGTCGGTCGAGGGCAAGGAGATCCGCGTGCACCGCGTGGTGTGCGCGATCGACTGCGGGATCGCGGTCAACCCGAACATCGTCGCGCAGCAGATGGAGTCGGCGGTGATCTTCGGCCTGTCGGCCGCGCTGGGCGGCGAGATCACGCTCAAGGACGGCCGCATCGAGCAGACCAATTTCCACGACTATCCGGTGCTGCGCATGGACCGCGCGCCGCTGGTGGAAACCGTGATCATCCCGAGCGCCGAGCCGCCCGAGGGCGTCGGCGAACCGGGCACGCCGCCGATCGCGCCGGCCGTGGCCAACGCCCTGTTCGTGCTGACCGGGCAGCGTCTGCGCAGCCTGCCGTTGCGGCTGGCCTGACGCGGCGCGCGGCGTCAGGCCTCGGCGGCGCGCAGCAGGGTGCGCAGGTTGGCCTCGCGCTGCCAGGCGCGCCGTTCGGCGCTGGCCGCGGTCAGGCGCGCCAGTTCCTCGTCGGACTGCGCGGCTTGCGACTGCAGCAGCCGGTCGGCCACGCCCGCGTCGGGCAGCATGGTGCCGAAGAAGGCCACCGTGTCGTGGCGCTGGATCAGCAGGGTGGGGAAATTCTCGACATCGAGGTCGCCCACCACCTCGGCCTGGTCTTCGATATCGATCCAGATGAAGTGTTTGTCGAGGTGGCGCGCGGCCAGTTCGTCGAACACCGCGCGGTAGGACGCGCAGGTGCCGCACCAGGCCGCGCACAGGCAGGCGACGATCCAGCGCTCGCCGGCGAGGGCTTGCGCGATGTCGGCGCGGTTGTCGGAAGCGAGGGTCAGGCTGTGCATGAGCGGCATTCTACCTCGCGCGCCGGAATTCGGCGTGGCGCCGGGTTAAAATACGGGATGCCTATCATACTCGCCATTGAAACCTCGTCCGAACTGGCGTCCTGCGCCCTGCTCAACGGCGATGCGATGCTGTCGCGCGCCTCGTCCGGCGTGCGCACCCACTCGCAAGCGGTGCTGCCGATGGTGCAGGAGCTGCTGGCCGAAGCCGGCATCGCGCTGCGCGACTGCGACGCGATCGCGTTCGGCGCCGGTCCCGGCTCGTTCACCGGCGTGCGCACCGCCTGCGGCATCGCGCAAGGCCTGGCCTTCGGCGCCGGTAAGCCGGCACTGCCGCTGATTACCCTGGCCGCGATGGCGCTGGCCTGCCGCCAGCAAACCGGCGCCGCCGACATCCTCGCCGTGCTCGATGCGCGCATGGGCGAGGTGTACTGGGCCCAGTACCGCTATGCCGACGGCTGGCTGGTGGTGGCCGCGCCGGCGCTGTGCGCGCCGGCGGACGTCGCGCCGCTGCCCACCGCGGGGCCATTGACCGCCTGCGGCAACGGCCTGTCGGCCTATCCCGCGGCCTTCGAAGGGCGCCCGTTCATGGCGGGTGCGCTGGCCGATATCGTGCCGCATGCGGTGCAGCTGGCGCAGTTGGCCGAGGCGGCGTTCGGCGCGGGCGAGGGCGTGGCGGCGGCCGAGGCCCAGCCGCTCTACCTGCGCAACAAGATCGCCTACACCAGCGCCGAACGCCAGGTCATCAACGCCGCCAAGGCCGCCGCATGATGCATGTGCGCGACCACCAGTTGCTCGAGTACGCGCCGATGGTAGTGGGCGATGTCGACGAGGTGCTGGCGCTCGAGCAGAGCGTCTATCCGCATCCCTGGACCCGCGGGAACTTCATCGACTCGCTCTCGAGCGGCTACCACGCCTGGGTGCTGCGCGACGAGCGGGGCGCGCTGGCCGGCTACTTCCTGCTGATGGCAGCGGTGGACGAGGCGCACCTGCTGAATGTCGCGGTGGCTGCCGATCGCCAGCACGAGGGCCTGGGCCGCTTCCTGCTCGATAAGGTCGCGGCCTGCGCGCGCGGTCTGGCGATGGAGTCGGTGCTGCTCGAAGTGCGGCCATCGAACCTGCGCGCGCTGAAGGTCTACCAGCAATACGGATTTACCCCGATCGGCCGGCGCAAAGCCTACTACCCGGCCCACAAGGGACAACGCGAGGATGCGATCGTGATGAGGTTTGTTTTATGAACGGCGTGAGCGGCCGCGACGCCGCCTTCCTGCAGGAGATGGGCATCGGCCCGCTGTGGACCGTGCGCGAGACGCAGGATGCGCAAGCGGTCGACCAGCCGGTCGACGACGCTGCACCGCCGCGGCCCAGCGCCGCGCAGGCGCAAGCCGCCGCGCCACCGGCACCGCAGCCGGTGTACGCCGGCCCGTCGGCGCCGCCGATCCAGCGCCTGCCGGGCGCGGATACCGCCTGGGCCGAGGAGCCTGGCGCGCCGCCCGCGACCGACGAAGAGATCGCGCGCATGGACTGGGACGAATTGCGTGCGGCGGTCGCCGGCTGCACCCGCTGCGGCTTGTGCAAGGGCGGCCGCAAGCCGGTGTTCGGCAGCGGCGCGCAGCAGGCGCGCTGGCTGGTGGCGGCCGGCGCCGCCACCGCGGCCGACGAAAAGGAAGGCCAGCCGCTGGCGGGCGATCCGGGCAAGCTGCTGGCGAACATGCTGGCCGCGGCCGGCCACGCGCGCAGCGCCGACACCTGGATCACGAACCTGATCAAATGTCGTCCCACGACGGCCAATGGCGGCGACCGCGCGCCGACGGCCGATGAAGCCGCGGCCTGCCGTCCCTACCTCGAGCGCGAACTGGCGCTGAGCGGCGCCGGCACCGTCGTCACGCTCGGCCAGATCGCCGCCAACGCCTTGCTCGGCAAGCCGCTGCAGGAGCCGCTGGCCGGCACGCGCGGCCAGGTGCATGCGCTGAACGGGGCGGCGCTGGTCGCGACCCTGCATCCGGGCGAACTGCTGCGGCGCGGTGCCGACAAGGCGCTGGCCTGGTCCGACCTGTGCCTCGCGATGGCGGCCGATGCCGGGCCGGGCTGACAGCTTCCAGGCCCGCTTCGGGCAGCGCTGGGGTCACCTCACGCGGCCGCATGTGCGCGCGCTCGCGTGGCTGCTCGACGCGCCCGATTTACTCGATCCGCACGATCCTCACTGGCAGGGCAAGATCGCGTCGCTGGACGCGGTGTCGCCGGCGGTCGAGCGCTGGCTGGCCGCGCTCGATGCCGACCCCGCGCCGCTCGACGCCGCGCTCGGCGCGCGCCTCTACACGCGGCTCGGCCTGTACGCCGAAAAGCTGATGGCCTTCTACTTCCGCGAACATGGCCAATTGGTGGCGCATGGTCTGCAGGTGCGCGCCAACCGCAACGACACGGTCGGCGAGTTCGATTTCCTGCTCGATGCGGGGCCGGAGGGCGTCGAGCATATCGAGTTCGCCACCAAGTTCTACCTGCTTGAGGGGGAGGCGGGCGAGCGCTTCGACACCTTCGTCGGTCCCAACCTGGCCGACAGCCTGGGCGCCAAGATGCGCAAGATCGTCGACAAGCAGCTGGCGCTGGCGTCGCATCCGGCGGCGCAGGCGATCCTGCCGCGGCCGGTGCTGCGGGCGCGCGCGCTGGTCAAGGGCTGGCTGTTTTATCCGGTCGGGGCGTATGCGGCGATGAGCGGGATCGCGCCGCAGCACTGCCGCGGATTCTGGTGCGCGCTGGCCGAGGTCGGCGCGCTGGCGGCCGAGCGCTTCGTCGTGCTGCCGAGGCTGGAGTGGCTGGCGCCGTTCAGGGGCGCGTCGCCGGGCGGCATGCTGGACCGGGCCGGACTGCAGGCGCAACTGGCCGCGCAATTCGACACCGCGCCGATGCCGGTGCTGGTGGCCGCCGTGCGCGAACGCGGCGGCGTGCTGGAGGAGGTGGAGCGCGGCTTCATCGTCCCGGACAACTGGCGCGCCCGCGCCGCGTTGCGCCGCTGACAAAAGCTTCCCAAAAACGTGGGGTCACGTCTGACATTCGGACATTTTCGCGGTGAAATGTCCGAATGTCAGACGCGACCCCATGGCTTTTTTCGCCCGAAAATCGCCGGGCTCTGCGGCACGGCGCCCGTCAGTAAAGGGTTTCCGGGTTTGGCATCGCGGATGGGGTCACATCTGACATTCGGACATTTCATTTCGAAAATGTACGAATGTCAGATGTGACCCCATCGGGGGGGTTAGTGCTTGTGCTCGCCAATCAGGGCCAGCGAGTCGTGCTCTTTCTGGTTGGCGGCGTGGCGCTTCATGATCAGGTACATGACGCCGGCCACCGAGGAGCCGAACAGCACGATGATCACGTTCAGGTCGAGGTTCAGCGTGATCATGATGGCGTACACCGCCAGCATGGTCAGGATCGACAGGTTTTCGTTGAAGTTCTGCACCGCGATCGAATGCCCCGCGCTCATCAGCACGTGGCCGCGGTGCTGCAGCAGCGCGTTCATCGGCACCACGAAAAAGCCCGACAGCACGCCGATCAGCATCAGCAGCGGATAGGCCAGCAGCACCGAATGCACCATCGTCATGCACATCACGATCACGCCCATCGCGATCCCGAGCGGGATCACGGTCAGCGATTTCTTCAGCGGCACCATCCGCGCCGAGGCCGCCGCGCCCAGCGCCACGCCGAGCGCCACCACGCCCACCAGGCTGGTGGCTTTGTCGAACGGCATGTGCAGCGACTTTTCGGCCCACTTCAGCACGATCAGCTGCAAGGTCGCGCCGGCGCCCCAGAACAGCGTCGTCACCGCCAGCGAAATCTGGCCCAGCTTGTCCTTCCACAGCGTGGCCGAACAGTTGGCGAAATCGGTAATCAGCTTGATCGGATTGCGTTCCTGGTCTTCGTACACCGCGCCGGTGTCCGGAATCCGCAGGTTGAACAGCGAGGCCAGCACGTACACCGACATCACCACGCACAGCGCCGCCTCGGTCGGGGTGTCGATCCCGGTGTCGATGATCGGCAGGTCGATGCCGAGCATGAAGGCCGAGGCGCGGCTGCTGACCAGCGCGCCGCCCATCACCGTGCCGAGGATGATCGACATCACCGTCAAGCCTTCGATCCAGCCATTCGCGGCCACCAGCTTTTCGGGCGGCAGCAGCTCGGTCAAAATCCCGTACTTGGCCGGCGAGTACACCGCCGCGCCGAAGCCGACCACCGCATACGCCACCAGCGGGTGCACATTGAAGAAGATCAGGCCGCAGCCGAACACCTTGATCAGGTTGGCGATGAACATCACCCGCCCCTTGGGCAGGGCATCGGCGAAGGCGCCCACGAACGCCGCCAGCAGGACGTAGAACAGGACGAAGGAGAGCTTCAACAGCGGCGTGAGCGATGCCGGGGCTTTCATGGAAGTTAGCAGATCGATCGCCACAAATAGCAAGGCGTTGTCTGCCAGCGACGAAAAAAACTGCGCCGCCATGATGGTGTAAAAACCACGATTCATTCGAGAAGTCTGGTAAACATGTGTGGGTTGCTTTATACCATGGGAAGCCGCCGGGGACCAAGAAATCAGCGCTCCGGAACAGGCCGGGTCCGGTAAAATAGCGGCTTCCGCCATCCCTGACCGACACCCTATGCCACGGCCGTTGACCGCCACCATCCACCTCGATTCGATGCAGCATAACCTGGGACGCGCGCGCGCCTGCGCCCCCGGCGCCAAGCTGTGGGCCGTGGTCAAGGCCAACGCCTACGGCCACGGCCTGGAACGCGGCATGCGCGGCTTCGCGGGCGCCGACGGCCTGGCCCTGATCGAAACCGAGAACGCGGTGCGCCTGCGCGCAGCGGGCTGGACCAAGCCGATCCTGCTGCTCGAGGGGATCTTCGACGCCGCCGACGTGTCGCTGCTGGCCGAACACCAGTTCAACAGCACGGTCCATTCGATCGAGCAGATCAAGTTGCTCGAATATACCAAGCTGTACCACCCGATCGACGTCCACTTGAAAATGAACACCGGCATGAACCGGCTCGGCTTCCGCCCCGAGGACTACGCCGCGGCGCACGCCCGCCTGCGCGCGATCCCGGGCATCCGCGACATCACGCTGATGACCCATTTCGCCAACGCCGACGAGCTCGAACACCCGCGCCTGACCATCCGCGAGCAGGTGCGGCGCTTCCAGGCCGGCGCCCAGGGCTTGCCGGGCCAGCGCAGCCTGTCGAATTCGGGCGGGGTGCTGCAGCAGGCGCAGCTGGCGTCCGAGCTGTCCGACGATTGGGTGCGGCCCGGCATCATGCTGTATGGCGGCAGCCCGGGCGGCAAGAGCGCGGCCGAGTACAAGCTGTGCCCGAGCATGACCCTGGCCAGCGAGATCATCGGCATCCAGCAGCTGCAGGCCGGCGATACCGTGGGCTACGGCAGCCGCTTCGAGGCCGGCGCGCCGATGACGGTGGGGGTGGTGGCCTGCGGCTATGCCGACGGCTATCCGCGCCACGCGCCGCACGGCACGCCGGTGCTGGTCGACGGCGTCCGCACCACCTTGCTGGGCCGGGTGTCGATGGACATGATGACGGTCGACCTGTCGCCGATCCCCAATGCGCGCGTCGGCAGCCGCGTGGTGCTGTGGGGCGACGGCCTGCCGATCGACGAGGTGGCCAACGCGGCCGGCACCATCGGCTATGAATTGATGTGCGCGCTGGCCCCGCGGGTGCGCGTGCTGGAAGGCAAACTGGGCACCCATGGCTAAGGCGAAAACCCAGTACACCTGCAGCGACTGCGGCGGCAGCAGCGGCAAATGGACCGGCCAGTGCGGCGCCTGCCAGCAGTGGAACACGATGGTCGAAACCGTCATCGAGGCGCCCGGCCTGAACCGCCTGAGCCATCCGCAGCACAAGAGCCTGGCGCAGACCGCGCCGGTGCTGACGCTGGCCGACATCGAGGCGATCGACGTGCCGCGCTTCGGCACCGGCATCGAGGAATTCGACCGGGTGCTGGGCGGCGGCCTGGTGCCGGGCGGGGTGGTGCTGATCGGCGGCGATCCGGGGATCGGCAAGTCGACCCTGCTGCTGCAGGCGCTGGCCAACATCTCGCACGCCAAGAGCACGCTGTACGTGAGCGGCGAGGAGTCGGGCGCCCAGATCGCGCTGCGCGCGCGCCGGCTGGCGGTCGAGGCCAGCGCGCTCAAGCTGCAGGCCGAGATCCAGCTCGAGAAAATCCTCGGCACCCTGGCCGAGCTGAAACCGGAAGTGGCGGTCATCGATTCGATCCAGACCGTGTATTCGGACGCCTTGACGTCGGCGCCCGGCTCGGTGGCCCAGGTGCGCGAGTGCGCGGCCCAGCTGACCCGGGTGGCCAAGCAGACCGGGGTGACCATCATCCTGGTCGGCCACGTGACCAAGGAGGGCGCGCTGGCCGGGCCGCGCGTGCTCGAGCACATCGTCGATACCGTGCTGTATTTCGAGGGCGACACCCAGTCCAGCTTCCGCCTGGTGCGCGCGATCAAGAACCGCTTCGGCGCGGTCAACGAGCTGGGCGTGTTCGCGATGACCGAGAAGGGGCTCAAGGGGGTGTCGAATCCCTCGGCCCTGTTCCTGTCGCAGCATGACAGCCAGGTGCCGGGTTCGTGCGTGATGGTGACTCAGGAGGGCACCCGCCCGCTGCTGGTCGAGATCCAGGCGCTGGTCGACACCAGCCATCTGCCGAACGCGCGCCGGCTGTCGGTCGGCCTCGAGCAGAACCGGCTGGCGATGCTGCTGGCGGTGCTGCACCGCCACGCCGGCATCGCCGCCTTCGACCAGGACGTGTTCATCAACGCGGTCGGCGGCGTGAAGATCACCGAGCCGGCGGCCGACCTCGCGGTGCTGCTGGCGATTAATTCGTCGATGCGCAACAAGGCCTTGCCGCGCGGGCTGGTGGTGTTCGGCGAGGTCGGCCTGGCCGGCGAAATCCGCCCCGCGCCGCGCGGCCAGGAGCGCCTGCGCGAAGCGGCCAAGCTGGGCTTTTCGATCGCCATGATCCCGAAGTCGAACGCGCCCAAACAAAAGATCGAGGGAATGACCATCGTGGCGGTGGAGCGCATCGACGAGGCATTTAACAAATTGCGCGAACTCGACTAGCACTCGCTATAATGCGCAGCGTATCGGACAGCTAGTTCGGCGTAGCCAAGAGAAAAATCGTGTTTGCAGAACAAAGAAAGTCGGCCCGCAAGGTCTTGAAAGTCAAGGCCGTCCTGGCGATGGACGGCATGGCCGCGGCCACCGGCCGCACCGCCGACGTCAGCGCCAGCGGCGTCAGCGTCGCCACCGCGCACCCGCTCCCGGTCGGGCAGAGCGGGCAAGTCAGCTTCGAGCTGTTTATGGACGGCAAGGCGACGGTGATCGCCACCCGCTCCAAAGTCTCCTATTGCATCTTCAGTAATGGCGAATTCAAGATCGGGTTTCAGTTTGTCAACCTCGAGCTGTCTGCCATGGCCGTGCTCGCCAAGTTCCTGCGCTGAGTTGGGTGTATGATGGGGGATGGTCACACCCATCACTTTCGGTACGACGACGGCGGGGCTCGATCCGAACAGCGTGTCGGCAGCCGAGCTGTATAGCCGCGTCAGCAAAAGCTTGCTGGCGAAGAACGCCGGGGTCCAGAAGCTGGGCGCCGCGCTGGCCAGCGACCAGACCCGCCTGTCCGGCCTCGGCCAGCTGCAAAGCGCGTTGGCCGGTTTCCAGGCGCTGACCCAGTCGGTGGCCGGCGTCGGCCTGCAGACCGGCGCCACCGCCTCGCAGCCGGCGGTGCTCAGCGCGCTGACCACGGGCAGCGCCAAGGTCGGCAGCTACGCGGTCGAGGTCAAGCAACTGGCCCAGGCCCAGGTGTTGGCGGCGCGCCCGCAGAAGGACCAGGCGGCGGCCATCGGCAGCGGCGCGGCCACCACCATCAAGGTCGAATTCGGCACCACCGCCGGCAGCAGCTTCGCGCCGCGCACGGCCAAGACCATCACGATCGACAGCGGCAACAACAGCTTGCAGGGCATCGCCGCGGCCTTCAAGAGCGCCGGGGTGGACGCCCGCATCGTCAAGGGCGGCGCCGGCTACACGCTGCAGTTGGGCGGCGACACCGGCAGCGCCAACAGCCTGCGCATCAGCGTGGGCGGCGACGCCACGCTGCAGAAACTGCTGAGCTACAACCCGGCCGGCCTCAAGGGCCTGAGCGAGACCGCCGGCGCGCAGGACGCGCAACTGACCATCGACGGCAAGGCCGTGACCAGCGCCAGCAATGTGGTCACCGGCCAGATCGGCGGCACCGCGCTGGCGCTGAGCGCCAAGGGCGCGACCCAGGTGGTGGTGGCGCAGGACAGCAGCGCGATCGCCGGCAACGTCGCCAACTTCGTCAAGGGCTACAACGACCTGGCCGCGCAGCTGGCCACGCTCAAGCAGGGCGCGCTCAAGGCCGACCCGGCGCTGGCCCAGGCGCAGGACCAGCTGGCGCAGGTGGTCAAGGGCAGCGGCAGCGCGCTGGCCAAGGCCGGCGTCACACGCGGACAGAACGGCCAACTGCAAATCGACTCTAAGGCTTTGAATGGCGCGATCGGCGCCGATCCGGACGCGGTATCCGCCTTGTTCACCGGCGGCGGCAAGGGCGTGGCCGACCAGTTGTCGGCGCGCATCGGCCAGTTGATCGGCGCGAACGGTGCGATCGGCAAGCAAAAGGCGGCGGTCGGCCAGGAGATCAGTTCGCTGACCAGCCAGCAAACCAGGCTCACCGGCGCGCTGAGCGCCCAGGCCAATGCCTTGGTGGCGCAATATACGCAAGTGAGCCAGGGCGGCGCCAACAGCGCGCTGCCGGGGCTGCCGGG
>Ga0193702_1000246_pt1 | contig 21689 bp, 16 predicted proteins | sample U3a1metaG_FD_143060 | JGI IMG/M metagenome (GOLD analysis project Ga0193702, IMG submission 143060) | Soil microbial communities from a riparian zone of the East river system, Colorado, United States - U3a1 | ecosystem: Environmental > Terrestrial > Soil > Riparian zone | place: USA: East River... | reverse complement strand
TTAAAAAAGAATTACGAGGTTTTTGTTCTCGACAACTTATCTGAGCAAATACATGGAGAAGCGCCTGAATTTACATCTCCTTTATATAATAGTATTGTAGGGAAAGTTAACTTTATCAAGGCCGACATCAGAGATCGCCAGCAACTGGAAGCTGTTGTGAGGAAAGTATCAATAATAGTTCATTTCGCGGCTGAAACCGGGACCGGGCAGTCGATGTATGAAATTCAACATTATAACGATGTTAATATCGGCGGAACAGCCTTGTTACTTGATATTTTGGCAAATAAAAGGCACTCCGTGAAAAAAGTTGTAGTGGCTTCATCGCGATCTATTTATGGTGAAGGCAAATACCTGAGTGATGAGTTGGGAATTGTTTATCCGGGCCACCGGAGTGATAAGGATATGTCTTTGGGCGATTTTGAAGTTAGGTTCCCGGGCTCGTCAAAACTTGCACTCTTAGGTACTGATGAAGACTCTAAAATTCATCCTTCTTCAGTTTACGGTATAACAAAACAGGTTCAGGAGCAATTGATAATGACAGTATGCCCCACCTTAAATATTAAACCTGTTGCTTTGCGCTACCAAAATGTTTACGGGCCTGGTCAATCTCTTTCTAATCCATATACCGGTATTCTTTCAATATTTTCCACAAGTATTAAAAACGGTAATGGCTTAAACATTTTTGAAGATGGGAGAGAGAGCCGCGACTTTGTTTTTATTGACGATGTGATTGCCGCAACATTACTATGTATTGAAAATGAAAATGCCAATGGTGAGGTATTTAATGTGGGAACAGGAGAAGCTACGGATGTATTAACTGTAGCGAAAAGCTTAATAGATGCGTATGGGTTAAATGTTCCCGTAAACATAACCGGGAAATACCGTATGGGGGATATCCGTCATAACTTTGCTGATATAAAAAAGATAAATTCGAAATTAGGATTTGAACCTTTTGTTGATTTTCAAAGCGGTATAAAAAGGTTTACAAATTGGGTTAATACGCAGTCAATAAACGAAGATAAATATCAATATTCGATTGAGGAGATGGGAAAGAAAGGCTTGTATAAGTAATGGGAGATGACTTTTTGAGTGGTAAACGTGTGCTCTTTATTTGCCAGAAGTTTTATGATTATCATGAAAAGATTTTAGTCCGATTAAAAAAAGCTGGGGCTGAAGTTGTTTTTTTTGAAAATAAAATGTTTAAAGAAGATCCTGTTTTACACCCGAATGATTTACTAAGCACTACATTAAAACTGTTTAATCCTAATTATAAAAAGAATTATCAAAATAGTATTTTAAGTGAAACTATAAATGTAAAGTTTGATATTTTATTTTGCCTGGGCGGAGGTGCTATTACCAATGATTTTGTTGACCAAATAAGGCAACAAAACGAAGGAATAAAAACAATGATTTATTTTTGGGACTCATTTAAAATTTGGCCGTTCCAATTTTTAATCAGTGCTTTTGACGAGGTATACTCATTTGACAGGCAAGATTGTGAGACATACAAAATTAAATATCTCCCCTTGTTTTATTCAGAAGACGATATTGATTTACCTTCGCATAACAAAAGAGATATAGATATTTTGTATGTGGGTTCCGTTAACCCTGTATCTGCAAACAGGCTTAAAGTATTGGCAAATATTCATAATCAATGCAAGCAGCAAAACATAAGTTGTGTTTTGTATTTATTTTCCCGGCAACTTAATAATAACATTATTAAAAGATCAATAAATGCCATCAGATGCCTGGCTGATCGTAATTACCGGATCTTTTTCTCAACATTGAAGGAATATAATATAAAATATAAATTTGTTTATAACATTCCCTTAAACAATGGTCAACTCAAATCATATCTTTATCGTGCAAAATGTGTTATTGATATTACTGTTCCCGGGCAAATAGGGATAACAATGCGATCTATTGAAACATTGCATATGGGTTGTAAATTAATAACTACAAATTTGTCCATAAAGCAAGAATCGTTTTTTAATGAAAAATGGATAAAAGTGGTAAATGAAGATAACTTAAACCTGGATATTGAGTTTTTAAAATCTGTACCGGGAGAGAAAATCTGTATAGATTATCTGTCTCTGAACAATTGGCTTAGAACAATTATTGAAAATTAATAAATCCCTAATTACCTAAATATATAATCAGTAGTTTTTTTGGTTAAAATAATTAAGTTGAAATTTATAAATTCAACTTAACTACAGCTGCTGGATTTGTAATGACGTATGCTAAAAGTCACAATAAATAACATATTTTTAATCTTGTTTTTTCTTATAATAGGAATTAATACAGGTTCATCTACTTGTTATTTGTTGTTATTTATAATAATAATTTTATTTATTCTCCGTACCAGTAAATTTTTTATAAAAGTTAAGCTGTTAGATTTTGTTGCTGGCTCTTTTCTCTTATTATGGTTGTACGGACTAATACTTGGGTTTGCCTATGGCAATAAGGTTAGCTACATTATTGCAAATAATGCAGGAATGGTTTTATACATTTTGTATTACATTTTACTTCAAATTCGCATATCAAGAGAAAAAATTTACCACCTACTGCTAATCGCAGGCTTAAGTAATAGCATTATAACAATTTTATTGTTTGTGCTTAGTATAATAGGCATTCCGCCAGAATCAACGAAAGTAATATTAGGGGAGGCCATCGGGGGCGCCAGCACCGGGCAGCGGAGGATTTATTTTATCAGTCAGATAGCTTTATATTGTCCAATGGCTGTTTATATGACGGCGTTTATTGCTTCAACATATCAAAAGGTTGAACTTTTTGGGATGAGGGGATTACGTGATAATGTAAAAGTTTTTTTTGCCTTTTTGTTTTATACAATATGTGTTCTACTATTAACTGCCTCCAAAGGGTTTATGCTGGGCTATATTTTCATTTTGTTGATTCTTCCATTTTCCATTTTCTTTAAAGGTATTTCTCAGGGGCTGGTTAATAAGAAGATCATATTTCTAATCCTGTTAATTCCCATTTTATTGGGATTACTGTTAAGCCTGGGATATTTTAATATTTTAACTGCAATATTTGATAGTAATGATGATGCAAATGTTGCCAGGTATGAACAGCTTTATTATTTATTACAAGATCTTACATTTTGGGGTAAAGGGCTTGGCGCAGTTATTCCTGGCTATGCAAGAAATGCTGATAAGCCTTACGGCTTTGAGTTATCGTATCTGGCTTTATGGCACAAGTTTGGAATTTTTAGTTTGATAGCAATAGTGTCATACTTAGTAACAATTAAAACGGCAATTAGCAATATTATGTCTGGAAAAAATGCGAAGTATGCTATAATATCTTTAGGATCAATGTGTTATTTATTGCCCTCAATTGGGAATCCTCTATTATTTGCCCCGCAGGCGGTTACACTTCACTGTATGGCACTTTATTTGTTAAGAAATGACTAGTATGGATGATATTGTTTCGGTTTGCATAGCAACCTACAATGGTGAAAAATATATAAAAGAGCAACTGGAATCAATACTTTCACAGTTACCTGTAAATGGGGAAATAATTATCTCGGATGATTCTTCTACTGATAAAACCCTGGAAATCATTTCGTCTTTAAAGGACAAAAGAATTAAAATTTTCTCCAATCAAAAGTATAAGAGCCCAATTTTTAATTTTGAAAATGCAATCAAACAGTCAAGTGGAGATTTTATCTTTCTGGCAGACCAGGATGATAAATGGTTTGACAATAAATTACAAGTTATGTTAAATGCCTTGCAGAATCATGATTTAGTTGTAAGCAATGCTTCTATTGGAGATGAGTCTTTAAACATTATTAAAGACTCCTATTTCGATTGGAGAAATTCACGCCCGGGATTTTTAAAAAATCTCATAAAAAATTCTTATTTAGGTTGTTGTATTGCTTTTAATCGTAAACTGCTAAATGTAGCATTGCCATTTCCCGAAAATATCCCTATGCATGATATGTGGATTGGAATGGTGGCAGAAGTGTATTTTAAGCCTGTATTTATTCCTGATAAGTTAATGATATATAGGCGTCATCAAAATAATGCCACCTCAATAAATGAAAATTTTACCAGTAATAACAGCTTTATGTCTAAGTTAGGTTTCAGATATAATTTGTTATTGGCAATTATTAAAAGAACACTGAAATAACAATGGATTAATTTAAAAAATTTCATTTTTAACCACTTAAGTTCCTTTATCATCGGCAGGCTTTATGAAATAGAGATTTAACAGGTAAAAGAAAAAGCCAATTAAATATTTGCTTCTTCGTTCCCCGGTATTTGTAAAAAGATGGTTACGATGTGGGGAATTTTTAAAAGATTATATTAGTTTATACAATGACTACTTTACTAACCGGCTCATCAGGATTTTTTGGATCCGAATATTTGAAATTGTGGGAGCATGACGATATTATCACACTAGGCAGAAAAAATTCAGTAATTAATGCTGATTTAAGCGTTCAGGTGCCGCAAATTGTTGACATGGTGATTCATGCGGCCGGTAAGGCTCATATGGTGCCGCGAACAGATCTGGAAAAACAAGAATTCTATAATGTAAATGTAACCGGAACACAGAATCTGCTTTTAGCGCTGGAAAAAGCACCCTCACTACCTCAATATTTTGTTTTTATAAGCAGTGTAGCGGTTTATGGTTTGGAAACCGGCGACTTAATTGATGAAAATGCACCATTGCTGGCTGTAACCCCTTACGGTAAAAGCAAAATTGAAGCCGAGAAATTAGTGACCAATTGGTGCAATAAAAATAATGTAACCTGTACGATATTGCGGATTCCTTTATTGGCTGGTAAAAATCCTCCCGGTAATTTAAAATCAATGATCAAAGGTATTAAAGCAGGGTATTACTTTAATATAGCTGGTGGTAAAGCAAAAAAAAGTATGGTTATGGCTTTTGATGTTGCTAAAATAATTCCCAAAGTGGCAGCCATTGGTGGAATTTACAACCTGACGGATCGGCATCATCCCAGTTTTTTTGAGCTGTCAACTCTAATGGCTAAACAATTAGGAAAAAAATTGCCTTTAAATATTCCGAAATGGGTTGCAGTTTTGTTAGCAAAAGCCGGGGATGCAATTGGTTCTAAAGCACCAATAAATTCTGATAAATTAAATAAAATTATTTCTGATTTAACATTCGATGATTCGAAAGCACAGAATAAAATAGGATGGAAGCCTGGTTATGTGTTACAGGAGCTTGAAATTTTTTAATGAATTTTTTCATAGCGTGAGGATGTTAAAAAAATATCGTCTGGGGAAAAAATTGAAATACATAAAGTGTAATAACGTTATTAACTACGGGGTGTTAAGAAACTAGTCTTAAAAAATTGTAGCCAACGCTAACCTTTAATTATGTTTTAGTTACGGCTAATCCAATTACTAATCTTAATTTTGCGATATCTTCTATGAATATCATTTTACTTTCAATTTTCTTTTTACTATTATTTGCCATTGAGTTGGTTTATTTCAAAATAGCAGACAGGTTCAATATCATTGATCACCCAAACCATCGCAGTTCACATACTAAAGTAACGATAAGGGGTGGAGGAATAATTTTTAGCATTGCATTATTGATAGCGCCATTATTCTTCGGCCAAAAATATGATTATTTTCTTGGCGGGCTATTTTTAATCAGCCTGATCAGCTTTATGGATGATATTACGCACATGAAGAGAAGGGTCAGGATTGTTATCCATTTAATTGCTGTTGCTTTGTTGTTTCAACAATTGCAATTTTATTATATGCCGTTTTACTGGGTAATTTCAGGTTTTATTTTGTTCATCGGCACCATAAATGCCGTTAATTTTATGGATGGCATAAATGGTATAACGGGTGGCTACAGTTTAATAACTTTAATTACCCTGTATTACATTAATGAGCGCGTAATTTTGTTTACAGATAGCAATCAGATCATTATAACTATTATAGCATTGTTGGTTTTTAATTTTTTCAACTTTCGGATCAAGGCTAAATGTTTTGCAGGTGATGTAGGGAGCGTGAGCATTGCTTTTATTATACTTTTTTTTATTTTTCAAGTAATTATTAAAACAAATGACCTTAATTATTTGCTGTTGTTATTAATTTATGGATTGGATGCTACTACAACAATTGTATTCAGAATTATAAGAAAAGAAAATATTACTGAAGCACACAGAACCCATCTTTATCAATTTTTAGTTAATGAAAAAAAGGCTTCACATTTGGCAGTTGCTACACTGTACATGTTTGTACAGGGAATTATAAATATTGTAGTAATAAATTTTTTGCCAAAATCGCCTGTATGCTTTGTTTTAGTGGTGGTAACTTCAACAGTGATATTTGTTTTAACCCGTTTAAAACTTGAAGGAAAACAAAGGCTTTTGAATATAGGAAAGTAGTTTTATTTCAATTAATATATGAATACAGTGTTAAGTTGATTACTTTTGTTAATATAAAATTTGTCATTATTGGTCAATTTTATTGAGATAACGACTGATTTGATAATTTGAACTTGCCTATTAAGAGCTTTATATTAAGTGATTTTTAGCTTTATATTTTTACCATGAATTCTACCTTGTTCAGGCAAATAAATATAGTACCACGCTGGATTATTTTCACCCTCGATTTATTGATCACCTTTTGTTCATTAGGAATAGCTTATTCAATAAAATATAATTTCAATACGTCCCTGATAAATTACGTTGAATTTAGCAGAAATGCCTTGATCGAACTGGTGTTAAGTTCAATAGTTTTTTTTACAGTAAAAACTTATACCGGGATAATAAGATACACCAGCGCCCAGGATTCTTTTAGGATTTTAATGGCAGTGATAATAAGCAATGGCGCTTTTTTTTTAATGAACATTGTTTCAGTAGCATTCGCAAAACCTGTTTTTATTTCTAACGCCACTCTAATTGTTAGCAGTTTAACCTGCTTTTTATTGATGGTTATTTACAGAGTAGTGATAAAATATTTTTTCGTCTATATTAAAAACTTAAAATTAGATAAAAAAAGAATTATCATTTATGGCGCCGGTGAGGAAGGTGTGGCCGCAAAAAGAACATTTGACCATGATTTTAAGGTTAATAAAAATATTGTAGCTTTTGTTGATGATGACCAACGAAAGGTTGGAAAAACAATTGACGGGATTAAGATATTAGATGCCAAAGATTTGCTGACACTAATAGAAGAGCATGAACTGGACGAGATTATTTTTGCATCGTACGCTATACCCCCCGAAGTAAAAAATAATATAGTTGACGTTTGCCTTGAAAACGAAATTAAGGTATTAAGTATTCCTCCGCATGATGTTTGGCCGAGTGGGAAATTGCAATCAATGCAAATTCAAAAAATTAATATTGAAGACCTGTTAAACAGAAAATCGATAGAAATTGATATAACTGCCATTAAAAATGAACTAAAAGGTAAAAGGATTTTAATTACCGGGGCTGCCGGGTCAATAGGAAGCGAAATTGTACGGCAGCTATTAAAATTTAACACAGGCCTGATCATCATGTGTGATCAATCTGAGACAGCTCTTCATCATTTATATCTTGAAATTGAGGAATTACATACAGATTCAAACTTTCATGCGTTTATTGGAGATGTAAGAGACGAAAAAAGAATGCATCACCTATTTGAAACATACAAGCCGCATTACGTATATCATGCAGCAGCTTACAAACATGTTCCGATGATGGAAGATAATGCTGCTGAAGCTATAAAAACCAATGTTTTAGGTACTAAAACCATTGCAGACCTTTCTGTGAAATATGCTGTAAAAAAGTTTGTAATGATATCTACAGATAAGGCTGTAAACCCAACAAACGTAATGGGCGCTTCAAAACGGATTGCCGAAATTTATGTGCAATCGTTAAATAACTCATTGAACAACAAGGATTTTATCTTTAGCAATGGTTTAAGCCATTTAAATAATGGCAAATCAGCCACCCGGTTTATTACAACGCGCTTCGGGAATGTACTGGGCTCAAATGGTTCTGTTATCCCGAGGTTTAAACAGCAAATAGAAAAGGGCGGGCCTGTTACCGTTACCCACCCCGAAATAACCAGGTACTTTATGACTATACCTGAAGCTTGTCGTTTAGTTTTGGAGGCCGGCTGTATGGGTAAAGGTGGCGAGATCTTTATTTTTGACATGGGTAAGTCTGTAAAAATTATTGACCTTGCCAAAACAATGATCCGCCTGGCGGGCATGGTGCCTAATCATGATATAAAAATTGAGTATACCGGATTAAGACCGGGAGAAAAATTATTTGAGGAACTGTTGAACGATAATGAGAACACATTGCCTACCCATCATGAAAAAATTACGATTGGGAAAGTACGTGAATACTTATTTAATGAAATTGAAAAACAGATTTATGACCTTATTCATCATGCAAAAAATAACGACGATCAGCAGGTTGTAATGTTAATGAAACAAATTGTACATGAATTTAAAAGCAAGAATTCAGTTTTTGAGGAGTTAGACCTTATACCCAAAACTATTTTATGATCAAAAAATTACTCTTCATAATCCCCATTTTTTTTATAACTGCCTGCCACAAGAATGTGAGCAGCGAGGTGATAGTTTATCAAAATGATTTTGAAACAAATGACCTGTCGAAGATTACTAATGGTGTAATTAGTACTTATAACAATTCTGCGGTATTAGGTCAGTACAACAATGGCAATTTTATTTTAACACTTAATAATTTGCCTAAGCACGATCTGATTACTGTTACTTTTGACTTATATATTCATGATAGTTGGGATGGGAATAAAAATGCACCTGATGGACCTGATATTTGGAGAATGTTTATAAATGGGGACCCTTTTATTAATGCAACATTTTCAAATTCGCCATGTTCGCCCGGCAATTTTTGCTCACCTCAATCATACCCGGCGGATTATCCCAACAATTATAATAACCCAAGGAGTGGAGCTTATAGAACCGATTTGCCCGGCGTTTGCAGTTGGATAAATGACCCTAATGGTACAACATTGTATAAAATATCGAAAACTTTCAAAAATTCTGATGCCAAACTGGTATTACAGTGTGTGGATAAATTGGTTCAGACCAATACTGACACTCCAAAATGCGATGAGAGCTGGTCTGTAGATAATATCATTGTAAAAGCAATTACCTTATGAAGATTATAAAGCTTTCAATTATATGTGTTTTAGCTATTCTGGCACAATTTAGCGCCAGGGCGCAATCGTTACCTGTGGGCACACCGGCGGTAGAAGATTATTACAGGCGTGCCCAATTACTTGGTACTACTGACTCAAGCGTATCTTTTACCGTTCGCCCGCTTTTTCCAAACTACATCAACAAAAGGGCTGATGTGTTTTACCCGGATAGTACCATACCCGGATACAATACGCTGGTTTCAAATCGCTTATGGAAAAAAACGACAAAAGACGAGGTTAAAATAAGTTACTTACCCCTAAGTATTCAAACACAATTTAATTCGGATCACCCTTATGGATGGAATGATGGGGCAATGATACCTGCCAAAGGTTTACAAACGGTATTAAGCGGAGGGATCTTTGGGCAATACGGTATTTTGACATTCCAATTAAAACCCGAATTACTTTTAGCGGCAAATCCCGATTTTGACAATTTTAACAAAAATAGCTACGATGTAATTTTTGCACGCTATTACGATATTTATAATAATATTGATTTGCCTGTACAATTTGGAAAGGGATCGTACAATAAATTATATTGGGGTCAAAGCAGCATCCGGTTAAATTACAAATCCATGTCATTGGGTTTATCAACCGAAAACTTATGGTGGGGGCCGGGCATTCGGAGCTCATTATTAATGAGTAATACAGCTCCCGGTTTTTTACATTTTACCTTAAATACTTTACGCCCTTTGCAAACGCCTATCGGGTCATTTGAAGGACAATTAATAGGGGGTAAGCTTAGCAATTCAGGGTTTGCACCACTAACACCCGATCACAGTTATTTCGGTACCGATTTATATGTACCCAAACCTAATGACTGGCGGTATTTGGCAGGCTAATATTAACCTGGCAACCAAAATGGATTCCTGGTTTGTTTTTAGGATTTGATCAGAGTTCACAAACATATGGCAAAGATTTGAATGGCATCAGGGATTATTTACCTCTTTTTGCCCCGGTAAAAAAGACAAGTGCTCCTGATGATCCAATTAACAAGCAAGACCAAAGAAGTTCATTGTTTATGCGCTGGCTGTGGCCCCAGGAGCATGCGGAGATCTATTTTGAATGGGGACATAATAATTATACCGGCGACTTAACACAAGCGTTATTATCGCCGGAAGATTCACGCGCCTATATTTTTGGTGTAAGAAAGTTGGTGCCGTTTAATACAGCGCGAAAAGAAAACATACTGATAAGTGTTGAAGTTACCCAGCTTCAGCAAACTAATATTGACAAAATCAAGCAGGGAGATGAATGGTACACAAGTAAAGGCATAAGGCAGGGTTATACCAATATGGGCGAGGTTTTAGGCGCAGGCATTGGCCCTGGGGCAAACTTACAGTCGATAGATGTTAGCTGGGTAAAAGGGTTAAAGAAAATAGGGTTGCAGTTTGAGCGCTATATTCATAACAATGATTTTTACTATTATGCATACTATGATAGTTTTGATTTTAGAAGGCATTGGGTTGATTTGAGCATAGCTGCTAATTATGAATGGGATTTTAATAATTTAATATTCAACGCTAAGCTTCAGGGGATAAAATCTTTAAATTATCAGTGGTATCTGAAGCAAAATCCGGGTGACCCATATTTTGTGAACGGGGCTAATGCATTTAATTTACAGGTTCAGGCAGGTGTTACATACAGGTTTTAACGGCTACAGCTAAATGAGAAAAATATTTTTTATATTAAGTATGATATTGGTTTTTACTGGCTTTAAAAGCATAGTAAAGGCACAGTCGCTTCCAGTGGGTACTCCTGTACTTGATGATTATTATAGAAGGATACAATTGCTTGGAAAAGTTGATTCAAATATCTCCTTTACCAGTCGCCCTCTTTTTTCAGGGCCTTCATTAAAAACGCATGATGTTTATGACCCCGATAGTACATTGAAAAATGATAATTGGGTGTCAGCAGGGCCAATTTCATTTGCCAAGGGGTTGGGTACGTTTCAAATATTACCTTTGAGCTGGCAGCAACAATTTAATTCTGATCATCCTTATGGTTGGAATGACGGCCCTATGATACCAGCTAAAGGATATCAGACTATGCTTAGCGGTGGCTTTTTTGTTAAGTTTGGGCCTTTGAGTATTCAATTACGGCCTGAATTGGTTTACGCTGCTAATCCTGCATTTAATGGATTTGCTACCGGTCATTCTGATCAGGATCTAATTAATTACTATTCTTTTGCTAATAGAATAGATAATCCGGAACGTTTTGGAAATGGCTCATACAGTAAAGCCTTTTTAGGCCAAAGCAGCATCCGGTTAACTTTTGGGCCTGCGTCAATAGGGCTTTCAAATGAAAATATTTGGTGGGGGCCCGGTATTCGTAATGCGTTAATTATAAGCGATAATGCGCCGGGGTTTAAACATCTTACTTTAAACACGGTGCGCCCGATTAATACATTTATTGGGTCTTTTGAGGGGCAGGTAATAGCAGGTAAATTGGAGTCATCCGGTTTTACGCCATTGTTGGTTACATCATTGTCAACTGGTAAAAATATTTTAAGGAATAAAACTAATGATTGGCGCTACTTTACCGGTTTTAATATTAATTATCATATAAAATGGGTTGAAGGGTTAACACTGGGGCTTACGAGAGCGTTTAATGCATATCACAAGGATGTTAACAGTTTTAGCGAATATTTGCCATTCTTTTTCCCTTATCAAAAGCAAAATACGGCGGATGGCGATCCTATCCCCCGCGATCAGTACACTTCTTTATATGCCAGATGGTTATTTACTAAAGCAAAGGCGGAAGTTTATTTTGAATACGGATTGAATGATAATTCTTACAATTCCCGCGATTTTATCGGCTCGCCCGATCATTCCCGTGCATATATTTTTGGAGTAAGAAAAATGTTTGACATCAACGGGCATAGCGATCAACATATTTTATTAAGTACCGAAATTACCCAGTTATCTCAAACAGCTGACCGGTTGGTGAGACAGGCTGGTACATGGTACGTGCATAGCGAGGTTACACAAGGGCTAACTAATTTAGGACAGATTCTTGGCGCAGGTACTGGGGGGGGCGGGAACTTGCAATCAATGGATGTTAGTTGGGTATCCGGACTTAAAAAATTAGGAGTGCGGCTTGAAAGATACGAGCACGGCGTTGATTTGTCTGATATTTATTTCCCGGATATAAACGGAAATAGCAGAAAATGGGTTGATTTTGCCTTTGCTTTACAAGGTGAATGGAGTTATAAAAATTTATTGTTTAACGCTACTCTAGAGGAAGTTAAATCACTTAATTACGAATGGGTATTAAAAGATTATACTCCGGGTCAATATTATATTCCGCATAATGATGTTTATAATCTTCATGCGGTGTTAGGGGTGACCTTTAGATTTTAGCCTGTTTTTTGCGGGATAACAATATGTAAAAACTGAATAGTATTCCGGCGATAATAATGCCGCCTAAAATAGCTATTGAGTATTTAAGCTTGTTTTTCTTCAAAGGTAATTCAGGTTCATCAACAATTTGCACCGTTGGGGTTTCCTGTGCCAGCATAGTTTTGCTCGATTCGAGGTTTTTAACTGTTTCAGAAAAAACGGTGCTCAATACAATTTTGTCGCGCTCTTTTATATCCACACTTGCATTTGCCCTGGTATAAGCAGGGTTAACATCTAATAAACTTTGATTTGCATCTGATAGGGCATATGTTTTATGATTAAGAATTGCTCCAATGCTATCAGCACGCAGTTGAAGGCGCTCTACATTGCTTCTTAATCTTTTTGTTTTTGTGCTTATAAAAAAATCGGTTGATTGCTTGATCATCCGGGTACAAAAAAGCTGCGCCAACAGCTCATCTTTCATGGTGGCGTTTACTTCAAAAAAGCCGAGTTTTTTATCGGTTTTTGATATTCCAAATTCCCCTGAAAGGATTAGCGTAGTCATTTCATGTAACAAGCTATCCTGTAACCGGGTGTTTTTTAAACCATTTAACGGAAAATGGATTATTTTGCCATCAGGGCTGTATTTTAACCATTTTTTGTCCAGTTTATTTACAGTTGCATAACGGTCGGCAAGTGTTTGCGTGCTATCATAAGCAGTTAATAATGTAGCCTTGATTAATTTATGGCTTTTAATCAATTCTTCAACATTATCGCCTGCCAATACGCCGCTGGCTCCGCCTAAGCCATCAAGGTTAAACCCAAATTGCCCCGCTAGTGCTGATAAGCCCCCTGCGCCCCCGGCTGATTTTGAATCATCTACAACAAAAGTTAGCCTTGCGGTATAAGTAGGTGTCCAAAGCCATGCGGTCAGAGCGCCCAGCAAAGCGCCAATAATTAAAACCAGTGCCAGCGCCTTTTTGAATTGGAAAATGTAAGCTATATCACTTACACGATCATTTAGTAATTTTTTAAAAGAGAACTCCGGTTCGTATGGATATGGAGGATTTTCCTGGTTCATTTTTATTTATGTAAAATAGCAATAATACTAACTATTGCAGTTAACGCTGTGGCTATGCCACCTATATCACCCATATTTATTTTAAATCGGGTATCGGGCGATTTTTCAGGAACTATAATTTTACTCCCCGGTTTTACTGAAGGGTAGTTGCGGAAAAATAAAAAGTGTCTTACGGGTTGATTCAGCCCGTCAGGGTATTTAATGTATGCACCCTTTAATCGTGCATTCTCAGTGGTACCTGCAGCAGCATTAATATAGTATTTAAAACTACTTCCGTTATAGCTTATGTATTGCGGATTGTTTACCGCTCCTGAAACCTCAACATATGAAATAACCCGCGGAACATAAACGCTGTCGCCGGGTAGCAATATCATATTACTGTTTTCTTTCTTATTGCGGTCCTTAGTTGTAAGATCAACATTAACCCGAATACCTTTTCTATAAACCTGCGCGTTCCCAAGTGAGCCATAAGGGGTTAGGCCGCCTGCGCGGTTTAAAAAGTCGAGCGCTGTTTCATCTCTTTTTTGAACAGCATAGTCTCCCGGAAACACAACCTCGCCTTTAATACTTACATTCCCTAATGAACGGTAGTTAACCAAACGCGGAACATAAATAAAGTCCATGGGCTGTAACTCAATGTCGGCATTTGTGCCTGTTTTATCATCCATATCTACAACAAAAGTATTAACCAGTTGGTTAGCTACGCTGTCTGACTCATTTTTGATGATCCTTGACACTTCAACGTGGTGGTCAGCTGCTTCTTCATCAAACCCGCCCGACATGGCAATGACATCAGCTAACTTTAGCCCTTTACGATAGGTTATAATAGATGGTTTCCTGACAAAACCATCAACTGTTATTTTTTGATCAGGTGTAAAAACATCGCGGTTAAGTATTACAACGGAGTCTTCACGCAATAATGGAACGTCATTTTTTCCATTTGCAACCTCGCCCGGTTTAAATGAAATTAGCTCTTTGGCAAGGTTAGGCAGGGTTCTTTTAATATATCCGCGTTCCATATAGGCTTCAGGCTTTAAGCCTTGCGCATTTTTCAATAGCTGGCTTAATGTAAAGCCGGCAGTAAGCTCATAAATACCCGGGCGATAAACTGCACCTTCCAATGTAATTCTGTTGGTGTAACGGTCGGTAATGGCGCCAATTTGAACCATATCGCCATTGTGAGGTATATAGTTCGCAAAAAGGTTTGCAGGTACATCTTTTACCTCGCGTTCAAGTGTATTGATTTGATCAACCTTGGCAATGCCTTTGTAGGCCACATCGGTGTACCCACCTGCGTACTTTATCAGGTCCTCCAGGTTTTCGTTATCTCTTAACTCATAAATGGCAGGGTTTTTTACCTCGCCGCTAATGCTTACCCTTTTTTTGTAAACAGGGATTCTTATCACATCCTGATCTTCAAGACGAACATTACCATCCAGTAATCCTTGTTGCAGGAAACTATAAAAATCAACTGTTTTATAAAGTTTGTTATTTCTAATTAGTTCTATATTTCTTAATGATCCGTTTTGATTCGGGCCACCGGAATTATAAAGAACGTTAAACAGCGTTGATAACGAAGAAAGCGTATAAGATCCCGGTGTTTTTACTTCGCCAAGTATGGTTATTTTAATGCTCCGGGTATTGCCCAAATTAATTGCCAGTTGTGTTTGCCCCGAACCTAAAGCCGGGTAAACCTTGGTCATTTTTCCTTTGATCAAATTAGTGGCCTGCTCAATGGTAAAGCCATTTACATAAACAATACCTGCATAAGGGATCTGCAAATTTCCTTCAGGAGTTACCTTGCTTCGTACACTGCTTTCATTCAAACCGGTTAACAACACAATCACTTCATCACCTGGCCCTAATACGTAACCTTTTGGTGTTGCCACTGAAAAGTTGGGTTCAAATTTTATGCTTGTTTGATTAAAAAACTCACTGCCATATACGCTCAATGTTTTTACCGGTTTAACAGGAGTGGGTTTAACGGGCATGGGAGATAACACAGTATCATTAACAGCCCTTGAAAAATCTATATTTTTCTTTTCAGACGATTTGCTGGTTTTAGTGCCGGTTTTTTTATTTAAGCCTAATAATGTTACCCTGTCTTTAAACGCTGCTACTTCACTCGGGGGCATCCCTTTTTGAATCAAAAGCTTATAAGCTTCTTCTTCAGGTATTCCCGAGTCCTGGAGCTTCTTCCATGCTTGTGTTATTTGGTCATCACTTAATGTGGCTACTTTAACATTTTGAATATTGCTAAGGGAAACATCCTGTGCTATTGCCTGTTTCGAAAAAACAGTTAAAGCAAAAAATAAAATATATAATAAGTATTTAATCCTCATGAAAAATTTGACATTAATCCAGTTGTGCAAATATAAAATATTATATCAGTCTAAAGCCATAAATAGCGAGTTGCCAAGTTTGTTTAAGCGTTAATATAACAAGTGAGTTTGCTTAACAAAACCCCGGGTAATTAGTTTGTTTACTGCTATAATAATGTTTAGCGTTGGCTTATAACTTATATAAATAGGGCATAAGTTTTATCTATGATAAGTTTATAACGAGGGAATGAGTTTTTGCAGGCTTTTAAAATGGGTTTCGTTGTTAATAAGAAAGTTAATATGTTCGAGCGCATTTTTACCCATTTGTATGGCAAATGCCTCATTTTCATATAACCATTTAACTTTTTGGGTTAACTGCTCCACATTTCCCGGTTCAAATAACAACCCGGTATAATTATCGATAACCATTTCGGGGATCCCGCCAATTGCTGCACCAATAACAGGCTTACCTAAAGCCATACCTTCAACTACAGTAAACCCCAGAACCTCATAACATTCTGAAGGGCAAATTAAAAACGCTGCTCCGTTAATAATTTCAAGTGTTTCCTGTTTAGTTTTTTTACCTAAAAAGTTAACATTGTTTAATTGGTGCGTATTTTTAAATGCCTTTAGCTCCTCTTCCTGTGTACCATCACCAATTACTTTAAGCGAAATTTCAGAGCAGCTTTGCATCGCCTGTAATAACGTGTGCACTCCCTTGATTTTTTCGAGCCTGCCCACAAAAACAATATATTTTTCTCCAGGTTGAACTGTACTTAACTTTGCTTTTTCGATTCCTGCATAATCATACCCATGATAGATCTGTACTAGTTTTTCATTAAAAAAATTGAATTGTTTATACTTTTTATATTGGAAAACAGAGGGGCACACGTAGTAATCTACATAAGCATAGTAATTAAGGTATTTATGAACGTAGTTTTCCAAAGCGGCCACAGTGCTTGCCAGGTATGATCCTTTTTTACAGGAGTGGGTAATACAATTATAAAATTTCCCGCCAAAGCATCGTTCACAAATTTCACCATGACTGACAAATATGCTGTCAGGACAAATGGGGGTGTATTCATGTAATGTCCAGATGATGGGGATATTTCTCTTTTTTAAGATTTTTAATATAGTTGGCGTTATATAATGATGAATAACATTAATATGAGCAAAATCTATTTTTACCTCAGATAAAAGCCTTTCCAGGTTTTCCTGTGCCTCGAATGAGTAAATACTTTTCATTACTACCTTTACACCAGTGGTAATGCTGCGTTTATTAACCTTTTTGTAATCAATATTTTCTATAAAGTAATCGGAATAGGAGGTAGGGAAATTCCTATCATCCTTCATAGAAAACGGGATAACCTGGTGCCCTTTTTGCTGATAAATGTTTACCACGTTTTCAACATATGTCCAATCCCCGCCACTTGGATACCATGACCAGTTCACAACAAGAATATTCATTTTAGCACGTTATTTGAGTTAGAGTAAAAGTCTTCACTCTAGGTTTTTTAAATTAAATAAAACAAAATTCAAAGATGGCTGTATTAAATCATAATAGTATGATAAAAATAAAAGTTTAAAAATTTGGCGAATAATTTACATTAAGCCCCGGCCGTATTTTATCAAGCTATAGATAAAAGTTATATCTTGAATTATTAATTCTTTTCGATATCTCAGAATTAATGTATACTAGTCGTGTAGCGGTATGGTGTAACCTTTCCGTAATGTATTAAACTTTAATTATTGTGATTTAGCCGGTTGTTAAAATAATTGCAGCCGTGGTTCCAAATGTTAAATTAGCGTTTTGGTTGCCAAAATTTTATATAATAATGCTAAAAATCAAAGTATTTGAATTATATTATCAAATTATTAACAGTTTAAAAAAAAATATTCTGGTTAGTAAAGCAAAAAAAGCTAATTTTGGGAAGTGATACAATCTATATAAATATCCTGTCACTACTGAATCAACTACCAGATTCGTCCTTATGGTTTTAACATTTATATGAAGAAAAAGATTTACATTGCCGGTGCAGGTGGAATGCTTGGGGAAGCTTTTTATCGCATATTTAAAAATGATTACGAAGTTAAGTGCACAGACAAGGATGTAAATGAAAAATGGCTTAGCTTTTTAGATTTCCGTAATTTTGAAAAATACAAAAAAGAAGTTGAAGCTTTTAAACCCGATTACTTGTTTCATTTAGGCGCATATACTGATCTTGAGTTTTGTGAGCTTAATTTAGATGATACCTACCTAACCAACACCACCGCAGTTGAAAATGCCGTATTCATTGCCAATAACTTAGATATTCCCCTGTTATACATAAGCACGGCCGGTATATTTGACGGAACTAAAGACTTTTATGACGATTGGGACGAACCCAACCCGCTTGGCCATTATGCACGCTCAAAATATATGGGTGAGCGGTATGTGCGCGAAAATGCGAAAAGATATATAATTTGCCGCGCAGGCTGGATGATGGGTGGTGGGCCAGATAAAGACAAAAAGTTCATTAATAAAATAATTAAGCAATTAGCCAGCGGAAAACGCGACCTGTTTATTGTAAATGATAAAGACGGAACGCCAACTTTTACTGTAGATTTTGCCAAGAACGTAAAATTACTTATTGAAAAAGAATACTGGGGCCTATATAATCTTGTATGTAATGGTGAAACCAGCAGGCGTGAAGTAGCTGAAGAACTGGTGAAAATACTTGACCTGGAAAACGAAGTTACTTTTCATGAAGTTTCATCAACTTATTTTAAAGATACCTATTTCGCCCCAAGGCCGCCTTCGGAGCGTTTAATAAATAAAAAGCTGGAATTGAGAAATATGAATATTATGCGCGATTGGAAAATTGCCTTAAAAGAATATATTGCTGATTACTACACAGATTATTTAAAAGAAAAGAATATTTATTCTGTAAAGGAAGATATAATTACTTTATAAATATTACTTATAAGAATGCGTATCGCTGCTTTTGGCTTTCGGTCAGTCCCCCCCTCAAAGGGCGCTGCGGGGGCTGATAAATTCGCTCTTGAATTACTTCCACGACTTGTTGAAAGAGGACACAATGTTGTTGCTTACAACAGGAGGTACCCTGATGTGTTTGTTGATATCAATGAATACAAGGGCGTCCAGATAAAAACGTTTAAAACAACCGCAAAAAAGGGGTTCGATACCCTTTTGCATTCCTTTAAATGCACCTGGGACATCATTTTTAATAACACAGCCGATATTGTGCACATCCAAAATGGCGGTAACAGTATTTGGGCGCTTCCACTGCGTTTATTTGGCAAAAAAGTATTTATAAGCCAGGATGGTGTTGACTGGAAGAGAGATAAATGGCCGTGGTATGGTAAGTTGTATTTAAAACTATCTGCATTTATTACCGCCAGGGTGCCAAACCAGGTAATATTTGATAATGTAATAGCAAAGAAGCTTTTTGAAGAACGGTTTAATAAACAGTTTAAGTTTATACCCTTTGGGAGCGAAGTTGAAGGCGGCGACGGTAATACAGAGATCCTATTAAAACTTGGGCTAAAAAAAAGCGAATATTATTTGTTTGTAGGGAGATTTATACCTGATAAGGGCCTGCACTATTTAATCCCTGCTTTTAAAAAATCCACTTCGAATAAAAAACTTGTACTGATCGGAGGATCGCCCAATCCTTCGCCTTATGAAAAGCAGCTGCTTGATATGGCAAGTGAAAATATTATATTTCCCGGTTATGTTTATGGCAATGATGTGAACACGCTTATGTCAAACGCTTACTGTTATATTCAACCGTCGGATGTGGAAGGTTTATCGCCGGTTGTGTTAACAGTAATGGGCCTTAACGTACCAATGATTGTAAGTGATATTGAGGAAAATGAATATGCCGTTTTAAATACTGTACGTATGTTTAAAAATGGGAACATTGAGTCATTAACAGAAGAGATAAATTTTTGCGAAAAGAATTATCCTGAAATGTTAGCTCTTGCTCAAAAAGCCCGGGATCGTGCTTTAAGTGTTTTTAACTGGGAAATGGTTGCTGATGAACACGTGAAGGTTTTTGCCAATAGCTAAACGGACCTTTTAAATACCTCTACCACCTTAACGGCAGTATTCTGCCACGAGAAAAGTTTTAAGCGCTCCCGGCCGTTATTTATCATGTTTTTCCGTAATTCAGCATCATCGAGCACAGTCTTTATCTTTTCAGTAATATCGTCTGTATTGAACGGGTCAAATTCTACAACAGCATTTCCGCCAACTTCGGGCAGGCAGGTATTATTGGCAACCAATACGGGCAGGTCGTTTTTAAAGGCTTCTAATACAGGAATGCCGAATCCTTCATTTACTGAAGGGAAGACGTACACCAATGCATTTTGATAAAGAGTGCCCAGGTTCTGGTCACTTAAATAACCGGTTAGAATTACTTCATCTGCCAGTCCGGCATTTTTAATAGTATCCAGTATCAGCCTGTAATCACTATCAAACTGATTTGCAGGTGTTGGCCCGGCAAGTACCAATTTTAATAAAGGATAGCCTGAATTTTTTATTTGAGCAAAAGCCTGGATAAGAGCAGGGATATTTTTTCGTTTAAACATTGATCCCACATGCAATATATAATTACGTGTGTTTAATGAAAACGAGCTTAGCAGCTGTTCTGCATTGTTGGTTTGCCCATTGTGGTTTAGCGTTTTCGGACCCTCGTATACCACTATTAATTTGTCATCCGCGATTTGTGTGAAATAACTGATTTGTTTTTTTGACCACACCGATGGCGTAATAACAAAGGGGGATCTTTTTGCAGCCGGAACAGCGGTTTTCATATAGAGCCACAACCATAATTTTCCATAATCCCCGGGTGACTCAAAACAGAATGCATCATGAAAAACCGGGATAGTTTTATACCCCAGGTGTATTAAGGGCACGCAATTATCTGTGCAAAAAACAATATCACAACCTTTTAAAAAAGCTTTTAACGGTAAAATCATTTGTTTCCACAACTGATACCTTGCATGTTCAATGTACTTAAATAGTTTATTACCGCCTGTATAAACAGGAATGGCAGTATCCAGGAAATGAAAATGAAGCTCAGCCCCTTCCATTTTTTTAAATTCATTACAAAGCTCTTCTAAATAAGTACGGGTCCCGGTTTTGGCCACGCGCAAATCGCGTACATCTACAGCTATGGTTAATGGTTTTGGCATTTTATTCGTCTTCCCTGTTTTTAACCAATTTTGCCGGGATTCCTGCTATTACAGAGTTTTGAGGGAATGATTTAGTGACCACACTGCCCGCAGCAACAACACACCCATCGCCAATAGTTACTCCCGCTAATATCGTACTACCGCCGCCTAACCAACAATTGTTGCCTATAACTACAGCTTGCTTGGCAACTCCCTGTTCTTTTATAGTTAAGTTGAGATCTGCAAACAAATGATTTTCCGAGAAGATTTGAACATTAGGCCCCATAATTACGTCATTACCTATTGTTATACCGCCCTGGCCCGCCAGATAAGCGCGCGCACTGATGCCAGTCCTGTCGCCAATATTAATGCCCTCTCCGCGGTATGCAATTACGCCTGTGCAAAACAAGATGGAATCGCGCGCAATAGAAACATTATTGCCAAGGCATATGCCATTTACAGATAATGCGTTAATGCTCACATTGTCTTCTATGATTAAATTTTTTCCGGCTGTTATTTTGTAGCCATGCCTAACCTTAACGCGGCGGCCAATGAATAATAACCCTGATGATTTTTTTAAAAATGG
>Ga0193702_1000245_pt1 | contig 21850 bp, 18 predicted proteins | sample U3a1metaG_FD_143060 | JGI IMG/M metagenome (GOLD analysis project Ga0193702, IMG submission 143060) | Soil microbial communities from a riparian zone of the East river system, Colorado, United States - U3a1 | ecosystem: Environmental > Terrestrial > Soil > Riparian zone | place: USA: East River... | reverse complement strand
GCGCCGACCTGTCGCAGTTCTCGGGGACCATCGGGCTGCCGGTGCCGTCCACCGAGATCGCGATCCTCGACGACGACGGCGTGCCGGTGGCGCTGGGTGAGCGGGGCGAGATCGCGATCCGCGGCCCGCAGGTGATGGCCGGCTACTGGAACCGGCCGGACGAAACCGCGAAAGTGATGACGCCGGACGGCTTCTTCAAGTCGGGCGACGTCGGCGTGATGGACGCCAACGGCTACGTCAAGATCGTCGACCGCAAGAAGGACATGATCCTGGTGTCTGGCTTCAACGTCTACCCGAACGAGCTCGAAGGCGTGATCGCGGCCCATCCCGGCGTGCTCGAATGCGCGGTGATCGGCGTGCCCGACGAGCATTCGGGCGAGGCGGTGAAGGCCTTCGTGGTGCGCAAGGACCCGAATCTCTCCAGCGAACAGCTGATGGACTACTGCAAGCGCGAGCTCACCGGCTACAAGAAGCCGAAGTACATCGAGTTCCGCACCGACCTGCCGAAGACCAACGTGGGCAAAATCCTGCGCCGCGTGCTGCGCGACGAAAAAAAGGCGGCGTGATGGACAAATTCTGGCTGAAGTCGTATCAGGACGGCGTGCCGGCGGAGATCGACTGGACCCAGTACCGCTCGCTGACGCACCTGCTGGAAGAAGCCTTCCGCAAATACGCCGACCGCAAGGCCTACGTCTGCATGGACAAGGCGATAAGGTACGCGGAGCTGGACCAGATGTCGCAGCAGATGGGCGCGTGGCTGCAGTCGCGCGGCCTGAAGCAGGGCGCGCGGGTCGCGATCATGCTGCCGAACGTGCTGCAGTATCCGGTCGCGATGGCGGCCGTGCTGCGCGCCGGCTACACCATCGTCAACGTCAATCCGCTGTACACGCCGCGCGAGCTGCAGCACCAGTTGATCGACTCCGGCGCCGAGGCCATCATCGTGCTCGAGAACTTCGCCACCACGCTGGAGCAGGTGATCGACAAGACCGGCATCAAGCACGTGATCGTCGCCAGCATGGGCGACCTGCTGGGCGGCCTGAAAGGCGTGGTGGTCAACTTCGTGGTGCGCAGGATGAAGAAGCTGGTGCCTGCGTATTCGCTGCCGTCGGCGGTCGGCTTCAACAAGATGCTGTCGGAAGGCAGCCGCATGTCGCTCAAGCCGGTCAAGCTGGGGCACGACGACATCGCCTTCCTGCAGTACACGGGAGGCACCACCGGCGTGTCGAAGGGCGCGGTGCTGCTGCACCGGAACGTGATCGCCAACGTGCTGCAGAACGAAGCCTGGCTGCAGCCCACGCTCGACACCCTGCCCAAGGGCGAGCAGCTGCAGTTCGTCTGCGCGCTGCCGCTGTATCACATCTACGCCTTGACGGTGTGCGCGCTGATGGCGATGCGGCTGGGCGGCATGAACGTGCTGATCCCGAATCCGCGCGACATGCGGGGCTTCGTCAAGGAGCTGGGCAAGTACCGCATCAATATTTTCCCGGCCGTGAACACGCTGTACAACGGGCTGCTGAACAATCCCGATTTCGCCGCGCTCGATTTCTCCAGCTACCGCGTATGCAACGGCGGCGGCATGGCGGTGCAGCAGGCGGTGGCGGACAGGTGGCTCAAGCTGACCGGTTGCCCGATCGTCGAAGGTTACGGTCTGTCGGAGACCTCGCCGGTGGCCACCGCGAACCGCTGCGACATCAACGAATTCACCGGCACCATCGGCCTGCCGCTGCCGTCGACCGAGATCCTGATCCTCGACGACAACGCCAACCCGGTGGCGCTGGGCGAGCCGGGCGAGATCGCGATCCGCGGCCCGCAGGTGATGGCCGGCTACTGGCAGCGCGACGACGAGACGGCCAAGGTGATGACCGCGGACGGCTTCTTCAAGACCGGCGACGTGGGCGTGATGGACGCGCGCGGCTACACCAAGATCGTCGACCGCAAGAAGGACATGATCCTGGTCTCGGGCTTCAATGTGTATCCGAACGAGATCGAAGGCGTGGTGGCCGCGCATCCGGGCGTGCTGGAATGCGCCTGCATCGGCGTGCCGGACGCGAATTCGGGCGAGGCGGTCAAGCTGTTCGTGGTGCGCAAGGACCCGAGCCTGACAGCGGAGCAGCTGATGGACTACTGCAAGGCGCAGCTGACCGCGTACAAGAAGCCGAAGTACATCGAATTCCGCACCGAGCTCCCGAAGACCAACGTCGGCAAGATCCTGCGCCGCGAACTGCGCGACGAGAAGAAGGCGGCGTAGGCGCCGCTTACCTTACCTGGTTGATTCCCGGCCGGCCGTCGTCGACGCGAAAGGTGGCCAGCGTAGCCGCCGCCGATTGCGGATCGCGTACATTGTCGAGGCCCATGAACCAGGACGTGGTCTTCGACGGCGTCACTTCCAGCAGCATGTAGCCGCGCTTGTCGCTGCGGCCGTATTTGATGTGCGGGTTCATCTCGAGGAACTGCAGGGTGCGCGCCTGCGGCCGTGAGCTCGAGGTCACCGAGGTGCCGCAAAACTCGGTCGCGATCACCGGATTGCGTGCCGACGCCGGCCGACCGAAATCGGCGCGCAACTCGGTCGCGTAGAAGGTGTGCACATCGCCGCCCAGCACCAGCGGATTCGCCGCCTTGCTCTTGACCAGCGCCTCGAACAGGCGCTGGCGCGCCATCGGATAACCATCCCAACCATCGGTCCAGAAACGGCCGTCCTCGGGCTGCACGATCGGGGTCTGGCTGGCCTGCGCCATCAGCGTTTGCTGCGCGAGGATGTTCCAGCGCGCCGCCGACGAGGCCAGGCCGGACGCCAGCCACGCCTCCTGCTCGCCGCCCAGCATGCTGCGCGACGGGTCGCGCAGCTCGGCGCAGGCGCTGCGCAGCACCGAGGTGGACCCGCCGCGCCGCGGCGGCAGGCACGCCTCGTAAGCGCGGTACTGGCGGTCGTCGAGCACGTGGAAGCGTGCCAGCCGTCCCCAGTCGTAACGCTGGTACATGCGCAGATTGCCGAAGCCCTCGCGCGGCGGCGTCAGGCGCAGCGGCATGTGCTCGTAGAAGGCTTGATAGGCCGCGGCGCGGCGCAGCGCGAAGTCGGGCGCCAGCCGCTCGTCGCGGTCGCGCGCGTAGTCGTTGGCGACCTCGTGGTCGTCCCAGGTCACGATCCATGGCGCGGCAAGATGCGCGGCCTGCAGGTCGGCGTCGCTCTTGTACTGGGCGTAGCGCGCGCGGTAGTCGGCCAGCGTGAAGCTCTCGTCGACCCGCGTCGACCGCTCGGGATGGGTGAGCCGGTACGGGCCCCACTCGTAAATGTAGTCGCCCAAAAACGCGACCAGGTCGGGCGCGGCGTTGGCGATGTGGCGGTGCGCCGCGTAGCTGCCGAACTCCCAGTGCTGGCACGAGGCCACCGCCAGCTTGAGCAGCGCCGGCATGGCGCCCGGCGCCGGCGCGGTGCGGGTGCGGCCGATGGGACTGACCGCGTCGCCCAGCATGAAGCGGTACCAGTACCAGCGGTCCGGCGCGAGGCCGGTGGCGTCCACGTGCACGCTGTGCGCCAGCTCCGGCAGCGCGGTGGCGTTGCCCTTGGCGGCGATGCGCGTGAAGCTGCGGTCTTCCGCCACTTCCCAGCGCACCGCGATCGCGACCGGCGGCATGGACCCGGCGTCGAGCGGATCGCCGAGGATGCGGGTCCACAGGATCACCGCGTCGGGCAGCGGCGAGCCGGAAGCCACGCCGAGACTGAACGGGTAGGTGCCGCCGGGTGCGCGGGCCAGCGCGCCGGGCAGGGCGCCAAGCGCCGCGAGGCCGGCGAGCCGGCTGGCCCGGAGCAGGAAGAGCCGGCGCTGCTCGTCCATCGCCGCGCGTCAGCCCGAGATCAGCGATTCGATCGGCGGCAGCTGGCGCGGCTTGCGGTCGGCACCCGTGGCCACATAGGTCAGCGTCGCCTCGGTGACCTTGACCGTGTCCGCCTGCAGGCGATTGCGCTCGGCGTACACTTCGACATAGACGGTGATCGAGGTATTGCCGACCTTGACGATATCGGCATAGAACGACAACAGGTCGCCGACGAACACCGGATTCTTGAACAGGAAGGAATTCACCGCGATGGTCGCGACGCGGCCGTTGGCGCGCCGGGTGGCGGGCAGCGAGCCGGCGATGTCGACCTGGGCCATGATCCAGCCGCCGAACACGTCGCCGTAGACATTGGCGTCGGACGGCGCCGGCATCACGCGGATCTGCGGCATTTTGCCTGCGGGAAGGCCGGTTTGGGCGGCGGCGGTATCTTTTTCTGGCATGGTCATCTTGAATTCTCGTGAAAGGCTACAATCGTCCAGATTGAACCATAAATTGACAAGCTCTGCCATGCGCCGCCACTCCACCAGTCCTCCCGCCCCCGTCTCCGACGCCAAAGCGCTGCCGCGCAGCGACTGGGCCACCTTGCTCACGCTGTTCCCTTACCTGTGGGTGTACAAATGGCGCGTGCTGGCCGCGATGGCCTGCCTGGTCGGCGCCAAGCTGGCCAACGTCGGCGTGCCGCTGGTGCTCAAGAAGCTGATCGACCAGCTCACCATCAGCCCGGCCGATCCGCACGCGCTGCTGGTGCTGCCGCTCGGCGCGCTGGCCGCGTATGGCTTGCTGCGCCTGTCGACCACCGTGTTCACCGAGCTGCGCGAGTTCATGTTCGCGCGCGTCACCCAGCGCGCGGTGCGCACCATCGCGCTGCAGGTGTTCCGCCACCTGCACGCGCTGTCGCTGCGCTTCCACCTGAACCGCCAGACCGGCGGCATGACGCGCGATATCGAACGCGGTACGCGCGGCGTCAGCTCGCTGATCTCGTACACCTTGTTTAACATCCTGCCGACGTTGGTCGAGATCACGCTGGTGCTGGGTTACCTGGTCATCCACTACGACGTGTGGTTCAGCGCGATCACGGCGGTGGCGCTGGTGACCTACATCGCGTTCACGGTGCTGGTCACCGACTGGCGCACCCACTTCCGGCGCACCATGAACGACCTCGATTCGAAGGCCAACACCAAGGCCATCGACTCGCTGATCAATTACGAGACCGTCAAGTACTTCGGCAACGAGGACTACGAAGCCAGGCGCTACGACGAGGGCCTCAAGCATTACGAAACCGCGGCCGTGAAGTCGCAGACCTCGCTCTCGTTGCTCAACACCGGGCAGTCGCTGATCATCGCGACCGCGGTGACGCTGATCCTGTGGCGCGCCACGCAGGGCGTGATCGACCGCACGATGACGCTGGGCGACCTGGTGCTGGTCAATTCCTTCATGATCCAGCTGTACATTCCGCTCAACTTCCTGGGCGTGATCTACCGCGAGATCAAGCAGAGCCTGGCCGACATGGAGCGCCTGTTCGCGCTGCTCGACCAGAACCGCGAAGTGGCCGACGGTCCGGAGGCCAGGCCGCTGCTCACGCACGGCGCGCGGGTGGCGTTTTCGCATGTCGAGTTCAGTTACGAGAGCAAGCGCCAGATCCTGTTCGACGTCGACTTCGCGATTCCGGCCGGGACCACCACCGCGGTGGTGGGGCACAGCGGTTCGGGCAAGTCGACCTTGTCGCGCTTGCTGTTCCGCTTCTACGACGTGAACAGCGGTTCGATCACCATCGACGGCCAGGATTTGCGCGCGGTGACGCAGGAATCGCTGCGCAACGCGATCGGCATCGTGCCGCAGGATACCGTGCTATTCAACGACACCATCGAATACAACATCGCCTACGGCAAGCCGGGGGCGACCCGGCAGGACATCGTGGCGGCGGCGCGCGCGGCCTCGATCCATGACTTCATCGAGAGCCTGCCGGACGGTTACGCGACGATGGTGGGCGAGCGCGGGCTCAAGCTGTCGGGCGGTGAGAAGCAGCGGGTGGCGATCGCGCGCACCTTGCTCAAGAATCCGGCGATCCTGATTTTCGACGAGGCCACCTCGGCGCTCGACTCGAAGGCAGAGCAGGCGATCCAGGCGCAGCTCAAGGAGATCGCCCGCAACCGGACCACGCTGGTGATCGCGCACCGCTTGTCGACGGTGGCCGATGCGCAGCAGATCCTGGTGCTCGATCACGGCCGCATCGTGGAGCGCGGCACCCACCAGTCGCTGCTCGCCGCGAACGGCCTATACGCGCAGATGTGGGAGCGGCAGCAGGCCAGGCAGGATGAAGAGCTGGCCTCGCCGCCCTTGGAACTGGAACAGTAAGGTCGTTCCCGCGCAGGCGGGAACCCATGCTGAGCTAGCGTGGTATGGATTCCCGCCTGCGCGGGAACGACATCAGTAGGTGTAGAACATCCGCTGGATTTCCTTGGTGCTGTGCGTTTTCGTCAGCGCCAGCATCAGCAGGATGCGCGCCTTCTGCGGATTGAGCGTATCGGCCACCACGAAATCGAGCTCGTCGTCGTTCGCCTCGCCGTTGCGCGCCACGATGCCCTGGCCGACGCGGCTCGCGCGCACCACGATCGCACCCTTCGCGCGCGCCGCCTTCAGCGCCGGGATCTCCTTGGCGGCCAGGCTGCCGTCGCCCACGCCCGCATGGATGATGCCCTTGCTGCCGGCCGCCATGAAGGCATCCACTGCCACCGGCCCCACGTTCGCGTAACCGTAGGCGATGTCGACCTGCGGCAGCGCAGTCAACGCCGACACGTCGAACTCGGTATCGACCGTGTGCTTGCGCAGCGAGGCGCGATAGAAGAACGGCTTGCTGCCCTGGATGTAGCCGAGCATGCCCAACTCGCTGGTGCGGAAGCTGTCCAGCGTCGAGGTGTTGGTCTTGGTGACCTCGCGCGCGGCCTGGATCTGGTCGTTCATCGCCACCAGCACGCCCTTGCCCACCGCTTCATGGCTGGCGGCCAGCAGCACCGCGTTGTACAGGTTGATCGGGCCGTCGGCCGACATCGCGGTCGAGGGCCGCATCGCGCCGACCAGCACCACCGGCTTGCGGCTCTTGACCACCAGGTCGAGGAAGTAGGCGGTTTCCTCCAGCGTGTCGGTGCCATGGGTGATCACGATGCCGTCCACGTTCGGTTGCGCGAGCAGCGCGTTGACGCGCTTGGCCAGCACCAGCCATTGTTCGTTGCCCATGTTTTCGCTGGCGATCTGGAACACCTGTTCGCCGGTCACCTTGGCCACCTTGGCCAGTTCCGGCACCGCCTGAATCAGCGTTTGCACACCGACCGTCGCAGCGGTGTAGCCGACCGTGGTGGTGCTCGAGCTGCCGGTGCCGGCGATGGTGCCGCCGGTGGCGAGGATGGTCACGTTGGCCAGCTTCGGCGCCGCGGTCTGGGCCTGGCTGGCGGCGGTGAACCACAGCATGGCGAAGAGCGCGATCGTCGAGCGGGCGGTTTTATGGTGCAGCATAGGGACTCCTTGTGTAGTGATTCGGTTACGGCTTTTTGTAGACCACGCCTTCTTTCATCACGAACTTGACCTGCTGGAGCAGCGTGACGTCGCGCAGCGGGTCGCCGCTGACGGCGACGATATCGGCCGCGAAGCCCGGCTCCACGGAACCGAGGCGGGCCGACTGGTCCAGCAGCGAGGCGGCGTTCAGCGTGGCCGCGCGAATGGCTTCCAGCGGCGGCATGCCGGCTTCCACCATGTAGGCAAATTCTTTCGCGTTCTGGCCGTGCGGGAAAACGCCGGCGTCGGTGCCGAACGCGATCTTCACGCCGGCCTTGTAGGCGCGGCCCAGCGTGGCCTGGATCAGCGGCCCGATGGCCGCGGCTTTCGGACGCACCAGCGGCGAGTAGTAATCCGGGTCCTTGGCCTTGTCGGCCACGTAGCGGCCAGCCGACACGGTCGGCACGTACCAGCTTCCGGTTTTCTTGAACAGCGCGATCGCCTCGTCGTCCATGTAGGTGCCGTGTTCGATCGAGTCGACGCCGGCGCGCAGCGCGCGCTTGATGCCCTCGGCACCGTGCGCGTGGGCGGCGACACGGAAGCCGTAGTCCTTGGCGGTGGCGACGATGGCGCGCAGTTCTTCCTCGGTGTACTGCGCATTCTGGCCGCTGCGGGCCTGGCTCAACACGCCGCCGGTGGCGGTGACCTTGATCAGGTCCGCGCCTTCCTTGTAGCGCGCGCGCACCGCCTGGCGCGCCTGCTCCGGGCCGTCGATCACACCCTCGGCCGGGCCGGGCGTGCCGATCGCGTGGCTCAAGGCGCGCGACAGGTTGTTGGTCGGGTCGGCGTGGCCGCCGGTGGTGGCGATCGCGATGCCCGAGGTGAACATGCGCGGCCCGGGAATCGTGCCGGCCGCAATGGCGCGCTTGAGTTTGACGTTCAGCGCCTCCTCGGCGCCGAGGTCGCGCACGGTGGTGAAGCCGGCTTGCAGGGTGCGGTTCGCGTACACCACCGAGCGGAAGGCGAGGTCCGCGCTGTCGAGGCTGAGCGTGTCGCGCAGCTCGTCGGCTTCCTTCTGCGTTTCGCCGGTCAGGTGGACGTGCATGTCGATCAAGCCGGGCAGGCAGGAGTAGGCGGACAGGTCGATGTGGCCCTCGCCCGGCGCCATCGGCGACACCGACTTGACCGTCCCGGCGTCGATCACCACGCTGACGCGCTCGCGCCACACGCCGGCCTTGACGTCGAGCAGGCGCCCGCAATCGACAGTCTGGGGCGCGGCCTGGGCGCCGTGGACGACAAGCAGAAAACCAAGCGTGGACAGCTTTTTCATGCGGCGCTCCGTGATCGGTGGAAGATGGAAAAAAGGCTTCCCATTCCTGGAAAGCCTTTGTCGACGGTGTGTACGGCCTTACTTGAGCGGCGCCGTGGCCATGTCCTGCTGCGTCACCGGCGCGGCCAGTTCGCCCTCCCAGCGCGCCACCACCGCGGTGGCGATGCCGTTGCCGATGACGTTGGTGGCCGAACGCGCCATGTCGAGGAAATGGTCGATGCCGATCAGCAGCAGCAGGCCGGCTTCCGGGATATTGAATTGGGAGAGCGTCGCGGCGATCACCACCAGCGAGGCGCGCGGCACGCCGGCCACGCCTTTCGAGGTCAGCATCAGCACCAGCATCATGGTCATCTGGGTCTGGAGCGGCATTTCGATGCCGTAGGCCTGGGCGATGAACACGGTGGCGAAGGTACAGTACATCATCGTGCCGTCGAGGTTGAACGAGTAGCCGATCGGCAGCACGAAGGCGGCGAGGCGGTTGCGCACACCGAAGCGCTCCAGGCCTTCCAGCGTTTTCGGGAAGGCCGCTTCCGACGATGCGGTGGAAAACGCCAGCAGGGTCGGTTCGCGCAGTTCGGCCAGCAGCTTGAACACGCGCGGGCCGAGGAACACGAAGCCGAGGATGGTCAGCAGCACCCACAGCAGCACGATCCCGACGTAGAACTCGCCCATGAACACGCCGTAGGTCGACAGCACGCCGACGCCGCTCCGGGAGATGATGCCGGCGACGGCGGCGAACACCGCGACCGGCGCGATGTTCATCACATAGCCGGTCAGCTTCAGCATGACGTGGGCGACGCCGTCGATGGCGACGATCAGCGGCGCGGCGCGCTCGCCGACCGCGGAGGCGGCGGTGCCGAAGAAGATCGAGAAGATCACGATCTGCAGGATTTCGTTCTTGGCCATGCCGTCGGCGATCGAGACAGGCACCAGGTGGGTGACGAACTCCTTGAGCGTGAGGCCGGAGGCGGTGATGCCCGAGGCGGTGCCGGCGGGCGGCACCAGTGAACTCAGGGCCAGCGCGTCGCCTGGCCGGAACAGGTTCACCAGGATCAGGCCGAGGCTCAGCGAGAAGATCGAGGCGATCACGAACCAGCCCAGTGCCTTGATCCCGATACGCCCGACTTCCTTGGCGTCGCCCATTTTCGCGATGCCGACCACCAGGGTGGCGAACACCAGCGGCGCGATGATCATCTTAATCAGGCGCAGGAACACGGTCGTCACCAGCGACATCGCGTCGGCGAACGACGCCGTCGAAGCCATGCTGACGTTCGCCACATAGCCGACTGCGATGCCGAGCACCAGGCCGACAAGGATGTAGATGGTCAGGCGGTTTCGATTATTCATATGCTGCGCTTCCTGTGGTAGTGTCGATCCCTGCGGCGACGGCCACGACAACGATTTACTGCTGTCGCGGAGCGTTCTCGGGCAAAATAGCGGTGTTTTGTGAGCGAACCGGCCTGGATGCGATGATCGTCTCGGCAAGTTTCGCAGTATCCTAGGCGTTGCCGGTGCTGTCAAGCAGGCAGCACGCCCCCCAACCGAATCAATCTACACGATGATCGAACTGAAGAACGTCAGCAAATGGTACGGCCCATTCCAGGTGCTGACCGATTGCAGCACCCAGGTGGGCAAGGGCGATGTGGTGGTCATCTGCGGGCCGTCCGGCTCGGGCAAGTCCACCCTGATCAAGACCGTCAACGGGCTCGAGCCGTTCCAGCAGGGCGAGGTGTGGGTCGACGGGGTGTCGGTGGGCGACCCGCAGACCAATCTGTCGAAGCTGCGCGCCAGGATCGGCATGGTGTTCCAGAATTTCGAGCTGTTCCCACACCTGTCGGTACGCGAAAATCTGACACTCGCGCAGGTCAAGGTGCTCGGGCGCAGCGGCGACGAGGCCACCGCCAAGGGCCTGCAGTACCTGGACCGGGTCGGCCTGCTGGCGCAGCAGGACAAGTTCCCCGGCCAGCTGTCGGGCGGCCAGCAGCAGCGCGTGGCGATCGCGCGCGCGCTGTCGATGGACCCGATCGCGATGCTGTTCGACGAGCCGACGTCGGCGCTCGACCCGGAGATGATCAACGAGGTGCTGGACGTGATGGTCGGCCTGGCGCAAGAGGGCATGACCATGATGGTGGTGACCCACGAGATGGGCTTCGCGCGCAAGGTGGCGGGCCGCATCGTGTTCATGGACCACGGGAAGATCGTCGAGGACAGCCCGAAAGAAGCATTCTTCAGCGCCCCGCGCTCCGACCGCGCCCGCGACTTCCTGGCGCGGATCATCCACTAGACAGCTCGCTTGTCTATTCGTAGTGCGTCCACATGCGCAGCACCTTGACGGTCATGTCGTCCGACAGAACCTGGTAGACCAGCCGGTGATGGATGTTGATGCGGCGTGAATAGGCGCCGGCAAGGTCGCCGACCAGCTTCTCGTAGGGTGGTGGATTCTGGAATGGATCCCTTGCCAGGAGATCGAGCAAGGACTGGGCCTTGTCTTTGAGCCCGGCGCGCGCAAGCTTCTGTGCGTCCTTTTGTGCGTGTTTCGTGTACAGCACGCGCCACTTCACCACTTCAGGTCCGTCTCGCAGTGCTCGAGCGGCGCTGCCATTCCTTCACGAATTGATTCGCGCATCCCGGGGATCGACAGCAAATGCAGGGTTTCCTGGATCGCAGCCCAGTCGTCTGCCGAAACCAAGACAGCGCTGTTCCGTTTGCCCGTGATGGTGACCGGTGCGTGGCTCTCGGCTGCCTCATCGATCAGCTTGTAAAGCGTGGCCCTGGCCTGGCTGGCGGAAATTGTGTCCATGTATCGCTCCGTTCGGATTTACTAACGTACGCTTTTACGTACGCCTTGTCAAGCGAGGTGCAAAGCAGATGCGGTGACTATCAGCGGGTAAAATAAGGGCATCCGTTATTCGAAAGCTGTCATGTCCACCACCGAAGTCCCCCAAAGCCTGACCATCACCCGCCCCGACGACTGGCATTTGCACCTGCGCGACGGCGCGGCGCTGGCCAGCGTGCTGCCGCACAGCGCACGCCAGTTCGCGCGTGCGATCGTGATGCCGAACCTGAAACCGCCGATCACCACCACCGCCATGGCCCAGGCCTACCGCGAGCGCATCCTCGCCGCGCTGCCCGCGGGCCTGCGCTTCGAGCCCTTGATGACGCTCTACCTGACCGACAACACCGACGCCGACGAGATCCGCCGCGCGCAGGACAGCGGCTTCGTCCACGCGGTCAAGCTGTACCCGGCCGGCGCGACCACCAATTCCGATGCCGGCGTGACCGACCTCACGCGCTGCTACAAGACGCTCGAAGCGATGCAGGAAGTTGGCATGCCGCTACTGGTCCATGGCGAAGTGACCGATCCGGACATCGACCTGTTCGACCGCGAAGCCGTGTTCATCGACCGCGTAATGCGCCCGCTGCGGCGCGACCTGCCGGCGCTGAACATCGTGTTCGAACATATCACCACCAAGGACGCGGCGCAGTACGTGGCCGAAGCCGACGGCCCGATCGCGGCCACCATCACGGCCCACCACCTGCTCTACAACCGCAACGAGATTTTCAAGGGCGGCATTCGCCCGCACTTCTACTGCCTGCCGGTGCTCAAGCGCGAAGAACACCGCCAGGCGCTGGTGGCCGCGGCCATCAGCGGCGATGAGCGCTTCTTCCTCGGCACCGACTCGGCCCCGCATGCGGTCGGCGCGAAGGAAGCGAGCTGCGGCTGCGCCGGCTGCTACACCGCGCTGCACGCGATGGAAATGTACGCCGAAGCCTTCGACCGCGCCGGCGCGCTGGACAAGCTCGAAGGCTTCGCCAGCGTCCACGGCCCGGCCTTCTACGGCCTGCCGCGCAATACCGACACCGTCACGCTCACGCGCGAAGCCTGGGCCCTGCCCGCCACCGTGCCGCTGGGCGACGCGCAGCTCGCGCCGCTGAACGGCGGCGAGCAGGTCAACTGGAAGATGGTGTAAGCCGCGCGCATGCTGCCGCCGATCGACTGGACGCGCGCGTGGTACGACTCGGTGCGCCCGGCGTTCGCGCGGCTGGACGTCGCGTCGCTGGGCGCGATCGGTGCCTTCAATGAGGCCGCGGCCGCACTCGGGCTGCGCAATGCGCAAGGCATGCCGGTCAGCTTCGTGGCGCAAGGCGCGCTGCCGGAAGGCCGGGCCTACGAAGAGTTCATCGGCGCCACCGGCTGCGTGCCCACGCGCGACAACCTGCATGATTTTTTCAACGCCCTGGTGTGGCTTGGCTTCCCGCGCATCAAACGGCAGCTGAACGCCTTGCAGGCGGCGCAGATCGCGCTGGCCGGCGTCGGCAAATCGCGCGGCGCGGCGCGCGACGGCGCTACCATCTTCGACGAAAATGCCGCACTGCTGGTGGTGCGCGAAGGCGTTGAAGGCCAGGCGCTGGTCGATGCGCTGTGCGGCCACCGCTGGCATGCGGCTCTGTACGAACGGCGCGCCATGTTCGGCCGCGATGCGCAAGTATGGCTGTTCGGCCATGCGCTGATGGAGAAGCTGGCCGCGCCGCGCAAGGCGATCACCGCCCACACCCGCGTGATCGCGGCCGGCGCCGATTACTTCGCGCTGGCGCACGACCAACAGCGCGAATGGATCGACCGCCACGTTGCGGGCGAGCTGGCCGCCGACGGCTTGAGCACGGCCTGTTTCACCCCGTTGCCGGTGCTCGGTGTGCCGGGCTGGTGGGGTGGGCAGGATGAAGGATTTTATGCGGACACCAGCGTGTTTCGGCCGAAGCGCGCCGACTGAACGGAGGGCAGGATGACAGGACAGGTTCGTTGGGGGATTCTGGGCACGGGCAAAATCGCGCGGGCATTGGCGACCGCGCTCAAGGAGACGCCGGGCGCCGTGTTCGCGGGCGTGGCCTCGCGCAGTCTCGACGCTGCGCGGGCATTCGCGAGCGAATTCGGCGCGGGCGCCGCTTACGGCTCCTATCAGGCGCTGGCCGATGCGGGCGACATCGACATCGTCTACGTCGCCACGCCGCATCCCATGCACGCCGAGAACGCGCTGATGGCGCTCAGGGCCGGCAAGGCCGTGTTGTGCGAGAAGGCGTTCACCGTCAATCGGCGCGAGGCCGAGGAAGTGGTGGCGCTGGCGCGCGCGAAGAAGCTGTTCCTGATGGAGGCGATGTGGTCGCGCTTCATGCCGGCGCTGGCCGAAGTGCGGCGCATTATCGCGTCGGGCGAGATCGGCAAGGTGTATCAGGTGTCGGCCGATTTCGGTTTCGCGGCGGACGCGGGGCCGGAGCATCGGCTGTACAACCCGGCGCTGGGCGGCGGTGCACTGCTCGACCTGGGGATCTATCCGCTGTCGATCGCCGCGGCGCTGCTTGGGCCGGTGGTGTCGGTCAAGGCGCAGGCGGTGATGGGGCCGACCGGCGTCGATGTCCAGACCGGCTTCACGCTCAAGCACGCGGGCGATGCGATGTCGGTGTGCAGCTGCTCGCTGCGCGCCCGCACGCCGGGCGAGTTGACGGTATCGGGCGAACGCGGGCACGTGCGGATGAACACCATGTTCCATCGGGCGCAGTCGATCGGCGTGGTGCTGGCGGATGGCACCGCGAGGACCGTGCAAACGCCGTTTGCCGGCAACGGCTACACGCACGAGGTGCAGGAGGCGCAGCGCTGCTTGCATGCCGGTTTGATCGAGAGCCCGGGGATGACGCACGACGAGACGCTGGCGCTGATGGGCGTGATGGACGAGATTCGCGCGCAGATCGGCTTGCGCTATCCGGCGGATTGATCGTCGTTCCCGCGAAGGCGGGAACCCATACCGTGCATGAGTTCCCCCATACCCCGCCTGTATTCATACGCGCTATGGGTTCCCGCCTTCGCGGGAACGACGTTAGACTTTCAGGAATTCTTCGCGGCCGCCGAGCCAACGCGCGAGATGGGCCTCGACGGTGTCGTCGGCTGCTTCGTGCAACAGCGTGTGGGCGACGTCGCGCGCCTGCTCGACCAGCCACTGGTCGGTTTCGAGGTCGGCGAACCTGAGCATCGCCTGGCCCGACTGGCGCGCGCCGAGGAATTCGCCAGGGCCGCGGATCTCCAGGTCGCGCCGTGCGATCTCGAAGCCGTCGGTGGTCTCGCGCATCGTCATCAGGCGCTGCTTGGCCACGCCGCCGAGGGGACTCTGGTACAGCAGCAGGCAGGCGCTGGCGGCCGAGCCGCGTCCCACGCGTCCGCGCAACTGGTGCAGCTGCGACAGGCCGAAACGCTCCGCATGTTCGATCACCATCAGCGAGGCGTTCGGCACGTCGACCCCGACCTCGATCACGGTGGTGGCCACCAGCACCTGCACCACGCCGCTGGAAAACGCATCCATCACCTCCTGCTTCTCGGCCGGCTTGAGGCGGCCGTGCACCAGCCCCACCCGCAAATCGGGCAGCGCCTCGGCCAGCATCGCATGGGTGTCGGTCGCGGTCTGCAGCTGCAGCGCCTCAGATTCTTCGATCAGCGGGCAGACCCAATACACCTGGCGTCCTTCCAGCGCCGCCGCGTGCACCCGCTCGATGACTTCGTCGCGCCGGTTCTGGTCGATCGCGCGCGTGACGATCGGACTGCGGCCGGGCGGCAGCTCGTCGATGATCGACACTTCGAGGTCGGCGTAATAGGTCATCGCCAGCGTGCGCGGGATCGGCGTGGCCGACATCATCAGCTGGTGCGGGGTCTTGCCGTTGCTGCCCTTGTTGCGCAGCGAGAGGCGCTGGCCGACGCCGAAGCGGTGCTGCTCGTCGACGATCACCAGCCCCAGCCTTTTGAACTGCACCGTGTCCTGGATCAGCGCATGGGTGCCGATCACCAGCTGCGCCGCGCCCGACTCCACCTGTTCGGCCGCGGCCAGCTTGTCCTTTTTCTTCAGGCTGCCGGTCAGCCATGCGACCTTCACGCCGAGCGGCTCCATCCACGCGGCGATCTTGCGGAAGTGCTGGTCGGCCAGGATCTCGGTGGGCGCCATCAGCGCGGCCTGGTAACCGCTGTCGATCGCCTGCGCGGCGGCCAGCGCCGCCACCACCGTCTTGCCGCTGCCGACGTCGCCCTGCAGCAGGCGCTGCATCGGGAAGCCGTGGCGCAGGTCGGCGCGGATCTCCTTGAGCACGCGCTGCTGGGCGCCGGTGAGCTTGAACGGCAGCGCCGCGAGGAAGGCCTCGGACACGGCGCCCACGGTCTTGAGCACCGCTGCGCCTTTCGAGCGGCGCGCGCGCTGGGCGCGTTTCAGCGACAGCTGCTGGGCCAGCAGCTCGTCGAACTTCATGCGCACCCAGGCCGGATGCGAGCGGTCCATCAGCGCGTTCTCGTCGATTTCCTGCGGTGGGTAGTGCAGCAGCTTGACCGCCGGTTCGAAATTCGCCAGCTGCATTTTCGACAGCAGCGCCGGCGGCAGCGTGTCGCGCCAGTCGACCCGCATCATCGCGTCGGCGATCGCGCGCCGCAGGATCGCCTGCGACAGGCCCTCGCCGGACGGGTAGACCGGCGTCAGCGAGGACGGCAGCGGCGCGCCCTCGTTGATCACCTTGTAGGCTGGGTGCACCATCTCGGCGCCGAAGAAGCCGTGCTTGAGTTCCGCGCGCGCACGCACCCGCGTGCCCTCGGCCAGTTGCTTGACCTGGCTGCCGTAGAAGTTCATGAAGCGCAGCAGCAGCTCGCCGGTCTCGTCGGCGATGGTGACCAGCAGCTGGCGCCGCGGCCGGTACGCGATCTCGTTCTTGGTGACGACGCCCTCGACCTGCGACGTGTGCCCGCCGCGCAGGCAGGCCTCGCGGATGCCGACCACCTGGGTCTCGTCCTCGTAGCGCATCGGCAGGTGCAGCACCAGGTCCATATCGGTGCGCAGGCCCAGCTTGGCGAGCTTGCTTTCGTTGGTTTTTGGCGCTGGTTTCGGTTTGGATGGGGGCATATTGCGGCAACTTGCGAGCGCGTGGCGTAAAATAGAGGGTTGCCTTGCGCATCGGAGCCTTATTGTAAGGCCCCGAGACTTCAACTTCCAGAATTACCAGAATGTACTCGCTTTCCGACTTCGACTTCAAGCTGCCGCCCGAACGCATCGCGCAGACCCCACTGCCGGACCGCAGCGCCTCGCGCCTGCTGCAGCTGGACGGCGACCGCATCGCGGACCGCCATTTCGCCGACATCGTCGACCAGTTCCGGCCGGGCGACCTGCTGGTGATGAACGACACGCGCGTACTCAAGGCGCGCTTCTTCGGCGTCAAGGAGAGCGGCGGTAATGTCGAGGTGCTGGTCGAACGGGTGCTCGACCCGCGCACGGTGCTGGCCCAGGTGCGCGCCTCGAAGTCGCCCAAGCCGGGCAACCGGATCCGCCTGGCAGACGCCTTCGACGTCACCGCCGGCGACCGCGCCGGCGAGTTCTTCACCCTGCATTTCGACGGCGACGTGTTCGAGCTGATCGAAGCGCACGGCCGGCTGCCGCTGCCGCCCTACATCGACCACGCGGCCGACGCATTCGACGAGCAGCGCTACCAGACTGTGTATTCCAAGGCGCCGGGCGCGGTGGCCGCGCCGACCGCCGGCCTGCATTTCGACCAGCCGCTGCTCGACCGGCTGGCCGCGAAGGGCATCGGCATCGCCTATGTGACGCTGCACGTGGGCGCCGGCACCTTCCAGCCGGTGCGAGTCGAGCAGCTGTCCGAGCACCAGATGCATACCGAGTGGTACACCGTGCCGCAGGCGACGGTGGACGCGGTGCGCGCCGCGCAGGCCGCGGGCAGGGACGTGATCGCGGTCGGCACCACCAGCCTGCGCGCGCTCGAATCGGCCTCGCAATCGGGCCGGCTGGAGGCGGGCAGCGCCGACACCGCGCTGTTCATCACGCCGGGCTACCGCTTCAAGACCGTGACCCGTTTGATCACCAATTTCCACCTGCCGAAATCGACCCTGCTGATGCTGGTCTCGGCCTTCGCCGGCTTCGAGGAAATCCGCAAGGCCTATGCCCACGCGATCGCCAGCGAATACCGCTTCTTCAGCTATGGCGACGCCATGCTGCTCACCACCCAATCCCGAGAAGGTGAGTAAAGTGGTGTTTAATGCAAATCAGGCGAGTACAATTTGCGATATGGCTTGCGGGTCGGCCGTCTAATTGGACATCTAAGCGATGACACATCCCCCCTTCCTCACGCGTGTTGTGCTGCACAACTACAAGAGTATCGTTTCATGCGATGTTCGCTTGGGGGCGCTTAGCTACCTTGTTGGCCCTAACGGGGCGGGCAAGAGTAATTTTCTCGATGCGCTGGAGTTTGTAGCAGAAGCGTTGAGGACCTCGCTCGATAGCGCTATATCCGCGCGCTGGGGCATTTCCAATATGCTTCATCGGAGCCTTGGATCAGCCACCTATGTGGGGATCCGGCTGGAGTTCAGTTTTTCGAACGGATGGGACGGGGAGTACGCGTTTACGTTACAGCCCTCCGCTACTGGCGGTTTTGAAGTTGATAGCGAGAAGTGTTCGATTTTTACCGCTGTTGAGCGGCACTTCTTTATCACGTCAAAAGGTATGCTGCATACGACGAGCGAGCCCTCATTCCCACCCGTCGCGACCGATCGCCTGACCTTGGTGAATGCCGCCGGTTTCCCCGTGTTTCGTCGGGTCTTTGATGCGTTATCTTCTATGGGAATATACAGTTTCGACGTGGCGAAGATGCGGGCCCTTCAAAAGCCCCAGGACGGTCGATTCTTAAAGCCCGATGGGGAGAATCTTGCGAGCGTTCTAAACTACATGCAGCGCGCGGAGCCTGATGCATTTGAGTTAACGCAGCGCTACTTGAATTTGACAGTGCCTTCAGTGCATGGAGTCGCACATTACGCCATTGAACCGATGGAGACGGTCGTGTTTAAGCAGAACCTGGATTCTCGCGCCATCGAGAATCGCTTCTATGCGAACAGCATGTCCGAAGGTACTTTGCGGGCGTTAGGTGTCCTTGTCGCCCTGTTTCAACGAGGCGCGCCCGATGCCCCTCGCGTTGTAGGCATTGAAGAGCCGGAGACTGCTCTTCATCCGGCTGGCTTTGCCGCGATGCGCGAGGCAATATCAAGATCGGCTGAGCGCGCTCAGGTGATCGTGACAAGTCATAGTCCCGACTTGCTGGATGACATCGAACTGGATCCATCCAGTATGCTGGTTGTGACCATCGCCAATGGCGCAACCCAGATTGCGCCACTTGGCGACGCATCGCGTGACGCCATCAAGACCGACCTGTTTTCAGCCGGCGAACTGCTCCGGCTGAATCAGTTGGAACCGAACCGGGACGTGTGGACCAATGTAAATAGCAAGTTGCCGGATCTCTGGAACTATGCACAACCATGATCACTGTCGTCTCGATCGTTGAAGGCGACGGTGAAGTGAGAGCGCTACCAGTGTTGCTACGCCGGATCAATGGATGGCTTACGCCTTCTGCTTCTATTTTCTTGCCAAACCCGATTCGAGTTCGTAAAGATCAGTTTCTCCGGCGGGCAGACGTATTTGAACGGCACGTAAAGCTGGCCGCAAGAATCTGCGCCCAGCCAGGCTGGATATTGATCCTGCTTGATGCCGATGATGACTGTCCGAAGGAGTTGGCCGAGCAGACGTTGCGGCGAGCGCGGTTACTTGCACCCCATCGAATGATCTCGGTTGTCCTTGCTAATCGCGAATATGAAGCGTGGTTCATCGCTGCGGCCGCATCGCTTGACGGTAAGCGAGGATTTTCCGCGCCAGCGCAGCCATTGCCGGCGGCCGACGCGATACGCGACGCAAAGGGATAGATAGGCAGATAGTGGGCGGGAAATACCACCCCATTGACGATCAGGCTGCGTTCTCCGCTCAGATGGACCTGTCTGAAACGCACGCAAATAGCAGGTCCTTTCGAAAATTATGTGACGACTGGACTAGGCAAAACCAGCTCTCACTTTCACTTCCTTAGTGCCTGTTCGAATTTGAAGTGATAGTTCCCAACAAAAATAATTATTTACGAAAGTTTTGCAGATGTTAGATTTTGAATTGCTCAAGACCGACACCAGCGGCCTGTCGCACGCGCGCCGCGGCCGCCTCAAGCTTAATCACGGCATGATCGAGACGCCGATCTTCATGCCGGTCGGGACCTACGGCTCGGTGAAAGCGATGTCGCCGGTGGAGCTGAAGGAGGTCGGCTCGCAGATCATCCTCGGCAACACCTTCCACCTGTGGCTGCGGCCGGGCACCGAGGTGCTCGACAAGTTCGGCGGCCTGCATGGCTTCATGGGTTGGGACAAGCCGATCCTGACCGACTCCGGCGGCTTCCAGGTGTTTTCGCTGGGCGCGATGCGCAAGATCACCGAGGAGGGCGTCAAGTTCGCCTCGCCGATCGACGGCAGCAAGCTGTTCTTGTCGCCCGAGATCTCGATGCAGATCCAGCGCGCCCTCAACTCCGACATCGTGATGCAGTTCGACGAATGCACACCCTACGAGATCGACGGCCGTCCCGCCAGCGCCGAGGAAGCGGCCAAGTCGATGCGCATGTCGCTGCGCTGGGCCCAGCGCTCGATGAACGAGTTCACGGCCGGCGGCAATCCGAACGCGCTGTTCGGCATCGTCCAGGGCGGCATGTTCGAGAACCTGCGCGACGAGTCGCTGGCCGGGCTGGAAGACATCGGCTTCCCCGGCCTGGCGATCGGCGGCCTGTCGGTCGGCGAGCCGAAGGAAGACATGATGCGCATGCTGGAGCACATCGGGCCGCGCCTGCCGGCGCACAAGCCGCACTACCTGATGGGCGTCGGCACGCCGGAAGACCTGGTGGCCGGCGTGGCCAACGGGATCGACATGTTCGACTGCGTGATGCCGACCCGGAACGCGCGCAACGGCTGGCTGTTCACCCGCTTCGGCGACGTCAAGATCAAGAACGCCCGCTACAAGGACGACCAGGGTCCGCTCGACGAGAGCTGCGACTGCTACTGCTGCAAGAACTTTTCGCGCGCCTACCTGCACCACCTGCACCGCTCCAAGGAAATCCTGGGCGCGCGCTTGAACACCATCCATAACCTGCACTACTACCTGAAACTGATGCAGGAGATGCGCGACGCCATCGATGCCGACGCGTTCTCCGCCTTCCGCCTGACATTCAAGGCCGAACGGGCGCGCGGCGTTTAATTTTTGGCAAGATCTTGCAAAATCGGCCCGCGGCGCAAAATAGGCACAGGCGGCGAGCGCCAGTGCTAGAATACAGCGCTGCTTTTTTATCCAATTAAACCAATAAACCAACTAACAATCGGAGTTCCTGTGTTCATTTCCAACGCTTACGCGCAAGCCCCTGCCGCGGCCGACGCCGGCCTGATGGGTAACCTGACCACCTTCCTGCCGCTGGTGCTGATGTTCGTGGTCATGTACTTCCTGATGATCCGTCCGCAGCAAAAGCGCGCCAAGGAACAGAAGGCGATGATGGACGCGCTGGCCAAGGGCGACGAAGTGGTCACCGCCGGCGGCATCCTCGGCAAGGTCAGCAAGGTCAACGACACCTACATCACGGTCGAAGTGGCGGCCAATACCGAAGTCGTGGTGCAGAAGAACTCGATCACCACGCTGCTGCCGAAAGGCACCCTGAAGTCCCTGTAAGCCTGCCGGGCGGCGCTGCCGCCCCGTTCGCCCAACTGAATGCTGGAACACTATGAATCGCTATCCCCTCTGGAAATACATCCTGATCGTCATCGCGCTGGTGCTGGGCGCGCTGTACACGGCGCCTAACTACTTCGGCGAATCGCCGGCATTGCTAGTGACCACCGGCAAGGCGACGGTCAAGGTCACCAGCGACACCACCGCGCGGGTCGAACAGGCGCTCAAGTCGGAGGGCATCGCGTCCGACGGCGTCAGCCTCGACGGGGCCGGCAACAGCAGTTCGGTGCGCGCGCGCTTCCCCAGCACCGACCTGCAGTTCAAGGCCAAGCTGGCGCTGGAAAAAGACCTGAACCGCGACATCGAAGATCCGGACTACATCGTCACCGTCAACCTGGTGAAGAACACGCCGCGCTGGATGCAGCTGCTGCGCGCGCTGCCGATGAACCTCGGCCTCGACTTGCGCGGCGGCGTGCACTTCCTGCTGCAGGTGGACGCCAAGGCCACGCTCGAGACCAAGGTCAAGGGCATCCAGGCCAGCGCCCGCAGCATCCTGCGCGAAAAGAACGTGCGCCACGCCGGCATCGAGCGCGTCGGCGAC
>Ga0193702_1000244_pt1 | contig 21916 bp, 14 predicted proteins | sample U3a1metaG_FD_143060 | JGI IMG/M metagenome (GOLD analysis project Ga0193702, IMG submission 143060) | Soil microbial communities from a riparian zone of the East river system, Colorado, United States - U3a1 | ecosystem: Environmental > Terrestrial > Soil > Riparian zone | place: USA: East River... | reverse complement strand
GTCTGATTCCATTGCCGGGTTTAATATTGACCGAAGCGGGTGTAAGGCTAAATAAGTATCCCAAACCCAATCATCAACATAAAACGGCCTTGTGCTTTCATGGATCTTTTTATCGTATCCGCTATAGTAATGCCCGTCTTCATTTATATTTACCATCCGCTCATTGCTGCGGTATAAAGCGGTGTAGAACGAGCGGCGCTGCGCCTCGGTGCCGCCCTCTGTTTGTATCTGGTTTACTACTTTTTCCCAGGCAGCTTTTCCAGCCTGCATTAAAGCATTAAAATCAGTGCCCGTGAACTCGTCCTTAAAATTCTGCTTAGCTTGCTCCGGGCTTATGTAAGAGATAGCATATTTAAATTCAATATTATCCGGTGCATCAGCTGTAAAAGTGATGAATGATTTAACGTCTTTACCTTCAATTGATGTTTGGCTGGATAAAGCACCATCCTTAATTACACCTGCTGTTCCTTTTGTGTTAAACTGCCCGTAAACATAGATCTTAATATCGCCATGATAAGTTTCCATGCCTGTAACTTCGTTGCCGCTGCTAAAGTTCCATTGGGCTTTACCATCATTATATACATTAAAAAGAATGCTTTTGGCAGCAGTTTTAGCAGGAAAGGTAAACTTGTAGATTCCCACTTTTTTGCCCGGGGTAAACTCAACAGTAATATCCTTATCAATCAAATAGGTTGAATAATACCATGGCCGGGTAACTTCCAGGTCATTATCATATGGCATTTTCTTTTTCCATGAATCGGGAGCAACGGGTTTATCATCCGGCTTTATAGCAAAAACCTCGCCCAGCCTGTGCGAAACCATGTTGAGCGGGAAGCTTGAGATCTGATCGTCAATATAATCAGCCCGCTTTGGATACATCCTGATCATTTGATTAGGGAGATGCATAGTTGGGCGGGTTGGCTCCAAAAGCTGCCCAACGTTGCCGATGCGCGGATCGATATATTCTAAATTGTTTTCCGCAGTTTGTGCATAACATGCACTTATTGCAATAACACCACATAAAGCAGATAAAACAACCGGCCTAAGTAACCGGGCGATATTAATAACCATTTGTTAAAATTTATAATTGGTTTACACTTCCAAAATTGCTCATTAAGCTTAATGAACTATTAATATTTGATTAATCAGGAAAGAAAAATGAACATTGTAACGAATTTATTCAAGAATTGAATTAAAATCGCGGTTAAATGCTTCTCCGTAAATTACTTTATACTCCTTGTTAAAGTTCTCAAAAGTATTTTTTGCCAGCGAATGTTTGCCGATGTGTGCCAAAGCTTTGCATTTTATGATCATGGCTTCCTCGTTAACCGGGTCGAAATAGAAAATATCATTGGCCAGCTTGATTAAAAACTCCGGATCTTCGGCTATTTCAACGCTGTTTGCAAATTGAATATAGGAATCAATTATCCCGTTGGAAACTTCTGATTTAAAGGCATCAAGCCATTCGTATTCAATGTTTGATAAAAAATTGCCCCGCTGGGTAATATCAGTAAGCTGGATTATTTTTTGTTTAGTCAGCTTATTTTTGTTTGATACAATGTTTAAATAATTGTGATAATCAACCAGAATGCTGTTATAGTCTATTTCAATTTTCCAATACCCCGTATCTTTCGACAAATTGCAATGGCCCATTTTATCGAGCAGTGATTTTAGTTTGGCAATATTAACAGAGCGGTTATTCCGGGCGCTTTTTTCCGATTTATCAAACCAAAGGATCTCGTTCAGTTTTTCAGAGCTTACTCCCCTGTCCAGCTTTATTGAATATAGTGCAATTACAAGGAACAGTTCCTTCAACAGCGGTGTAAAATATTTAGTGATCTCGTTCCCTTCGGGAGTAAATAGCTGCAGGTCGCCAAATAAAAATATGGTATTTTTGGTATTATGCCGGGTGTGATCATCTTCGGGATCCGGGCTTTGCACACTATCGTTATTAAAAGTAACCTGTAAATCATCAACCGCCTTCGGTAATTGCACCGGTTCTTTTGCTCTTTTATTACGTTTATAAACAAATAAGTATGCTGCTACTAATAGCATAATCACACAAATAATGGCAATCCATAAAAAATAACTGATAGTACTGCTCTCAAACAATTTACTGGTTAATGGCTCCGGCGGGCTTAACAGTGAGTAGATCTTTATTCTTGTTTGGTCATTCTCCCTGAACAGCGTAACTGCCAAAAATTTGCCGCTATGTGGGAAATAACACATATCGGCAAATGAATGGATATCATGAAACTTGTAAGGAATAGTATCGCCCACAAGGTGATAATCGGGTTTATCTAAAGAACCTTTTATAAGCTGCAAGCTTGAATTAAATTTATGCTGGGGGAAAATAAGACCATAATAAGATCTTGCCTTTTCATTTACAACCAGGGAGTTTGCAAATACAAAATCCTCATTTGTGATATTAATGGTAAACAGCTTTTTAAATGTTTTATCCTTCACTGTAAACCGCATCATATCGTACAAGTTCCGCGGATTTACTATCTGCTGGCCGGATGCGCTGCCATAGCCGCCAATTATATAAGCGGTATCTCCTGAGGCTGTAGCGCCTAAGCCGGCTAAATACCTGGGGATAAAGGTATCTCCTTTAACTTTTACCTTTTGCCAGGTACCGGTTACAACATTATAACGCTTAACACTGTCTTTATATACCAATTGGCCGTATCCCCCTATGGTGTATATGGAACTATCTGTTTTACTAAAAAACTTGTTAAGGTGCCCGTTATCGGTAGCAGGATTTTTGAAAGCTTTATCCCACCGTCCGATGTTCAAATCATAAGTGGCAATAGCTTTCTGATCAATATAAATATAATAAAGCTTTCCGTTACTAAACAGTGCCTGGTCGCCTGGTATTAATGTTTGCCTGCCTGAACCATAAGCTACACTCTTTAACTGCGGCTTTTTATTGGCAAAAAAGGTAACCAGCGAGTCCTGAGAGATAATATAAACTGCTTCATTAGCGGCATCAAAGGCCAGGCTCACATCCCCGGGGACTGTAAACTCCTTTTCCATTTGCCAGTTACGGTGACGGGCTTTTATCCACAATGGGTTTGTTACTGTTCCATTATTTTGATTTACAGTTTCATTGGCAACATTACCTTCCCACTCGTTAAGTGGCCAGTTAGCTAATAAGCTGCCATTTTGCAGTACATTTACATCTCTTATTTTTAAGGGAGGAAGGTCGGTTGTTTGATACTGCCGATAGGAATTTGCACCAAATAACAGTTTATAGTTTTTACTTTGCTGCAAATGAACACCCGATTCGGAAAATGATTCGCGGCCCGAAAAAACGGTGATCTTATCATTTTTATAATCTATAAGCAGGCGCAGTTTGTTCCAGCCTTCGAACAACAGTTTATCATCTATATTAAATGACACCTTTGAAAGACGCTCGCCTATAATTATTTTAAAATGCCGGGTATTGGCCTGGTTATCATATACCAGGTCTATATTTTGCTTATCATTACTAATAAGCCTTAATATGTAACCAAAATAAATTTCATGGTTGGGGATGAATGACAGATCAAAAGACACTTCAAGGTTGTCTTTTTGTGAAACGTTATTGAGGCTAAGATCTAAGGTTGTGCGTTTATCCTGTACAACTTCATGGCTATAAAATCCAAGTCCATACGATTGCCCTTTGGCTGGCAATATGAACAGGATATTTAGTAAAATAAGCGTAATTGTTCCAGGTAAAAAAAATCTCATGGTGATAAGTACACACTAAGCATTAAAACTTAAGTACCCCTTTGTATAGTTTATAAATCAGGTCAAAAAATATTATTCGTATTCGGCTTGACAGGCAAGCTAAATTACAATAAAAACAAATTACATTCAAAGCTTATAATGTAACAATACAATAAATGCTGCCTTGTGGTAAATGGTATAAACTTAACAAATATTAATATTATTTTATCATTAACATCGCCTGTTATTTAAGAAAGTCAATATCCTCCTGGTGAGTTCAGCAGATTGGCTGGCTATGGAAAGGAATTTAAGGCCGGGCTTTATATAGCGATTACCGTTTTTTTTTGTAGCCACATAAGACGGTTAGCAGTTGATCCCGGCAAAATCATTTATCATCCATAATGAATCAATTTTATTTGCGGATAATTTGCTTTACAGGGTTGTAATTTTTACCAAGGCTGCCTGTATTGTGCGAAGTACCAGGTACAATTACATATTTTACACTAACAGTATTACCCACATCTATGTGATTAAAAAAACCTGCATAATCTATTACCTGGAGCTGGATATTTCCGGGTTGGAACGTCACTGACCAGGGATCGTTAAACGATTGAACGTTTGGGATAGCAAATGGAATACTAACAGGAAATGTAGCTATTTTACCCGCAGGCCAATCAGTAGTTACGCTGTACTTTACAAAGAATTTCTCGAAGCCGGTTCCATATGCAACCACTAAGCCTTTGTCTATAACATCCTGGGTAATTTCGGGGGCAGGAATATCCCATCTGTCCCAACTTACGGCAAGATCCCGATCAAAATTCCATGTGTTGGTTACCGGGGTTATCCAGTCGGAAAAGAAAGCATTGCTTGTGCCCGCCGGACCTGTGGCGCCGGTAGGGCCTGTCGGACCAGTAGCTCCTGTCGGGCCTGTTACGCCTGTGAGGCCGGTATTCCCGGGTGTGCCAGCCGCGCCTTGTACTCCTGCCGGGCCGGCAGGGCCAACAGACCCGTCTTTGGTACATGAAGCAAGCAATACTGCAACAACAAAAGCAAATATGTAATGGATCTTTTTCATAATAATTGGCTTTTTAATGTTTTAACTGGAAAAAGTAAACTCATGATAATAAAATCCAGACCTTCCGGCTTATTAATTTGATAAATGCAATACCTGTTTTACCTGGCTATAGTTCTTAATATTTATGCTCCCCATGCTATGAACAACATTAGCCGGTACTATTATATATCTATAAGTAATTGAGATATGCGAATGATCCGTATCGCCGGAAACCATGTTGGTATATTCCATGGTAAGCCTGATATTGCCCAGTGTGACGTACACACTCCAAACCCGGAGTACAGTTACGCCGGCCACACCATAATAAGTTTGGAAAGGAAAAGTATTAACCATTGTTCCCTCGCCTTTGCAGAACACCATAACCAGGCCTCCGCTTAGCACACTTGCAGTAATGGCAGGGGCGGGAATATGCCAGGTATCTATGCCTGGTTGGGAAGTATTGTCATAAGTGTCGTTTGTAGCAGTTATCCAGTCAGAATAAATTGCAGAGAGGTTACCGGGAGTGCCGGCTGCCCCCGTTGGTCCGGCAGGGCCTGCTGGCCCGGTGGGGCCTGTTGGACCGGCAACGCCTGCAGTACCATCAACTCCTGCAACACCCTGCGGCCCGGCTGGGCCTGTTGGGCCAACAGCGCCATCTTTCCCTTTACTGCACCCGGCAAATACCAAAGCAACAACAAAAACAAATAAGTATTGAAACTTTTTCATACGGTATGGATTTATAGTAAATAACGTTTAGCCGGGGTAATTTAAAGTTGCCACAACAAGGGAATTTTAAATTATCTACCTAATAAATACAGCGTCCGTAAATTTTCCTGTCATCAGTTCTTCCGTAACCTGCTGAAGATAATTGGGGCCGTTTTCTTTAAAAATTGCATATTGCCCGCTGCTGGTCAATTTTATTGGTGGGCAATTTGCTTTACCTGGTTATAATTTTTATTAATGCTGCCTGTGCTGTGCGTATTGCCGGGTACAACGGTGTATTTTACACTAACAGTATTACCTACATCAACACCACCTAAATAACCAACATAAGATATTATCTGGAGCTGGATATTACCGGGTTGGAAAGTCACCGACCAGCGATCTGTAAACGTGCCATAGTCAGGAATAGTAAAGGTCATATTAACAGAGAATGGGGTTACTTTACCCGGGGGCCAATCGGTGGTTCCTCCAATCTTCGTAACAAATTTTTCGAAATTGGTTCCATATGCAATCACTAATCCTTTATCTATAGCATCCTGGGTAATTCCTGGTGCGGGAACGTTCCATGTGTACCAAAATATATTATAATCCCCGTTAGCATCAAATGAGGAGGTTGTGGGGGTAATCCAGTCGGAATAGAATGCATTGGTTGCCCCCTGCGCGCCGGTGGCGCCTGAAGGTCCTGTTGTACCAACTGCTCCGGCCGGCCCGGTTGCGCCCGTGGGGCCGGTATTTCCGTCCGTGCCTGCCGGGCCCTGTGCTCCTGCCGGACCGGTAGGCCCAACAGCTCCGTCTTTTTTACATGAAACAAACAATATTGCAACAATGAAAGTGAACAGGTAAAGTATTTTTTTCATGATAAATGAATTTTATTGATCAAAAACATTTTATTAATTGGGCAGGTGCAGCGCCTGTTTTAACTGATCATAGTTGTTAATGTTAGCGCTGACAGACATGCGGGTGCTTCCCGGTATGGCGATATACCTCAGACTGAATGTATTGGACGGGTCAACATTACCATGGGTTGCCATGGTAACATGAATGGTTCCCTGCCTAATTTCCGCTGTCCAGGTATCTCCATTGACCGTGATCGGGAATAAGCCCACCTTTTCGGATGGCCATACCTGCTGACCGTAAAAATTATTTAAGTTAGTACCATAAACTGCCACCCTGCCTGTGTTTAAAACAGCTTGTGTAAGTTGCGGTGCTGCAATGTCCCAGGTATGCTCACTCAATCCGTTCAGGGATTTAACATTGGATCCTACCGGGGTTACCCAGGCAGAATAAATAATAAGCGTACCGCCGTCAGGGCCGGTGGCGCCTGCCGGGCCGGCGGGGCCGGCTGGTCCTTGCGGACCGGTGGCTCCCGGAGCGCCCTGCGCACCAGGTGCGCCTTGTGGCCCTGCGGGGCCGGCAGGGCCTTGCGGGCCGGTTGCACCATCCTTTGCACATGAAGCAAGCATCACAACAGCAACAAAAGCAAATATGTAATGGATCTTTTTCATAATAACTGGCTTTAATATTTTAACAGAAAAATGCAAATCCGGATAACAAGATCCGGTTATTAGTTTGGTAAATGCAGCACCTGTTTTACCTGGTTATAATTTTTAATGTTAATACTGCCCAGGCTGTGAACAATATTCCCGGGTATTATCAGATATCTATAGGTAAGTGAAATCTGATCATTGTTTCTGCCCAAATCAAATAAGTTGGTATATTCCATGGTAAGCCGGATGTTTCCAGGGGTGGGATACGCAGTCCATTCTTCGAATATAAGCGCACCGGTATTTCCATAAGTAGTTTCGAAAGGAAATGTATTAATCGTTGTTGCATCAACCTTACAGTACACTAACACCAGGCCATTGCTCAGCACACTTGCAGTAATGTCAGGAGCCGTAATATGCCAGGTATCTATGCCGGGCTGGGAATCATGATCATAAGTGTCATTTATAGCTGTTACCCAGTCAGAATAAATTGCTGTGACAGTACCGGGAGCGCCTGTGGCGCCCTTTGGCCCGGCGGGGCCGACTGGACCGGTTGGGCCTGTTGCACCGGTAACGCCTGCGGCGCCATCAACTCCCGGCGCACCCTGCGGCCCGACAGGGCCTGTGGGACCAACATCACCGTCTTTCCCTTTACTGCAGCCGGCAAATACCAGAGCAATAATAAAAACAAGTAAGTAGTGAAATTTTTTCATGAGGCATGAATTTATTGTAAATAACGTTTAGATCGGGGTAGCAATTGGTATAAAACAGCTGGGAGAATGGGGATAAAATCAATATATCACTCTCACAATCAGCTAATCACAGAAATACATATGCAATGTATAACATTTATATTTAATTATCAACCCGTTAAATCACCCTTTTTTCGTTTGATCGTATTTGGCATAAATCAGGTTAAACCGGAGCCCCCGGAATTATTCAAAAAGCAGATCACTCATTACCCATCAATTTTATTTACGCGTGATTTGCTTAACCTGGTTATAATTTTTATTAAGGCTGCTTGTAATGTGTACATTGCCGTATGCTACAACATATTTTATGCTAATAGTATTACCTGCATTATAGCTACCCTCAAAAAAACCTGCTACTTCTGTCACCTGTATCAGGATATGCCCGGGTGTGATATATTGTGACCAGGAAGAAATCGGCGAGGGACCGTCTTCAATTTCAAAGCCAATATTAACAGGGAATGTGCTTATTTTGCCCGGAGACCAATCGGCAGTTATACCGGGGTGTGTCAGAAATTTTTCGAAACCGGTTCCATATACAAACACCAAACCTTTATCTAAAGCATCCTGGGTAATTTCCGGCGCCGGAATATCCCATGCTGGTCCGGAGGAGGTTGCCGGGGTTATCCAGGCGGAATAAAAAACGTTAGTTGTTGAACCCATGGCGCCGGTAGCTCCTCCAGCGCCTGTGGGACCAGCGGGGCCTGCCGGACCAGTGGCACCCGTAGGGCCGGTATTTCCGGGCGAACCTGTCGCACCGTTTCCTCCTGCCGGACCGGTAGGGCCAACGGCTCCGTCTTTTACACACGAAGCAAGCAATACTGCAACAATGAAAGTGAACAGGTAAGGTATTTTTTTCATGATAAATGAATTTTATTGGTCAAAAACATTTTATTAATTGGGTAGGTGCAGCGCCTGTTTTAACTGATCATAGTTGTTAATATTAACACTGGCTGACAGCCGGGTACTTCCCGGGATGGCGATGTACTTCAGGCTGAATGTATTGGACAGATCAACATTACCATGGGTTGTCATGGTAACATGAATGGTTCCCTGCCTCACATTTGCTGTCCAGGTATCTCCGTTAACAGTGATCGGGAATAAGCTCACCTTTCCGGATGGCCATACCTGCTGACCGTAAAAGTTATTTAAGTTAGTACCATAAACTGCCACCCTGCCTGTGTTTAAAACAGCTTGTGTAAGTTGAGGTGCTGCAATGTCCCAGGTATGCTCACTCAATCCGTTCAGGGATTTAACATTGGATCCTACCGGGGTTATCCAGGCAGAATAAATGATAAGCGTGCCGCCATCAGGGCCGGTGGCGCCAGCCGGGCCGGCGGGACCGGCAGGGCCTTGCGGACCGGTGGCCCCAGGAGCGCCCTGTGCACCGGGAGCGCCTTGCGGGCCGGCGGGGCCGGCAGGGCCTTGCGGGCCGGTGGCGCCATCCTTTGCACATGAGGCAAACATTATAACAGCTATAAAAGCAAATATGTAATGGATCTTTTTCATAATAACTGGTTTTAATATTTTAACAGAAAAATGTGAACCCCGGATAATTAGATCCGGGTCTTTCGGCTTATTAGTTTGGTAAATGCAGCGCCTGTTTTACCTGGCTATAGTTTTTAATGTTTATACTGCCCATGCTGTGAACAATATTATTAGGTACTATTACATATCTGTAGGAAATTACGGTAAATGGATCCTGCTGACTACCAGGAAGGATATTATCAAATTGCATGGTAAGAATGATGCTGCCTGGTGTAATATTCGCCCGCCATTTTTGATATATTGTTGCACCAAGCATATCATAAGAAGTTTCGAAAGGAAAGGATTGCTGACCACTATTATAAACCTTGGCATACACCACTATCAAGCCATTGCTGATCGCACTTGCCGTAATAGCCGGGGCCGTGATATGCCATGTATCCAAACCTGATTGGCCCTGATCTTCATAAGTGTCATTTTCTGCTGTTACCCAGTCGGAATACATTACTGTAAGCGTACCTGTGGCGCCTGTTGGTCCCGTAGGGCCTGTTGGGCCAACTGGCCCTACGGGACCTGTTGCACCGGTAACACCCGCAGGGCCATCAACGCCCTGTGCACCAGTCGGGCCGTTAGGGCCAGTTGGGCCAACTGGCCCTACGGGACCTGTTGCACCGGTAACACCCGCAGGGCCATCAACGCCCTGTGCACCAGTCGGGCCGTTAGGGCCCGTTGGGCCAACAGCGCCGTCTTTTGCACAGCCGGCAAATATCATAGCAATAATAAAAGCGAATAAGTAATGAAACTTTTTCATGAGGGATGAATTTATTGTAAATAACGTTTAGCCGGGAGTAGTAATTGGTGTAAAACTGCTGGTAAGAATAGGGGTAAAATCAATATATCATTCTCACAATCAGCTATTCACAGAAATATAGATGCAATGTATAACATTTATTTTTAATTGTCAACCCGTTAAATCACCCTTTTTTATTTTATTATTGAAAGTGTATATTATGGGTTAAATCTGCAGCTAAACCCATAGATCCGCTACATAAAGAAGCTACAATTACCGTTAGGATGCCAGGCCGAGGCTTTTGCTTATTTGTAAAAATCCGGCGCGATGGGCTTATCTCCCATTATAAAAACAAGCTTACCACCTGTCATTATATCGTGATGGATGATAAAGTTTTTCTTATAACTAAGCCCATTCAGGCTGATACTCTGCACATACATATTTGCTGCAGACAGGTTTTTTGCTTCAATAACAAAAGTTTTTTTATCGGCTAATGTGATGGTGATTTTACGCAACTGTGGAGCCCCGAACACATACCTGCCATCGGCAGGATTAACCGGGTAAAAGCCCATTGCGGTAAACAGGTACCATGCGGACATCTGCCCGCAATCATCATTTCCGGACAGCCCTTCGGGGGTATTGAGATAGAACTGATCAGCTATCCGGCGAACCAATTGCTGGGTTTTAGCCGGATTGCCCGCCATGGTGTATAAATAGGCAACATGATGGTTTGGCTCGTTCCCATGGGCATACTGCCCAACCAGGCCGGTAACATCAAGGGTTGATCCTTTACCAAACACTTTTGAATCCATAGTAAACAGCGAATCGAGCTTATCACTAAATTTCTTTTTGCCGCCCATTAAACTGATCAACCCAGGGATATCCTGCTGTACCTGCCAGGTATACTGCCAGGCGTTGCCTTCGGTATAATCGCCGCCGATGGCCAGCTGCCCGCTATCCAAATTAGCAAAGGGCCGCACCCAATCACCGTTTGAAAGCCTGCCGCGCATCAGGTTGGTCGACTTATCAAAAAGATTAACATAAAATTTTGAGCGTTTAATAAAGTAATTATAGTCTGCCTGTTTATGCAGCGCTTTGGCCAACCGGGCAGCGCACCAATCGTCATAAGCAGCTTCCAGTGTGCGGGATACGGCTTCGCGTTTTACAGTATCTGACGGCAGATAGCCGTAATGCATATACAGGCCCCAGTTGTATTTGGGATTTTTATTTTGGGTGAGGGTAGCTTTTATAGCGGCAAAAACTTTTTGTTTATCAAAACCATTTATGCCCTTTACGCTGGCATCAACCATAACGGGGATAGCATGATTGCCTATCATGGCATAACTTTCCTTTCCCCAAAGCGTCCAAACCGGCAGCAGGTGGGCTGTGTTAAAATGCTGCACCATACTTTCAACCATCTGCCCGTCTTTAGCTGGGCAAATAATTGTGTACAACGGATGTGCGGCGCGATAGGTATCCCAAAGGGAAAAAGTAGAATAAAATACTTTATCAGCCGATTGATGCACTAATCCATCAGCGCCACGATACTTTCCATCCACATCGGCAATGTTGTTTGGCTGGATAAGCGTATGATAAAGGCTGGTGTAGAAAGTGATCTTTTGTTGCTCCGTACCTTCGGCCTTAAGCTTGCCCAGGTAGCTTTCCCAAATGACGGCGGCATCGGCCTTAACTTTGTTGAAAGATTTATTTATAGTTTCAGCCAGGTTTTTGGTAGCACCCTCAATGCTCACTGTTGATATTGCCACTCTTGCTTCAACAGCTTTGCCGGGTTGGGTATCAAAATCAATAATTAAACGGCGGTGCGTGTCGCCGTCAATAAAATGGGCTCCCTTAAATGCTTTACTAAAGCGGGCCACAAAAAACACTTTTTTGTCAACCCACTGACTGGTGTAGGCATAACCGCTGACGCTGTTTTTACTCGTGATATTTATATGGCCTTCAGAAACGTGATTTTCAAGTTCCTCTTTACTTTCAACCAGGCCGCTTTGCAGGTCGACAAGCAGGTGTGAAGCTCCGGCATTATTATAAGTATAACGGTGCACTCCCGTATGTGCCGATGCGGTAAGCTCGGCCCTGATGTTGTTGTTACTTAATGTCGCTGTATAATATCCGGGATATGCTTTTTCTGTCGATTTTGAAAATCTGCTGGTAAATTTTTCCGGTTGATTTCCCTGGTATGGAAAAAACAGGACGTCGCCCAAATCAACACCGCCGGTACCGCTTAGGTGAGTATGGGCAAAGCCGGTTATGATGGTATCTTCATAACGATAGCCGGAACAATAGTTCCAGCCAAAATTGCCGGTTTCGGGGCTTAACTGCACCATGCTAAATGGTACCGTAGCGCCCGGGAAAGTGTGGCCATTTGCCGAAGTTCCGATAAAAGCATCGACATATTGGTTGTGGGGTTGGGCGAAAAGCCCAGTGCTTAATAACAGTAATACCAAGGGTGCACTTAGCTTTTTCATAATGCCGGTTAGCTTATAAATGATATAAATAAGCAGCCGGATCAAGCACCTTACCTTCAGCCGTTTGCAGCTGTAATAAGTTTTTTCCGCTGTTTGTATCATCTGCCAAATAATAACCTTTAATAGCGTAACAGCCCTTTTTAAAGTGAAGCAAAGCTTTTTGCGGTTCCACATAACGATTCCTGTCCCGGTTTACCACCATCACATTATCAACAAACAGCAACGGGCTATCCTCAAAACCCGAAGTGAGCTCATAATCGCCTTCTTCATCAATTTTTATATAACCATTTACTTTAACCCAATTATTAATTGGGTTGTTAGTTACCGGTATTATAAAAGCTTGCGGAAAGTTAAGTGTTCCGGTTATTGCAGGTGCAATAGTATCAAGCTTTTTGTAATTCATTTCTTTTGTTTTGAACAAGCTAAAGCTTAAACCCGGCTGCAGATTGCCCGTACTATCAACTGGATTAACCATTACATGCTTTACAAATTCCCTTTGTAATATATGCTGATTATCGAGAGTCCATGTAGTATAGGCAAAAAGCTTAATGCTATCAGTCAGCGCCTCATTTATTTTTATGGGGAACAACACGGCAGATGCTGTGCTATCCGGCGCTTTTCCGTTTAATGAATAACGAATTTTCGCACCCTTTAACGGATAATTCAAGGTTAAAGAATAATGATTATGGTTGGTAACCACATCGCCCATGTTCTCAATACTGGGCAAACGGGCATTCAGGTCCCATAGTTTAAATAAACCATATTGCTGATTGAGCTTATAAGCAAACCTGTTGATGTTTTTATTTTCTTTTGATGACCACCCCAGTTCGGCAACTGCCAAAGCCCGGGGATAAACCATGTATTCCAGATGTTTAAGGTTGGGCACTTTTTCGGCCCAGATATTACCCTGCACACCCAGGATATATTTAGCCTCATCTGCATTTAGCAGTTTTGATTGCGGCTCGTAATTATAAACCATTTGCCATGGCACGGGCGGGTTCCAGCCTATAGGTTCCAGGCTTTCGTTAGCCTGGGGTGCATCAAAATACATATAAGGCAGCGGCGTCATAACCACGGGATGATGCATTTTTGCTGCTGCTATGCCGCCTGCTTCGCCTTCCCAGCTCATTACCGTTGCCGACTGGGCAAGGCCGCCCTGCAGGATCTCGTCCCAGCCAATCAGTTTTTTATTTTTTGAGAGCAGGAATTTTTCTATCCGTTTAATAAAATAGCTTTGCACCTGTTCCGGCTTTGTAAGCCCTTCTTTTTTCATCAGGGCTACTGCTGTGGGGCTTTTTAGCCAATCAATCACTTCAGCTTCATCGCCGCCTATGTGGATGTACTGATTTGGAAAAAGATCAATCACTTCGGTAAGTACATTTTCCATAAAGGTAAACGTGTTTTCGCTGGGGTCGAGCATCCGCACACGGTGCACAGCCCCGGTTGAATCCTGACAGCCCAGCTCCGGATAGGCAAAAATAGCAGCTTCGCTATGCCCAGGCATTTCAATTTCGGGCAATACGGTTACAAAACGTTCTTTGGCATATTTTAACACTTCGCGGATATCATCTTTGGTATAAAAGCCATCGCGGCCGCCATCAACCAGGTTATCCAGCGTTCTAAACTTTCCCTGCTTTTCATAAAAACTGATCTTTGAGCCAATGTCTGTAAGTTTTGGGTATTTATCTATTTGAATCCGCCAGCCTTCATCGTCTGTTAAATGCCAGTGAAATACATTCAGTTTGTAATGCGCCATCATATCAATGTACTTTTTAACCTCATCAACCGTAAAAAAATGACGGCTTACATCTAAACTTAGTCCGCGCCATTCAAATCTTGGTTCATCGGCTATCGTGCATTCTGTTATGCGTAAAGGTGCAGGCCCGTTAGCCGGTAAAAGCTGGATGAGTGATTGAATGCCATAAAAGATGCCGTCGCTGTTGCCGGTAATGTTAACGTAGGTTTTTGTGATGTTTAAATCGTAACTGCCGTTAGTCCGGGTTGAATCTATCAAAAGCCTGATAGCAGCCACGGTTGGTTTTATCCTTAATTTTAAGTGCAGGTTATAATTTTTTGCGAGGTAGTTTTGCAGGTAGATGCCGGTAGTTTTATTATCCGCATCAACCCCAATAACGTCATTGTTTTTTAAGATGAATGTGCCTTTTTTAGCTGTTATTTTTAATGGCTGGGGGATGATGTGGAATTGTGCCTTTGTGGTAATAGACAAGCAAATGAACAGCAGAGCCATAATTGCCGGTATAGCATTAGCGGCCTTTTTACGCGGAATATTTTTATCGTGGCCCATTGTTTTATGGTTATATTTAATTCATTCACTATTCGCACATCCGCATTCCCTTACACTTTTTTAGGTTTTACAATTTTTAAGGTATATTCAAAATGATAATTTCCCGAACCGGCTGTCAGCTGGATCTCATTGTCAACATTTTTTATATTGGTAAGGTCCTTAACGGTATTAATATCGGCACCGCTTTCAGTTACATTGCCGTTTACTAAAGGTAAAACAATTTGTGCAGTTGTATTTGGCGGTACGGTAATATCTATCGTTATTTTTCCGCTGTCAACACTCCAGGCCGATTTAACTTTTCCATATTGTGTTTCCAGTTCGGCTTCCGCGTTTTTAAGCTTTCCCCCCGGATGCGGGGTAATGATCATTTTACGGAAACCGGGTGCAGTTTCATCGGTGTTTATCCCGGCAATTACACCATACATCCAATCGCCGATGGCTCCGTAGGCATAGTGGTTAAAGGAGTTCATACCAGGGTCTTCAAAGCTCCCGTCGGGCTTTATTCCGTCCCAGCGTTCCCAAATTGTTGTTGCGCCACGCTTCACCGGGTAAAGCCATGATGGGTATGACTCATTCATGAGCAGCTCATAGGCCCTGTCTGTATAGCCGAACCGGCTCAGCACATGGCAAATGTAGGGTGTCCCTAAAAAACCGGTAGTTATGTGCCCGTCATAGCTATCAATATTTTGTACCAGCCTTTTTGCTGCAGATTCGCGCAGGTTTTCGGGCAGCAGGTCGAAGTTTAGTGCCAGCACATACGAGGTTTGAGTACCCGAGATCATGCGGCCGTTAGGTGTAACATATTCGCTCAGGAATGCTTTTTTTATATTGATAAGCAACTGGATATATTTTTTTTCATCATCATCCTTATTAAGGATCTTAGCTGCGTTGATAAGCAATTGGGTTGAATAAGCATAAAAGGCCTGTGCTATCAGGTTTTTATCGGTATGTGCAGCTCCGTCTTCATAATCGGTGCCGGCATAAAACAACCAGTCGCCAAAGTGATTGCCGGTGTCCCAAAGGTTATTACGGGTATGTTGCTGGATATACGTTACCCAGGCTTTCATACTTTCGTATTGCTGGCGTAACACCTCTTTATCGCCGTAGGCCAAATAAATAGTCCACGGCGCTATGGTTGCTACATCACTCCAGCCAGATGCGGCTGAATAGGTAGAGTCTAAAACATTGGGGATCACATAAGGAACGGCTCCATTTTTTATCTGGTCTGCCGACAGGTCTTTCAGCCACCTGGTAAAAAAACCGGCAACATCCATGTTAAAGGTAGCAGTACGGCAAAAGGCCTGGGCATCTCCCGTCCAGCCCATGCGTTCATCGCGCTGCGGGCAATCGGTAGGGATCTCAATAAAATTACCTTTCTGGCTCCATAAAATATTATGCTGTAATTGGTTTATCAGCGGGTTTGAGGTGGTGAATTTCCCCGTCTGATCCAGATCTGAGTAAACCGCATAAGCAGCTACATTGGTTGAATCAATGGGGCCGGTATAACCCACAATCTTCAAGTACCTGAACCCCTGAAAAGTAAAATGAGGCTCGTATGTTTCAACAGAATCGCTCTTAAAAATATAGGTGATCTCCTGTTTAGCCGACCGCAGGTTTTTGGTATAAAAGTTACCTTTCTGATCAAGCACTTCGGCGTGGAAAAGCTTTAAGGTATCGCCGGCTTTGGCTTTTAATTTAAACTGCACCCAGCCAACCAGGTTTTGGCCAAAGTCTACCACGCGGTCGCCTTCGGGGGTTGTTAGTACCTTAAGGGGCGCAAATCGTTCCTGCTTTTTTACCGGTGGCCCGGCAGACGCTACCATGTGATCTTTGATCTGGTCGTTTTGTTTTACAGGCTCCCAGGCATCATCTTTGTAAGCAGCAGTTGCCCAGCCACGTTTTTCCTTATTCGCATCATAAACCTCGCCATTAAAAAATGACGATGACTGGATGGGGCCATACGCAACCTTCCAGCTTTTATCTGATACAAAAACCTGGCGTTTGCCGTCAGTGTAGAGCACCTCGAGTTGAAAAAGCAGGGCAAGTTTTTTGCCGTACACATTCTTCTTCCTATCATAGGTATAACCACGGTACCAGCCATCGCCAATGGTTACCCCAAAAGCGTTAAGGCCCCGCCGCAGGCCTGCTGTAACATCATAAACCTGGTATTGCAGGCGTTTGTTATAGCTTGTAAAGCCTGGTGCAAAATAATCGTTCCCTATTCGTTTTCCGTTGAGCTGCGCCTCATAAAGGCCATGTGCCGAGATATACAAATGTGCAGCCTTTACCTTATGCGCCAGCATAAATACCTTCCGGAACATTGGGCTTGGGCCTCCTGTTGTATCCAGCGCATCATTGCTTTGGATCCAGTGCGCGGTCCAGTCGTCAGGTTTAAGCAGGCCCATTTTCCATGAGTTGATCTGGCTCCATGGCGATACCTGGCCCTTATTGTTCCAAACTCTAACCTGCCAGTAAACTTTTTGGCGCGATGCCAGCGGCGGGCCGCCATAATAAATATGCACAGATTGATCAGACAATGTGTGGCCTGATGCCCAGACCAGGCTTTTTCCTTTTATCAGCAATACGGCGTTGGTACCCACCCTGATCTCGTAAGCAGTTTGATGCAGGTTTCTTTCCAGCGTGATCAATTTCCAGCTTAGGCGCGGATTAGCAACATCAATTGAGGCGGGGTTTATTTTATATTCGCAGCTAAGGTTATCAACCCTGAAGGGTATGGGGATAACCTTTTTTGCCTGCAATAAACCGGGAGTAAAAATCCAAATTAACAAAACAGTGCAAAGCCACACCTTTTTGCGTTCATTATTCAGGGGTATTAAATTCATACTATAAAACGGCATTGCCTTGTAATTTGGATTAAGGTACAAAATTATTGCAGGCTACTGACAAGGAGATTGTAAGGAGCTGCAAATATTTTATTTCATAATCAATATTTCAGATACCGCTGATGATTAAAACATAAAAAACAGTGCAATAAAGATCTACAACCGGCTCCTTTCATCTTTTGATGCCGCGTCAGTTGACCGCTGGCTTTTATTGCTTGCGGTACCAAATGAACGGCTATAGGATAGCTTAATGATAGGCCGAAAGTGGGATTCAGGCTGGTAATTTACGTAAACATCGCTGTTAAAAGCGTCAGTGATCAACGGCCCGAGGTGGCCGCGATAAACATTGGCGCGAAAAATATCGGATATGCTTAACTGAAAACTACCGTTGTTGTTTTCAAGTTCCTTTTTAAAGCCCAGGTTGAAAATGGCATTTCCATTTGAGCGGAAGTTACCGCCATAGGATGAGGAGTTATAATAGCCGGACAGTTCAATGGCGTAGCTGCGGGGTAGTTTAAAACTTTCGGTAAAATTAAGGGAGTAGCTGAAATAACTTTTCACCAGCAGTTCGGGGAAATAACTGATATGGTATTTGTGCCATCCGCCGAAAAAATTATAGTTCATCTCCCACCAGGCTGCTACCTTGACCGGAATGGTCGCCTGCGCAGACAGGTTATTTTGCCAGTCGGCGTTTTCAGGCATCAGGTAAACCAGGCCGCTGGTAGGGCCGGGTACGCCCTGCACACCCACGATAGGATCGGTGTCACGGCTGTATAGTACGGAAAATAAATAATCATGCCAGTTATACGCCAGCTTTAAGTTACGGGTGATCGTCGGTTTCAGGGCAGGGTTGCCCGTAAAGACAGAAACCGGGTCGTTATAAGCGACATAGGAAGCAAGGTCTGAAAAAGACGGGCGACTGATCCGTTCGGTATAGGATAATTGTAATTCTTCGTTCGCGTTTAGCTTCCGGCTGAGAAAAACGTCCGGAAACAATCTTCCCAGCTTGCGGTCGACAAAGTATTGCGCATTGAGTGAATGGTCGGTAGTGTTGCGTGAATATTCGTACCTGGCCCCCGCAGACAAGCTGGTCAAACTGTCGGGTTTCCAGTTGAGCACCACATAACCCGCACCGATTAATTCACGGGTAGCCAGGTTGTTCGAGGTACCCGATCCGATGGGCACCCATTGCCCGTCGACCAGGTTTTCAATGCCGGCTACACTCTGGCTCCGGGTATAGGTGCTTTTTAAACCGGTTTCTAATTGCAGCCGTTTGTTGAAGGAATTACTGTAATCCAATTGAGCGACAAATACGTTAATGTTGGCATTTGCCAGGTTGCGCTGACGGGGCGCAAACAGGCTGTCGCTGAAATTGCTCTGCACCTGTGTCGGGCTGTTGCTGTGATGGCCAAAATAATCCAGGTTGATGTTAAACTTTTGATCTTTGCTGATGGTTTGTTCGAGATAAAGGCTGGGGTGCAGATAGTGGGTACGGCTTGTGTTGGCCAGTTGCGAATCAAACACCAGGTTGGAATCGGTTAATGCATAATTGCCAAAGTTATGACTATTGCTTTGCTCAGAACTGATGCTGTAATAAACTGAGCCGCCGATGGTGGTTGCCGCGCTTGCATGATAGTCCACACCACCGCCAAAACCCTGGTAACGAGCTTTGGCATCCCGTTCGCCATTATAATGAAAGTAAGTGTTGCCGCCGATGATGGGAACGTTTTCACTACCCTGGGCCAGCAGTAGCCCGTAGTAATTATCCCTGGCATAATTATAGGAAGCATGCAGGCTGAATTTGCCGCTATTGTGGTTCAAATCAATATCGGCAGATGCTTTAGCGCCTTTGCCGTATCCAGCCGAGGCAGTTACTGAACCGTTGGTACCGGGTTTCTTGTTTTTTTTGGTGACGATATTGATCAGCCCGGCATTGCCATCGGCATCATATTTGGCGGGCGGCGTGGCAAGCAATTCTATCTTACTTACGTCGTCTGCGGTCATGCCCTTTAGCAGGGCAGCCACCTGGTCGGCGCTCAGCCGCAGCAGTTTGCCGTCGAGCATTACCATGACCCCGCTTTTCCCGTTCAGGCTGATGGCGTTGGACTGCTGATCGATGATGACGCCGGGCGAACGCGAGAGCACTTGTAAAACTGTGCTCCCTTTGGTCATCAGGCTGTTTTGTACGTTGACAACTAATCCACCGGCCTCTTGTTGCACCAACGGCTTGTTTGCACGGATCACTACTTCGCTCAATTGCTTACCGGAGGTTTTGAGCAAAATCGTTCCGGCATCGTACGATGGATGCGAATGATCAAGCACAATAGGCGCCGAGAAATAGTTAGCATACCCTACGCTGGTCACTTTAATAACATAAGCGCCGAATGGAGCAGCGCTGACCGTGAAATGACCTTTTTCATCCGATAGGGTGGAACGCACGATTGCGCTATCTGCACTTTTCAACAATACCACAGTGGCAAATGGTATCGGGCTGCCATTGATATCCGTAAGAGTTCCGCTTGCCTGGCCCTGGGCGACAGTGGCAAATAATAATGTGCAAAGGATCAGTAATAACGTTTTCATACCCAAAGAAAATTTGGATAAACAGCGTGCAAAAATTTAATTGATGAGTTGCAGAAGCCAATTGACGATCTGCAGCAAATTGGATAACCACGGAGCTTGGGGCCATGATATCGCACGGATTTACCTTTTACCCTTACCTTGCTGCATTTCATCAATTAAATGCCGCCACTCATACAATCTCAGCGGATATTCAGGAGATTAATCCTAATTTTATGGATTATGACTCCAATTATATCGCGGCAGAACTGGTTTTTCAAATACAAGATCTACCATATCCCTTTCTGGATGTTGTATAACTACGTGTTCTGGGCGCTGACGGTAGGCAGTCTCTACGAGGCCGCCCATGAAATGTTCTTTTCGGTCTTTTTTGTAAAATCATTCTTTTACACCATATTTCCCGCTTTCGCGGTTTATTTCAACTTGTATTTTCTCATCCCGCGCTACTTGCAGAAAGGCCGCTATAGCTTGTACATCTTTATCCTGGCATTAACGATCGTCGCTTCTTCCCTGCTCATCGTGCCGGGCTATTTCCTTTGCGCCTGGCTTGCTGGCAGTAACGCGCAAAAAATGTTCGGCCTTACCTGGAGCTGGAACAGCTTGTATAACGCTGCAAAGGGGAGCCCTTTAACAAACACCATAGCCGCCATTACGCTGGGCATGAGTATCAAACTCACCAAGAACTGGCTCGAAACGCAGCGGCGGCAGCAGGCCCTGGAAAAAGAAAAGCTGGAAACCGAGCTCAAGTTTTTAAAGTACCAGTTTAATCCCCATTTTTTGTTTAACAGCATCAATTCCATATTTTTCCTGATCCATAAAAACCCGGATATGGCTTCCGATTCGCTGGCCAAATTTTCGGAACTTTTGCGGCACCAGCTTTATGAAAGCAATGACAACCAAATTCCGCTTGATAAGGAAATAGCCTATTTGGAGAACTTTATCGGGCTCGAAAAGCTGCGTCAAAACCAGAACCTTAAAGTTAGCTTTGATGCCGGACAGAATTATCCGGCTAACCTGGGTATAGCGCCTTTTATATTAATGACTTTTGTAGAGAACGCCTTTAAACATGTTTCAAAACATAAAGGCGGCCCTAACTGGATAAACATCCGGATAGCTGTAACGGAGCACAAATTGTACCTTGACATTGCCAACAGTAAAGCAGAAGAGCAACTTAAAGAAGTAATAAATTACGGAGGGATTGGGTTAAAAAATGTACAGCGCAGACTTGACCTTATTTACCCAGGGCAATATGAGCTGGAGATTAGAAATAACCCGGACAGCTTTGTGGTGAAATGCAGCCTGCAACTGTCTGAACTTGTAGTAACGCCATCGGTAAAATTGATGGCCTAAACGTTTCTTAGTTAAAAAGATGATTAATTGTGTAATTATTGATGATGAACCATTAGCCCGCGAGGGATTGGCTAATTATGTGCGAGAGGTTGACTTTTTAACACTCAGCGGCACAGGTGAAAACCCGCTGGAACTGCTGCCGCTGCTTGACAGGCAAACTATTGATTTGGTCTTCCTTGATATCCAGATGCCGAAAATGAACGGGATAGAGTTTTTGAAGATCCTGCAAAAACCGCCGATGGTGGTGATCACAACCGCCTATCCGTCATATGCCCTCGAAGGCTTCCAGTTAAATGTGCTTGACTACCTGCTGAAACCGGTAACCTTCGAACGTTTTTTTAAAGCAGCAAGCAAGG
>Ga0193702_1000243_pt1 | contig 21938 bp, 18 predicted proteins | sample U3a1metaG_FD_143060 | JGI IMG/M metagenome (GOLD analysis project Ga0193702, IMG submission 143060) | Soil microbial communities from a riparian zone of the East river system, Colorado, United States - U3a1 | ecosystem: Environmental > Terrestrial > Soil > Riparian zone | place: USA: East River... | reverse complement strand
TGTGCGTGACGTAGCCGACCTGCATATCCGCGCCATGACCAGCCCCGGGGCGAAGGGTGAACGTTTCCTGGCTTTGGCGGGCGGCAAAATATCGCTGCCCCAAATCGCTAAATTACTTAAAGAGAAAATGCCTGCTGTGTCACAAAAAGTATCCGGGAAAACATTGCCCGACTGGCTGGTGCGCATAGCTGCCTTATTCAGCCCAAAAGCAAAAGCTATCGCATCTATGTTACGGGCCAGCCGCAATGTGAGCAATGAAAAGGCCAGGAGCGTGTTGGGCTGGGAACCCATTGCTACAAATGAAGAAGCCGTATTGTTATCCGTAGAAAGTATGCTTAAATTCGGGAATATTAAATGAGAATAAGCGAGATCAAATCCTGTTATATCGGGCCGGAGATTTCACCCGAGCAATTCATCGCCGAGCATTTCTTTTTGTATATCTCCAAGGGGCAGATACATGGTTATGACGGGAACCGGTTAGCTACGTTAAGCGCGGGTGAATATTGCCTGGTCCGGAAAAACCACTTAGCCAGGTATAATAAGGAAAGGGTGAACGGTGCGTTTGAAAAAGTGGTCATTATCCTGGATGAAGCCTTTTTAAAGAAAGTGCAGGGGCAAAGACAGCCGGACCTGTCTGTGCCTAAACCAGATGCTGCGTTTATACGATTAGCGCATGATGAGCGGATAACGGATTTTATCGATTCGCTGATGCCTTATTATGACGGTTTTGGGAAAATTAACCAGGAAGTGGCCGATGTCAAGCGGAAGGAACTATTGGAGCTATTATTACAGGAACACCCCGGACTGGTTAATGTTTTTTTTGATTTCGGCAAGCCCGAAAAAATAGATCTCGAAGCCTTTATGAACCGCAATTATAAATTCAATGCCAGTATCGAACGCTTCGCCTACCTGACCGGGCGCAGCCGGTCGGCGTTCAAACGCGATTTTGCAGCTTTATTTCATCATACACCTAATCGCTGGCTGATGCAAAAGAGATTGAAAGAGGCCTATTTCCTGATCACCAAAAAACAGCAGAAACCCACCGCCATTTACCTCGACCTCGGCTTTGAGGACCTGTCGCATTTTTCTTTCGCCTTCAAGAAAGCCTTTGGGCGAACAGCGACACAGTTGCTAACAGAACAGCATAGCAAACAAGAATGTCAAAAAGTAAGACAAATGTTATAACATCGCAAATGATCCTTCCGTTTGAATAGCCTGGACAACCTTTTCTAAATGACTGTAGGTTGCTCTATATAACAGCACCGCCATGCTGATCCGTTTCACACCGCTTTCCGCCAGCGCTGCGATTGAGCCCAGTTTGGGCACACCTACCACGTTTACGGGCAGCGTGACCGACGAGGCGATTTCCTTAACCACCGCAATATCTTGCATGCCGGTAACAAATAGGCCATCCGCACCCGCGTCCGCATATAATTTGGCCCTTTTCAAGGTTGTTTCCAGCGGTGATTCCAGTTTTTGCAAAAAAACATCCGTCCGGGCATTGATAAACAGCTGCTGGTTGGTCTGTTTTAAATAGTTTTTGATGCTGGTCAGCTTTTTTAGGTAAATGTCTTCACTCTGCGCGTCTTCCAGGTTGATGCCGACTACACCAAGGTCAATCAGTTGCTGGATATGACCGTTTAATTCGTCCAGGTCATCGGTATAACCTCTTTCGAGGTCAACCGACAAAGGGATACTGGTGCTGGCCGCTATTCGCCCGATGACGTATAGCAGCTCAGCGAAGGGGATTTTTTCACCATCGGGATAGCCTAAGGAATCCGCTATAGCCCCGCTGGAGGTCGCGATAGCGGCGAAGCCCTGGGCCTCGATGAGCCGTGCGCTTTTAACATTCCAGGCATTAGCGACGATCAGCGGTTTCTCCTGGTGGTGTAGTTGCAGGAACTTTTCGTAGTTATTCATAGTCATCAGATTATTTCATCGAATGAAAAGCGACCCGGTTGCCTTCGGTATCGATAAAACGTCCCATAAAACCGTTCGGGCCGATAGAAGTTTTGGGCATGATCACTTTGCCACCTGCAGCTTCTACTTTGGCTAAAGGAATGTCCAGGTCCTCACCGCCATTCAGATAGATCAATGCGCCTTGCTGCGCCGGTTCAAAACCTTCTTCTTCCGAAATGCCGCCGCCGATCTCGCCGTTCATCATGTCCGCCGGGAACATCGCGTATTTCATGTCGGGAAAAGGCAGGATCATCTCAATACCTAATACCGCTTCGTAAAAGGCTTTCGCCCGCTCTAAATTTTTGGCTGGAATTTCGAACCAGTTGATTGCACTTGCCATAGTTGAATAATTAAATTATTGTTTGTTTAACGAATTGTTTGTATAAATCCATGATCTCGCCCCAGCCCTGATCCATGCTGTCCACGACTTTGCCATTACCCAGCTTGTGTAAGTCCTTATGTTCGAATTTTACACGGGTAGTGGTAGGCCCCTCGGAAATAAATTCAGTGACTACTTCGGTAATCAGGTCAGGATTGCATTTAAAATCCCCGTCGATCTGCCAGGCCAGTACCAGCAGGTCATAAGGCTGGTAGGTCAGCACATAGCCGGTATTAGCTTCGCTGCCATCCGTATGTTTGGAGTACCAGCGGCCGCCAATACGCGGCTCAACGACCATTTCGGTCATGTCTGAACTGCCGATATGATGACTGTGCGGCCACCAGAGGTCTATTTTTTGGGTAAATACTTCAAAGGCGGTCTGCTGTGAAGCTTCGACCAGAAATTCTTTCTTGATGGAGGTTAAGTTGATGGTTTCCATTTATTTTTCTTTTTCAGTTTTTTCGGCCAAGGCTTTAAAGTTCGCTAAAGCATCGTCCCAGAATTTATCCAGGTAGCTTCTCATAGCGATTATCCCTTCACGGTTGAGTTCATAAATATTATTGTTACCAACTGTTCTCAAATTAATGAGTTTGGCTTCCTTTAGTACTTTAAGGTGCTGGGATACGGCGGGGCGGCTGATGGGTAAACCATCCGCGATATCCACCACGGCCATTGGCCGGTATTGTAGTTTTTCGAAGATCGCCCGTCGGGTTGGATCGCCTAAAGCGTTAAAAGCTAATTGACTATTCATATTTAAATAAGTAAGTATTTACTTACCGTAAGCACAAACTTACCAATTATTAAGTAACTGTCAAGTTTTTTTTGAAAATAATTTAGAACCGCTTTAAATGCCTGATCCTTATATTTGCAGCATGGCAAAGCTTTTTATTGTGGGGATACCCAAGGACATGCAGGAGATCGAACTGGTCGAAATGTTCAGCGCCCACGGAGTGGTTAATACGGTCACCATTGTAACGGATAAAGCTACTGGTGCCAGTAAGGGCTACGGGTTTATCACGATGAACGACGATGCGGGCGCGCAAAGAGCTATCACTGCACTGGATGGGATAAGTATCGATGGCCGGACGATCAGCGTCCGTTTTGCGGAAGAAAAAAACACGAAACCTGCCGCCAGCCCGATCTTAAAAAAAACCTTTACCAGCGGACCGGCCGCGGTGCGGCGCGATAACCGGACTGAGGCGCCGAAACCCAAACGTCCGAGACGGCCTTTATAGCATGAAAAAACCGATGCCATTTTGCTTCCAGTAAATGTAATACATACCGATAGCGGGCTTGATCACCACATTAGCTGGTAAATAGTCCAGCAGGAAATCATCACCGTGACCGGGCAGGTCATTGATTATAAAGGAAAACCCGAAATCGTTGTCACCGATAGCAAGCAGATTAATATTAAATAAGCCGCAACCAGATTGTTGATATGAACAAGAGGTTAAGCAGAATTATCCGCATTGTTTGCTCCCGCAGGGAATAATATCAACTCTTAACGCTTAATTTACAATACATTATTTACTTTGCACCAAAGTTTATGTAAATTCGTTTTAAGAAAAAAAAGCACCGTGGCAACGCTCAATACCCTATCCGACAATGAATTGGTTTCCCTACTCAGGGTTGGGGATGAGCACGCCTTTGATCAGTTATTCCGGAAATTTTATCCGGGTTTATGCTTTTTTGCAAGGAAAATTACCCCTGTGCAGGGTGCAGCCGAAGAAATTGTGCAAGACACTTTATTCAAGGTGTGGCAGCGACGGGCTGATTTCGATAGTTATACGTCTTTAAAGGGTTTTCTGTACATCAGTACCAAAAATGCCTGTCGTGACAGTATTGACCAGGAACAGCGTAAACTGAACCGGGAGAACAACTGGTACCTGGAAAATATAAAGTCAGAGGAGGATGTGGAAGAAAATATCATTTACGCTGAGGTGCTGATCGAAATCAGCCAGGCCATAGATAAATTGCCGGAACAGTGCCGGAAAATCATGAAGATGAGCTACGAGCAGGGAATGAGCGGAAAGGAAATCGCTGCCGCCATGGAGCTTACTGTAAGTACCGTCCATAACCAGAAAGCCAGGGGCGTTACCCTGCTTCGCAAAATATTAAGCCCCAATAGCTTCACGATCATGCTGGTTTTGCTTCATCACGATTTGATTCATTAATTTTTTTTCATCTTCTTTTAGAGATTAGCAACTTTGGCTCCGTTTCTATAGCAATTACCATGCATATAGAACATGAACAAGGCTGAAAACCAATTCAAAATAGCGGAGTTAATCGCGCTTCATTTAACCGGAGGGCTAAACGAAGATCAGGAAGCTTTCCTAAACAAATGGATCAGCAGCAATGAACGTAATGCTGATCTTTTTAACCGGATTACCGATGCAGCCTCTTTAGCCGAAGCTTTACAGGAATTGCAGGAAATCGATACGGAAAGCGGACTTGCTAATGTTAAACAACGGATAGCCGAAGAACGAATTATACAATACAGGCCGGTTGTTAAACTATGGCGGCGCATTGCAGCTGCGGCTTCCATCTTATTGTTCCTTTCCGCTGGCGGTTATTTTATCTGGCATAAAAACGAGACAACAACAACTAGCTTTATTGCCAAAAATGACATTCTCCCCGGTGGCAATAAGGCCATCCTCACCTTAGCCAACGGCAAAAAGATCAGTTTGACTGATGCGAAGAACGGACAGATCGCGCAGCAATCGGGCGTACAGGTGAATAAAACCAATAACGGTCAGTTAGTTTATATAGTTAATTCCGCTTCGGGTCCTGCCGTAAGTAACGGCAAGACCGCAGAAGTGGCTTATAATACTATCGAAACGCCAAGGGGTGGCCAGTACCAGGTGGTGCTGCCGGATGGTTCCAAAGTATGGCTGAATGCCGCGTCTTCCATTACTTATCCATTGGTATTCAACAAAAATGACCGGACTGTCAAAATCAGCGGCGAAGCTTATTTTGAAGTCATTCACCATGCGGAAGCACCATTTAAGGTAGAGACAAAAACTCAGACCATCGAAGATGTCGGGACGCACTTTGATGTGAACGCTTATAACGACGAGCCAGCTATCAAAACTACGTTGCTGGAAGGTGTGGTTAAAGTAAACGGCGTTACGCTTAAACCCGGTCAACAGGCGATTTCAACGAACAACAATGCGATCAAAGTTGCTGATGCCGATCTCGAAGCCACCATCGCCTGGAAAAATGCCATGTTCCGCTTTGACAGCGAAAAACTGGGCACGATCATGCGACAGGTTGCACGCTGGTATGACGTGGAAGTTACTTACGAAGACGAATCCCTGAAGGATAAGTCATTTGGCGCGGTAACGACCCGGTTCGCCAATGCTTCCCAATTATTGCATAAACTGGAATTGACTGGCGTAGCCAAATTTAGAATTGAAGGCAAGAAAATAATTGTAACTGAAAACACCAAATAACAAATAGACTTTAACCCTTAATCAATTAAACATGAAAACCAGCGAAGCATCACCATAGCGGTCACAGACCAAAGACGGCCAGAAACAAAAAATCAGGAACACTTGCAATGCCCCTGATCGATTTGCCTGTCCAGTCCAAATTATTGTGCGAACAACCATTTACAACATTAAACAGACAATCAAATGTATAAAATTTATACTAAAAATGTGTGTACGCCACCCGGCTACATCAAAAAATTCCTGCTGATCATGAAAATAACCGCCATTTTCCTATTCGCAGCTTTAATGCAGGTCAGCGCAGCAGGACTGGCCCAGCGGCTGACACTAGTCAAAAAAGACGCGACTCTCAAACAAATATTTGATGCCGTTAATAAACAGACAAACTACAACTTTGTCTGGTCCGCCGATCAACTCAACATTAATCAACCGGTAAACGCGGATTTTAAGGACACGCCTTTATTGGAAGTGCTCGATAAATGCTTGTCGAATACGGGTATGACCTATACTATCGAGGACAAAACCGTAGTCATTAAGAAAAAAGAAGAAAACTTAAGTGATAAAGCAAAAGCTTTTTTTGCACAGGTTACTGTTACGGGGAAAGTGGTAGACGAAACAGGCCAGCCATTACTCGGTGCAACAGTAAAAATCAAAGACACTCAACAGTCTACCGCAACCGATCAGAGCGGCAGCTTCACCATTGCTGTACCCGACAGTAAAACCGTTCTCGTGTTTTCCTTTATCGGTTTCGAAAGTATAGAACTCCGTGCAGGTGATATTCCGAACGGATCGGTTGTTACACTCAAAGCAACTGCAACTAACTTAAAAGAAGTATCAGTCAATTTCGGCTATTACCGCACAAGCAAAGAGCTTTCCACCGGCTCCTCAAGTCGTGTTACCGCCGCAGATATCGAAAAACAGCCCGTTAGTGATCCGATTATGGCGTTGGAGGGAAGAGTATCCGGTTTATCGATTTCTCAGGCTTCAGGAATGCCAGGGGCAGCATATAATATCCAATTGCGGGGCCAAAACAGCATTGCTAGTGGCAATAATCCACTTTATATTGTAGATGGCGTTCCTTTTACGGCGAATAGCTTGTCCAGTCCCTACGTTTCTAATGTTACCAATGCGTTAGGAAAACCAGGTGCTCCCGGAACCTCCACCTATCTATCAAGTCAGGGCTTGGGATTGAGTCCCTTCAACAGTTTAAATCCCGCAGATATTGAAAATATTGAAGTGTTAAAAGATGCGGATGCAACAGCAATTTACGGTTCCAGAGGCGCAAATGGTGTTATCTTGATCACCACTAAAAAAGGAAAAGCTGGTCAAACAAAGGTCGATGTGAACGCATACTCAGGCGAAGGAAAAGTGGCGAGGATGATGCCGATGATGAATACCCAGCAATACCTGGCTATGCGACATGAGGCTTTTAAAAATGATGGTGCAATTCCGCAGTCTTCGGATTATGATATTAATGGTACGTGGGATACTACACGTTATACCAATTTGGAAAAATACTTTATCGGCGGAACCGCCCATTTCACAAATGCACAAGCATCTATTTCCGGTGGAAATACCAACACCCAATTTCTAATCGGTGGTGGTTATAGCAAGCAAACAACAGTCTTTCCCGGAGATTTTTCGGATCAAAAAGCTTCTGCACACGTGAACATAACACACAACTCAAATAATCAGAAATTTCATGCGATATTTTCTGCGCAATATGTATATGATGACAATGTACTGCCCACTGTGGATTTTACGCAATTTACAACACTTGCACCCGATGCGCCTGCGCTTTACAACCCGGATGGAAGTTTGAACTGGCAAAATAATACTTGGCAAAACCCTTTATCCTATGTGTTATACCAATCCGCATCGACGAAATCGAACAATTTGATCGGTAATTTAAATCTTAGTTATCAGATTTTGCCAGGCCTTAATTTGCAAAGCAACTTCGGCTATACCCATATGCAGGTGAACCAGACCAACCAAAGTCAGGCGGGGTTCGTTTCTGGACCCCCAGTTGCTACAAATAGACGGAATAATTTTGCAGAAAATAATATCAATACCTGGATCATTGAACCGCAATTGAATTATGTAAAAACTATCGGTAAAAGCAAATTCGACCTATTGTTAGGCGCAACTGTTCAACAAAATGTTCAAAATTCTAATGGAATTTATGCGGCAAATTTCCCAACAGATGCGCAAATATCAAACCCCGCTGCAGCTGGGATCTTTGCCATTACTGGCAACAATTACGTGCAGTATAGGTATAATGCGTTATACGCCAGGATTAATTATAATTTAAAAGATGAATTTTTGATCAATGCGACTGGCAGGCGCGATGGTAGTAGCCGCTTCGGACCGGGTAAGCAATTCGGTAATTTTGGTGCGGTGGGTGCAGCATGGATATTCACTAAGGAAAAATTCATCGAGAATAATTTATCGTTTTTGAGTTTCGGCAAATTACGCGGTAGTTATGGCGTAACCGGGAACGACCAGATACAGGACTATCAATATCTCAGTAGTTATTCCTCGGGCGGTACATACCAAAATATTGCTGGACTTAGCCCTACAAGAATCGCAAACCCTTACTTTGCATGGGAGCGGGTAAATAAATTAGAGGGTGGTCTTGAGCTAGGCTTTTTGAAAGATCGAATCAACTTAGGTGTTGACTATTATCGGAACCGGACAGGAAACCAGTTAGTCGGCTATCCTTTACCAAGTATTGATGGGTTTACAACGGTTCAATATAATTTACCGGCAATAGTTCAAAACACGGGCCTCGAAATCGACCTCAGTTCAACAAATATTCAATCCAAAGATTTCCGGTGGACTTCATCTTTTAATATTAGTATACCGCGTAATAAATTGGTTTCCTATCCAGGTTTAGCTGGTTCAGCCTATAGTCAAACGTATGCAATTGGACAGCCGCTATATGTACAATACCTTCTGCATGCTACTGGTGTTAACCCACAAACCGGTGTTTATACATTCGAAGACCATAATCAGGATGGTAAAGTAGATTTAAATGACCGATATTTTAATACGGCTATAGAAAAAAAGTATTTAGGAGGCTTTCAGAACACCTTTTCCTATAAGCAATGGTCATTAGACGTCTTTTTCCAATTTGTTAAACAAACTGGCAGGAACTTTTTGTACAGCTTTAATCCTCCCGGTGTTATGACTAACCTTCCTACATACTTATTGGACCATTGGACTAAGCCTGGTGATCAGTCAATTTATCCAATGGTGACACAGAATTTCGCATCTAACGCTTCTGCCCAATGGAACAATGGGGTTAGAAGTGACGCTTTCATACTTGATGCTTCTTTCATTCGGTTAAAAAATGTGTCGCTATCTTATACTTTACCGACTGGCTGGCAAAAATCGGCCCATTTAAGTAATGCGAGGATTTACATACAAAGTCAAAATCTGCTAACTATAACCAGCTATAAAGGCCTTGACCCAGAAACACAAGGTTTATCATTGCCACCGTTAAGGATGATCGTAGCCGGCTTTCAAGTTTCATTATAGGCCATCAAATTTAAATGACATGAAAAAAATTACATATATCGATCTTGTTAGAGTAATCAATTCAACAAGATACATTGCGAATAAGAAAAAGCTGATTTTGAGCTTTATAGGACTAACTTTTTTAACGCTTGATGGATGCAAGAAACTGGTGGAAATTGATACCCCGATTACTCAGATAGCGACGACTAATGTATTTAGTAATGATAATACCGCGATTGCCGCTCAGCTATCAGTTTACATTCAAATGAAAGGCCTACCTGCCAACATGGAATTGGCTATGGGATTGTCGGCAGATGAATTAAATAGTACGACAACGGATGGTACTTATAGGCCAATCTATTTAAATGCATTAACTTTTTTGAACGGTGGTGTTGGCCAATGGACGACGGCCTATGCAATAATCTACCAAGAAAATGCCATTATAGAAAATGTCCAGACATCGGATAAGCTTAGCATAAAAGTTAAGAACCTTTTAATCGGTGAGGCGCAATTTATGCGCGCTTATTGGTATTTCTATTTAGTTAACCTTTATGGCGATGTACCGCTGGTTACAACTACAGATTATACCAAAAACTCTGCAATGGCGCGCACGCCTAAAGACCAAGTATATCAACAAATCGTAACTGACTTACTAAGCGCCAAAAGTTTATTAAGCACACAATATTTGGATGGTGCAGATGCCAATGTAGTTGTAGATCGGATACGGCCAACGACGTGGGCGGCTGACGCTTTATTAGCGAGAGTATATTTATATACCAATAAATATGCAGATGCCATAACTCAATCATCGCTGGTGATTAGCAATACTTCTATGTTCAGCTTGCCCAATGATATCAACGCCGTCTTCAAAGCCAACAGTAATGAAGCTATCTGGCAAATAGCGCCTCAACCAAACAATCCGACTTCAGAAGCGACAAATTTTATTCTTATAACGAGTCCTGTTACTGCCATTAGCAGTAGCAGTACCATAAGCCCCCAGCTTCTAAACGCATTTGAAAGCAACGATAAACGAAAGGCAAATTGGGTAGGAATGATTACAGTATCAGGTAATACGTATTATTTCCCTTATAAATATAAATTACTCACAACGTCAGGGGAATATTCGATGATTCTACGCCTTGCGGAACAATACCTTATCCGGGCTGAAGCTGAAGCGCAAAATAACGACCTGGCCAGCGCGATCAATGATTTAAATATCATACGCAATCGTGCCGGTATCTCTCCACTTGTGACGACATTAACCAAAGACCAAGTGTTGGCTGCTGTTGCTCAGGAACGGCGGGTGGAATTATTTACAGAAGGCCAACGCTGGTTAGATCTGAAACGAACCGGAACCCTTGATGCCGTGATGGGTACCCCAAGCAACGCAAATTTGGCGAAGGGCGGTGCCGGTTGGCAACCATATCAGGCATTTTATCCAATTCCACAGGCCGACATTACCAATAATCCGAATTTGAAACAAACACCAGGTTATTAAAAATGAAAAAGTTATTAATGATTATAGCCATTAGCTGTAGCTTCTTGGGAAGTCGTGCGCAATTAACTCTTGGCCCAGAACCGGAAGTTGGTAAAAAATGCCCAAATTTTGAATTAGATACAATTGACTTTTATTCTAAAAAGAAAGTTAAATTGGAGGATTTTAAAGGTAAATGGTTGATCCTGGACTTCTGGGCTAAAAACTGCTCAAGTTGTATCTCCAGTTTTCCAAAGATCAGCAAGTTGCAAAAAGAGCTACAGGACACCGTTCAATTTGTAATGGTCACCTACGATGACACAGAACATGAACATCGTCAAATGTACGCAAATTATCACAAAGCCTTACACCTGCAAATGCCAAGTGCATTTGCAGGTACTTTGAATTGGAAAACGGACATATCGACTGGTTTATGGCACCAATTTAATATAGGCTTGTTACCCCATACGATCATGATCGACCCAAATGGTATTGTTCGGGCAATCACTTCTGGCGGCGTAAACGAGAGTAAATTAAAAGATTTGATCCGAGGCAAAGAGGTTCAATTTTCAAAGCCATCATTTGCACGTGAAAAGAAAGAAGAAAAAGATTTGCTAAAATTCGATCAAAGAATTCCTTTTGAGGTAAATGGGAATGGCGCTCCAGATAGTGATTTTATGTATCGCTCCTTATTTAGCAAATGGAGACCAGAAATTCCCAGTTCGTTAGACCGTGATATTATCCCCGATTCCTATACGATTAATCATAGAAAAAATCTTGGGCGATATGAAGCAGTGGGCGTGGATTTAATTACTATTTATAAAGCCGCCTTTTTCGGAACGGTAAGCACCAGCAGGGACAGCGCATTACGAGACACTTATTGGCCGAAACCTATCCTGCAACTTACCGACAGCTCGATCTTTCAAATAGATCATGCAATTGGAAAAAACCTGTTTTGTTACAGTTTAGTTGTTCCGAAGACAAAGGCTACAAAGCAATTCATGATGGACGTGATGCAATCGGATCTTCAGCATTATTTGGGATTTGATGCTAAAATTGAAATCAAAGAAATGCCCTATTGGCGATTAATTGTAACAACAAATAAGACGAAAACTAAAATAAAAGCCTTGGATTCTCTGGCCAAAGATTCATACGACGAAATTTACGGTGCCGGACAAGGCGGCATTTTTAAAAGCTACTCTATGAAATCGCTTGTAGCATTAATTTCGCACTACACGGGATTCGAATCAGACGCAGGCCGTGCATTCATCGTTGACGAAACTGGCATAAAAGGAAAGATTGATCTTACAGTACATTGGTTTGTCAATGACCTGAGCGGTATCCGTCAAGCACTACAAAAAAATGGTCTTGATATAGTCCCGGGAAAAAAGGAAATGAAAGTACTGGTGATCCGTGACCCGAAGCCCACAATTAACTAAAAAAAATAGATTAAGAAAAAAATCAGCGACAGTTAAAAGTACTGGTGGTGGCCACGGTTTGTCTTCATTTTCAAAGGAAAATGTAATTGCGTTAAATTAATAACATCAAAAAACAGATAAAATGAAAAATATAAAAAGTGTGAAAATAGGCAAGGCAATATTATTGCTGACGTTAGCAACCATGTTATTTTCGGTTCAAAAAATAGCTTATCCGGGCATAGCCGATTTCTCAGGTAACTGGATTAGAAACAACGAACAATGCGATGCAGATGGCTTGTCTATCAATTCCATACCGGCAAAGATTGAAATCAGCCAAAGCAACAATGCGATCAGCATCAAAAGAACCTCGGTTAGTGGTGCGGGCATAAGTTCTTCCTATACAGAAGTGCTTAAATTCGATGGCAGCAGCTCAGAAACAGTTACTCCAGCTAAATTGAAAAGGACTGCAAAAATAGAATTGCGGGCGGGAATGGCAGGTTTTACAGAGACTTTTACCTCCAAAGATGAACAAGGTAATGAACAACAAAGCGGCAAGCAGGAGTTCAGTTTAGTGAATAATGGGAAGGGTCTGAAGATCGAAGCTACCCAGTCCTATAAAGATGGAACAGTCGCGCATTTATCTGAAGCTTTTGATAAAAAATAAGATAGCATGCGACCAAAGAAACTTATTGTTTATAGCGTGTTGTTAGTGCTGATTGCTCACTTTTCGAATGCTATAGCCCAGGTTAAACACGTTATCCTAATCTCCATCGATGGACTACACCCCGACATGTACTTGGATAAAAGCTGGCCAACCCCCAATCTGCAATTGTTGATGAAACAAGGCACTTACGCAGATCATTGTTTAAGCGTATTCCCAGCCTATACCCATCCATCCCATGCAGCTATGGAAACAGGAGCATTGCCTGCGAGAAGCGGCATCGCCTATAATCAGCCACTAAACAGCACCGGTGACTGGTATTGGTATTACAATGCCATCAAAGCGCCAACCATCTGGCAGGCTTTAAAAGATAAAGGAATGACCACAGCTGCGATCATGTGGCCCAATGTGGTGGACGGGCCGATCACCTACAACCTCTCGGAGATATGGGATAAGGATCATCCAGATGACCGGGCGACGGTGGTTCGGGCGCACGCCATTCCAAAAGGCTTCTATGAAGAAATTGAGCGTAACGCCACCGGAAAACTCGACAGCACCAGCATGAACGACAGCTATTTTTCCCTGGATGAAAACGCCGGGAGAATGGCGGCCTATGTCTTCAATAAATATAAACCCAACTTCCTGGCCCTGCATTTCGCCTGCGTAGATGGCAAAGAGCATGATGATGGGCGGGATGCGGACAGTGTTCGGTTAGCCATTGAAAGCAATGACCGGGCCATCGGTGACGTGATGCAAGCCATCGAACAAAGTGGATTAAAAGACAGCACTACTGTAATCATAACTGGCGATCATGGCTTCAGCACGATCCACACCGTAATGCGGCCCAATATGCTCATCAAAGCACTGCCCGTAAGATTCATTGCAGCCGGAGGCTCAGCTTTCTTGTATAATATCGTCAGTAAAACAAAAATGGAGAAAGCGGCGATCATTAACGCTGTATCCGATAGCCTGAACAAATTGCTTAAAGAACAACGCAAGCAATTTAGGATCATTGACCGTAAAGAACTCGACAAAATGGGTGCGGACAGCAGCGCCATATTGGCAATAGCTGCTACTCCCGGTTTGGTGTTCAGCGGATCGACCCATGCCGGTCAAACTAAAAACAATGGGCCTGGCACCCTGATACAGCAAAGCAGGTATGAGGGACTGTTTACCCCGACAACTGGCGGGCATCACGGGTACGATCCGGCGATTCCTGATATGTGGACCGGGTTTATTGTTTATGGGGCAGCTATCCAAAAAGGAGGCCATATCAAAGAAATGCGGGTGGTGGATGTGGCACCCTTGATCGCGAAACTATTAGGCATCGAGTTTAAAACGCCAGATGGGCATTTGATTGATGGCGTTATAAAATAAAGGATATGAACTTAAAAGTAAACCAGATATCCTGGGGCATTATCGGCTGCGGCAATGTGACCGAGAAAAAAAGTGGCCCGGCATTTAATAAAGTACCAAACTCCAGGTTGGTTGCCGTCATGCGGCGCGATGCTGCCAAAGCAAAGGATTACGCAGAGCGGCACAAGGTACCGAAATGGTATGATAACGCTTACGCGTTAATCAATGACCCCGAGATCAATGCAGTCTATGTGGCTACGCCGCCAGCCTTTCATGAAGAGTACGTGCGCCTTGCATTAAAAGCTGGCAAATATGTTTATGTAGAAAAGCCAGTGACCACCTCAGTAGCTTCCTGCAAAAGAATGGGCGAAGCCGAGGAATTATTTAACGGCAAGCTTTGTGTGGCCCATTACCGCAGAGCCCTGCCTTACTTTATCGAAATCAAAAAAGCGATCCAGCAAGGGCTGATCGGAAAGGTCAAATTGGTTAAGTTAACCATGTTCCAGCCTTATAAAACTGAACTGATCGCTAAAACAGATTATAATTGGCGTGTAGCCCCTGGTATTTCGGGCGGCGGCCTGTTCTTTGACCTGGCACCCCACCAGCTGGACGTTTTGATCTGGCTTTTGGGTGATCCCCTGGATTATATCGGCATTGCCGTTAATCAGGCAGGTTTATATGATGCGGAGGATACAGTCATCGGGACAATCAAGTTCCCATATGATGTGCTTTTTACCGGTAACTGGTGTTTTACCGTTCCCAATAACTTAAAATCGGATTGCTGTGAGATCATCGGCGAAAAAGGGCTGATCAAATTTGAAGTTTTCGGTAAGCGATTTATCATCAAAACGGAGGACGGGATAGAAAGCTTTGATTTTGAACATCCCGAACATATTCAGCAACCCATGATCGAGAAAGTAGTGGATTATTTCCAGGGTAATGGTGAAAACCCATGCTCCGCTAATGAGGCTTTAAAAAGCATTCAGGTCATGGAGGCATTTACGAATCATCGTAAAGAAGTAATGCATACAACGGCAGATGCTGGATATCACCCCCGCTGATTTCCAAATTATTAGGAATTGAATTTAAAACACCCGATGGGCATATGGTACAGGGATAACAAAAAAATGACAATGAAAAAATTATTATACGCTTTAGTTTGCCTGTTATGGGGCTATATGGCAAGCGCGCAGAAAGTACCGATTGACTCCGGTGTGTATCGCAAATGGAACACGCCTGTTTTAGGTAATATCAGCTCTGACGGCAAATATGCCTTTTGTAAAATACCTATATCCAATGGTTACCAAACCGTATTGCGCTCGCTCAGTTCCGACTGGAAAATGAACCTTGGAAACACCAAAGAGGCGGTTTTCAGCCCGGATAACAGGTGGGCAGTGTACAGGAACGCCGTGGACAGCCTGATTATGATAGAACCCGCCGCCGATGGCCGTCAATCTGTCCCCCATGTTGCTGCCTGGTGTTTCTTGGGTCGCGGCCAGGGGATAAATTTGATTTATCTGACAAAAAAACCAACACAAGAATTGGTGATCCGCGATCTGGTTTCGGGTAAACAAAGGATTTTGCCGGATATTACTAACTTTTTTATCCATTATACAGATGGCTTTCGTAACGATAATACCACGGACCGCCTCGTATTGGTATCGAACAGCACCGATGGTCTAACGGCACTGGACTGGCTGGAAAATGCCACTTCAAAACCCAGCCGGATCTGGCATGGTAAAAATCCTGACAACATTATATTTAATGCGGCAGCGAGCTGTCTGGCTTTTACTGCGGAAAGTAAAACGATTTATTTTTACAAACCGGGGTTTAGTGAAGCGCGGGAACTATGGCACCAGCAAGTTAGTAATGCCGATACGCTTGATCTAAAAGACCTCAGTGGATTTGATGCCTCGGGGAGCCAATTGTTCATTAAACTGGCACGTATGCCGGTAAAACCTCAACTGTTGCCGAATGCTCCGAAACTGGATGTCTATAGCTATTTTGATCCCAAATTGCAGTCTGAACAACTGGCTGCCAACCGCTGGGCTCCTGCACTGACCTATGCCCTGCATATGGAGAATGGGCAGTTGACCCAGTTGGAAAAACAGCCGGATGGTCTTTTTCCTTTGTCAACAGTCAAATCTGTGACTACTGTTCTTGTCAGGGAAGGCGAAGGCGGCAGTGGTTCCGAAGAATATTGGAACCGCACCGCTGCTCGAAAGATTTGGCTGGTATCGACAGTGGACGGATCTCGGCATCTGCTGACAAATGGTGTTGTGCACAGAAACGCCTTGTCGCCCGACGAGCGCTATGCTATTTATTTTGAACCAGGGAGTCAAACATACTTCAGCTACGAAACTTCGACCGGCAAACGACGCAATCTTACTAAAGGAACCGCCACTAAATGGACCACCTATGACCGCGATGACGAGTGGCTTGCGACACGTAATATCCTGGGTATAGCGGGATGGTGCCTTGACGGAGATGTGCTGCTTTATAGCCAAGATGATATCTTCAAAGTCGATCCGTCCGGAAGAAAACGGCCCGTCAACCTGACGCATAACTCATTGTCGGCAGACCGATTGGTTTACCGATTGGTTGAAGCGGATGGAAAACAAGTAGACCAAAGGCCATTGGTAAAAGTATTTGACCGCAACACCAAAGCAGAGGGCTTTTACCGACTTGATTTGGCAAAAAGAATCACATCGCCGCCTCCTTTGGCTCCTTACCATTTCACAGCGTTCCAGAAAGCCCATGATGCCGATGTTATTTTAGTGACCCGGCAAGATGCGGACTGCTTTCCCAATATCTATGCCACAACAGACCTCAAACATTTTAAAGCCCTAACGAATATCCAGCCGCAGCAAAACTACAACTGGCTGACGAGCGAATTAGTAACCTGGAAAACATTTAATGGTAGTACCTGCCAGGCGATCCTGTATAAACCCGAAAACTTTGATCCACGTAAACGCTACCCGGTTATCTTTCATTATTACGAGCGGGAGGCTGAACTTACCGGGTTGCATTCATTTCCGATGCCGGAACGCAACGGCTCAAGCATCGATATTGCCAGCTTTGTCAGCCGTGGCTATATGGTTGCCGTCACCGATATTCACTTTAACATCGGCAATCCCGGCGCGGACGCGCTGAATGCAGTGGCTTCACTGGCAAGAGAACTGGCCAAACGGCCTTATGTCGATACTAAGCGCCTGGGCCTGAACGGACATAGTTATGGTGGATATATGACCGAGTATATCATAGCCCATAGCAAACTGTTCGCCGCTGCCATTGCCTCATCGGGATGGACCAATTTTATCAGTGCTTCCAACCGTATTCGTCCGGGCAGCGGCGCTTATGCCCAGAACTATTACGAATATGATAAACAGCGTATGGGCGGCAACCTCTGGGACCACCCGCAAAACTATATTAATGCCTCGCCGATTTTCCAGGCATATCAGGTAAGCACACCGCTTTTGATGATGAATAATCATCAGGATGATAACGTAGACTTTTATGAGGGCGTCCAGTTCTTTACCGCGCTGCGCCGCATGGGTAAAACTTGCTGGATGCTGCAATATGACGATGGAAAGCATGGGGTATTCAGCACATTGTCTGTCGCCGATTACATGAAACGCGAGCAGCAGTTCTTCGATCATTACCTGATGGGCCAACCCGCCCCTAAATGGATGGTCGAAGGTTTACCTGCAAGCCAGAAAGGCTCGACATTAGGCTACGATTTAGAACCAGTTGGAGTAGAACCTCCAAGGAATCTGCTAATCCCCGCAGAACAAAAGAAAGTGAATAAAATAGCGAATAGACCATGAAACAGAATTATGTATTGACCCTAAAAGCCGAGGACAGGCCGGGCCTGCTCCACCTGGTAAGCGGAACAATCGAGAAGAAACTCGTTCGGATCAAAAGTTTAAGTTATGCGCCAACGGATATTCATGATATTATCCTAATTACTATAGAGCTGAATGTTTCCGAAAGCGATTTGGCGATCCTGGCGCTAAAGCTGGAAAATATTATTGAAGTGTTTTCGGTGGAAACGACCCGGTATGACGAAAAACTCTGCCTCAGAGCAGCCTATTATAAACTAGCGAAAACTTTTCTGCAAAGTCCGAAGGCGATTGCCTTGTCAAAATATGATGCAACCATTGTCAAGTTTTACCCGGATGCTTTGCTGATCGCCAAATATGGCACCGATGCGACCATTTTGAAGCTTTATAACGAACTGGAGGGGCCGGAACTATTGGGCTTCAGCCAGACCGGGTTGATCACGGATTCTAATTTAATCGGCGAGGATCAGTCATCGGTCATTAACAGGCTGGCCGCCTAACGGCTTATTCTTATAAATAATGAAATTATAAAACTGATTTGAAAAAGAAACTTATTTATATTGCCTTATTAGCCTTGTCCGTTTTGATACAAAGCAGTTTTGCGCAAACGGATACGTCACACCATATCCCCGCGGTCAAAACCTTGTCTGCCGGTTGGAAAACTGCGCTGTATGCCGACGGTGCAAAAACCTGGACGGGTGACCAACTGACAACCATCGGTATGCCCTGTGGCGGCATAGGCGCCGGACAATTGTACGTTCGTGGCGACGGCACATTGGCCTGCTGGTGGATCTGCAATAATGCTTATAATACGGGGCAGGGTGCAGTGGACTGCTGGAACTTTCCGACCATGATCGGCCAATGGAAAACCGGTTACCAAACCTATACCCCGGTCAGCTTTATTGACCAGGACTTTAACATTCATGTAGGTTCAGCTGCATCCCGGTCACTGGATAACCGGGGATTCCATGATATTACTTTCAAAGGCGAATATCCCATAGCGACCATCGATTATCGTGATAAACAGAACCCACTTCCCGTTAATGTGCAGTTAAAAGTTTTCTCCCCATTTATCCCGCTCGATGCCAAAGACAGCGCAACACCGGGCACCGTCCTGCAATTTACAGTCAGCAATACTTCTAATGAAAGTCAACAGGTCAAAATCACGGGCCATTTGCAGAATCTCGTCGGTTTATATTTGAAAAACCTGCTGAACGGCACCAGCCGGAACGAGGTCGTTCGTTCAAATGGCATAGTCTCTGTTAAAATGTCCTTAGCCAACGGGCTGCCCGCCGATCATCCCTACCAGGGTAACCTAAGCCTGAGCGTACTGGATGAAAACGGCTTTGCCCGTGCACAACAAGGCAGTGATGGCCAAATGGCCGAAAAACCCCTGGGACAACGCCTTATCGGCGAAGTAGGTTCAGAACTCAGTTTAAAGCCCGGTGAGCAAAAACAAATTACTTTTCTGCTGACCTGGTATTTCCCGAACCGACCGCAACCGCAGCGTCCTAACAATTTTACCCAGATGGTACGTGCCGACGGCCCAATTATCAAAAATAATTACGCCAATTGGTTCAGTAGTTCATTGGATGTTGCGTATTGGTTGAAAGCAAACTTGCCGCGCCTGCAAGGCACGACCGAAAGCTTTGTGAACGTTTATTACCATCAAAGCACCCTACCTTACTGGCTGACCCACAGGATCATGATGCCCGTGAGTAACCTGGCCACCGAAACCACCCAATGGTGGGGTGATGGCAAGTTCTGGGCATGGGAAGGCGTAGGCAGTTGTTATGGCACCTGTACGCACGTTTGGAACTATGCACAGGGCATGGCACATTTGTTCCCTGAACTGGAAAGGAACGTCCGGGAACGAACAGATTTAGCAACTTCTTTTGGACCCGATGGCCGCATCGCCATGCGTGACGGTGGCGGCGGTTATGCCATGGACGGGCAGGCCGGTACGATACTCAAAGCTTACCGCGAACATTTATTAACTACCGATAATTTGTTTCTTACCAGGATTTGGCAAAAGATCAAACAAGCGGAGCAATACCTGATCAGAACCGACGGCAATGGCGATGGCCTTATCGAAGGCCCGCAGTCAAATACTTATGATATTGCTTTTTATGGTGCGAACACATTTACCGGCAGCTTGTACCTGGCCTCGCTGAAAGCCACCGCTAAAATGGCCGCTTTGGTTAACGATAACGCTTTTGCTAAGACTTGTGACAGTATCGCCGAAAATGGTAAAGTTAATACCGAAAAACGGCTTTGGAATGGGCATTATTTTATCCAGGATCAGACAAGCGTATCGGAAAAACAAAGGCAATATTCCCAATATGGAACGGGTTGCCTGAGCGACCAGCTTTTCGGGCAAACCTGGGCTGATCTCGACGATCTTGGGCTTTTGTATGACCCGCAGAAAATCAAACAGGTACTCAGGTCTATTTATACCTATAACTGGGCACCGGATGTCGGCCCGCAGAATGCCGCGCACCGGCCCGAACGTCCTTTCGCCGATCCAGGCGAAGCAGGCTTGTTCGTTTGCACCTGGCCATTGAGCCAGCATCCCGGCGACAATGGTGTTCGTTATGCCGATGAGGTTTGGACGGGTATTGAATACCAGGTGGCTACCTCTATGATCTATGCCGGAATGCTGGACGAAGGGCTGTCAGTGGTAAAAGGCTTAGATGCACGCTATTCGCCGGGAAAACATAATCCTTATAACGAATTTGAATGCGGTGATCATTATGCGAGAAGCTTAGCCAGTTACGGCTTGTTACCGGCACTGGAGGGCTATACTTATGACGGCCCAGCCCAAACTATGAGCTTTGCACCCAAACTGAATGCGGAACATTTCTGCGGCTTTTTCACTGCTGCCGAAGGCTGGGGTACGATTAGCCAGGAAAGAAAAGGCCGCGCACAAACAAATACCATTAAGCTTAGCTGCGGGGCATTGAGTTTAAAACGGTTGAATGTCGAAGCCAAACGCAAAGGGCTTTTAACGTTGAGCGCTAACGGACAAAAAATTGCTTGTAAAGGAACCTACAACGGAGGACTCTTACAAATAACTTTCAAGCCGATCACTATTCAAACTAACCAGGAAATCAAATTAACTATTCAATAAAAAGCCATGAAAAATATATTAGTCCTATTGTTATTGTGCGGCAGTTTCGCCGCTAAAGCGCAAATTGAAAAAGACCCTACGCATTGGGCCTATGGCTTAAAAAAAATTACCGGCAATACCTACGAGGTTCATTTAAGGTGTATGATAGATACCCCCTGGCATATCTATTCCCAAAAACAAACCACCGGTTTTATCGGAACGCGGACAAAGATCTCGTTTGAGAAAGTAGTTGGTTTGACATTGATCGGCAATCCAGTTGAAAAAGGCAAGAAAGTTACCTATATCATTAAAGTGGTCGGCATCACCAATGTTGAATATCCGGGCACCGTAGATTTTGTGCAAAAAGCAACGATTAAACCCGGTGTAAAAGAACTGAAAGGAACAATCACCTACCAGACCTGTACCCACGAACACTGTTTAAGTCCGGTGACGATTGGTTTTACCGTACAAGTAACCCCCTGAATGGGAAAATATTCATCCACACCTAAAAGAACCATGCGTAAATATCAATTGTTAAGCTTGATGATAATAGCCACATTGATGGCGTGCAATCAGCTAGCCCGAAAAGAACCTGTTACCGCGCCAAAAGGCAGTTTTGCCTATGACCGTGCCTTTATACAGCAATACGATAACACCGCTATAATTCTCGGTAAAGCCGGTAACCAAATTATTGTTTCCCCGAAATACCAGGCCAAGGTATTTACCTCCACTGCCGAAGGCGATACTGGGCATAGCTTTGGCTGGATCAATT